>Ga0302320_10009163_pt1 | contig 21332 bp, 18 predicted proteins | sample Bog_T0_3_FD_202130 | JGI IMG/M metagenome (GOLD analysis project Ga0302320, IMG submission 202130) | Peat permafrost microbial communities from Stordalen Mire near Abisko, Sweden - Bog_T0_3 | ecosystem: Environmental > Terrestrial > Soil > Wetlands > Peat | place: Sweden: Abisko, Stordalen Mire...
GTGCGCCAGAACCCAGCCGACGCGTCCCTGCTGGTCGCGCACCAGCCACCAATCGTCCATTGGCTTGGGCTTTGGTTCTTCCTCGGGGGCGGGGGCAGCAGGCTTAGCTGGAGTGATTGGGACTGGCACCGCAGTTGGCGCGGGCGCGGGAGTCTGCGTCTGCCCGGGCTGGGGAACGGGCTTTGGATGCTTCTTCGGCGTGAGCTTGGCCTGTTCGCCGGTTGCTTTGGCGAGGGCGGCTGCTTTCTTGGCTGCGATTTCCTCGGGAGTAGCGCGCCCGGTGGCCGCGCGCTTGAGCAATTCGACCTTGGAATTCTCGGGGAGCTGATAGAGCGTATCGGTCTCGCGTCCGGGAGTGACGTGCATGTTCAATTCGACCCGCGTGACACCGTGTCCCTCGACGGGAAGGGCGCGATTGTCTTTGACCAACTGCTGAAATTGGTCGTAGATTTCCCTGGGTACCAGGGCGCGCAGTTCGACCCAGCCCTCGACTTTTTCCGCGGTGCGCACGCGCACGAATCGCTTCTGGCGTTCGAGAACCTCGACACGATCGCCATTCTTCACCGTGCCAACGCGGTTGTAAACGGTGGCGACGTGATCGCGGAGATTGGCCTGGGGAGCGGAAACGTACATGGTTTCGCCACTGCCAACGGGGCCGCCGTGCTTGCAGGAGGCGGCAGCGAACAGCACGAGCAGGAACGCGAATGAAACGCACAGACGCATCGAGAACGGGCGGGGACGAGAGTTCAATGAATACAAGGGCTTCTCTTCTGAACGAAACTCAACTATAACTCAGGGCTGCTTAAGGGCGAAACTATCGATCAGGCAATGGTCCACCCTCACCGGAGCGTCAGGGCGAGGTGAGAGAAGCGGGTCACTCCTCGCCGAAGTGGATTCCTATGGAACGGGCTGTGTTGACCAGCTCACCGCTGGGATCGACGGTCTTCAGCTTTCCGATGGCCTCGGCGATATCGACGAACTCGATTTTGCCGCCGCGCAGCGCCACCATCTTCAGGAAGCCATGTTGAGCGATGAGATCGACGGCAGCGACCCCGAAGCGGGTGCTGAGGATTCGATCATAGGGTGACGGCGATCCGCCGCGCTGAGTGTGGCCGAGAACGGTGACGCGCACCTCTTTGTTGGAGCCGCGAGCGATGGCTTCGCCGATCAGGTTGCCGACGCTGATGCCGTTAGGGATTGAGCCGTAGCGCTGGATGCAGTCTTTTCGAATCTGTTCGGGAACAAGCACGCCTTCGGCCAGAGAGATGATGGTGAATTTCTTGCCGAAGATATGCCGCTGGCCGATGTAGGCGCAGACGTTTTCAATGGAGAAGGGAATTTCCGGAATCAGAATAATGTGAGCGCCGCCGGCGATTCCGGCGTGGAGCGCGATCCATCCGGCGTCACGGCCCATCACTTCTACGATCATGACGCGATGATGCGACTCGGCGGTGGTGTGGATGCGGTCGATAGCGTCGGTTGCAACGTGGATGGCGGAGTCGAAGCCGAAGGTTACGTCGGTAGCGCAGAGGTCATTGTCGATTGTCTTGGGAACGCCGACGACGGGCAGGCCTTTGGCGGCGAGGTCGAGGCCGATTTTCTGAGTGCCATCGCCTCCGATGACGATAACGGCGTCGAGGCCCATGATTTTGGCGTTGCGGATGACTTCGTCGGAGAAATCGTGAACCGACTCATGCCCGTCATTGGTAATGCGATAGGAGAACGGATTACCGCGATTGGTAGTGCCAAGGATGGTTCCACCGCGAGGCAGAATGCCGCTGACGTCGTTGAGCACAAGGGGGCGGTTCTTTTCCGGCCAGATGAGGCCGTCAAAGCCGTCATGAATGCCAATGACCTCATAGCGATACTTGAGGATGGCAGTTTTTACGGCGGCACGGATGACTGCGTTGAGGCCGGGGCAATCTCCGCCACCGGTACAAATGCCAATTTTTCTGATCTCGGACATTCGATTAAGTCTCTTGGATGATAGCGAGTTGGCTCTAGAGCCATCATCGTAATAGTACATGAGGGTGAGGGCGCATCAATTCACCATTGAGAGCGGTAAATGCCTTTGAATCCGGAATGGGATTGGACCGCGGTGCCGGGAAAGGCACCGCAAATCATAAACGAAAAAAACTAGAGCACGGTAAATTGAACGGCTGGACTGGATACGACCGTAGTGAAGTTGGCGTTGGCCGTGATCGTGAAAGTGCCATTCACCGAAGCAGTGCTGAGCACGGTCACATTTCCGTTGGTATCGACGGTCGCAACCGAGGTGTTGCTGCTGACCCAAGTGACATAGGGGGAGATATTTGCGTTGGCAACGCCACTGAGCGATGGCGAAGCGGTGGCCTGCAACTGAAAGACCTGACCGGGAGAGAGGGCGCCTGAAGAAACGCCGCTCGGGATAGTGATGGCAACAGCGGGAATGGCGCCGGTATAGGTAAGAACAGTGGCCGTTGCAGTCTGTCCTGTGTATTTTGTGGTGATCGTGACGGTGACGTTTCCGGAGGTGCCGACGACTTGGACGAGGCCCGGCGTGGTGGTCGGCGTGGTGCCCGACGTGCCGACTGTCGCGACCGCCGTGTTGCTGCTCGTCCAAGTAGCGGAGGTGGTTACCTCGGTGTTTGTTCCTCCTACCGTGGTGGCGTAGAGGTGGAGCTGATCGGTATCGCCGTCGCCAGCGGTAGTCGAGGACGCAGCTTTGAGGATGACTCCCGAGCCGAGCGACACGGAGGCGGTTGAGCTGTCCGATACCCAGAAGTCCCCGCAGGAAGCGCAGAGCAAGAACAATGGGATCAGAGGGAGCAGGCGGGCAGCGCGGCGCATCCAGACCATAAGTTTCTCCAAACAGTCATTGTAGAGCCTTTTACTTAGATGTGAGTAGATGCTGGAAGGTCGATCAAAAAAACGGAAGCAACGAATAAGGGCAAGATCAGCGCGCCTTTGGTTGCTGCTTCAAGACCGAGAGTGTCCCGGAAGGCGATCCTAATCTGCTGACTACGCAAGATCAAGATATGGTCACCTGCTTCTTGCGAAGCGAGTATTGTGTTGATCACTCCATGCAAGTCAGTCGCCACGTGTTTCCCCCATCAGCTTCCGCCAAGGGGGGAAATAACGTGACTCCTAAAATGTTGCTTCCGGTTGCGATTAGCGAATGAACACTTTGCTAATCCATACCAGCACGACCAGTAATCCGATTCCGCTGAAGAATGTGTACCAGATCAGCTTCAGCTCAACGGCGTTGAGCGGTTCGTATTCCATTTTGCGGATCTCTTCCGCGAACTGCGGCGGCTGCGTAGGCAGTGGTGCCATTTTCGGTGTTGACATGGATTACCTCACCAACGGCGGCATCATTCCATGGAAGAAGATCCATGAAATTCCAAGGCCGACCCAGATTATGTAGCCGAACAAACAAAGTACGTATACGGCAGCCAGTCTGCCAATTCCCTCTTCCCACAGCTTGCGGAAGTTGGAGACAACCCCAATGCTGAAGAATGTCATAACAAAGAACAGGCCGCGGAACATGTTTGCCTGGCCCATCGCACCCTTCACCTTCTCAAGTGTACCGGGGGCCATGGAACCGATGATCAACACCACCAGGAAGGTGGCAACGTATCCCAGAACGAATTTCGGGAAGCGATTCCAGATTTCTCTTGCTTTTACAGGTGCAGATCCCTCTTTGCGGTCAAACTTGGCAGACCACACATAGGCCAGCACGAACGCCCACACGCCAATCATGACGTCGATGAACACCTTGACGGTCGCTGCGGTGCTCATAACCCAACCTGGCTGGTAATTGATCCCAAGCATTCCAGAAGCCTTGGCCCTGATGAGCGCATCCGCGATTGCACCGCTGGCTACCGCTGCCCCGTCGGTCTTCACCGACAAAGCCATCCAGGCACCAGCCACCAACGGTTGGTGATAGAGGAAGTGCTGGGCCACAAACGGAAGAATCAGCAACTCGACGACCGAGAAGATGACAACCAACGACGAAACCATCACTGGGACGACGGAACGCGCCCGGATGGCGCCGCCGGTGGCAATTGCCGCCGATACGCCGCAGATAGAAATGCCCGACGCCAGAGGCGCCGCCCATTCACGGCTGAAGCCGAAGTAGCGCCGCGCTACGAAGTAAACGATCGGCCAGAAGATCAGGTATGCGATGATGATGGAACAGGCACCCTGAAACAACATTGTGCCTGCTAAAGACTTTTGACTAATAGCAGTGATGCCCAGAAACCCGCCGAGGATCACGATAGCCGTCTTGATATAAAGTTCGGGACGAATGGCTTCCTTAATGCTCGCCGCAAACTTCGGCATGAAATTGCCAATTACGAGCCCGCCAAGCAGCGCGATGATGAAGCCGGACTCATTCGTCAGGTTTAGCGACCAGCCGATCTTGAACGCGGCTCGACCGTTAGGAGTTGCCGCAATATAGGCCCAGCTACCCATAAACCAACAGATATAGCTCAGGACAAAAACCGCGGTAAATCCTTTTGCGAATTTTTTCAGGTCTGCCCCCAGACCCTTTGCGCCAACCAACAAAATCCCTAACATAAACAGATAAGTAGCGACAAAAGAAATAAACACAGGTAAGTGGGCATAAGTCTTGGAAGCCGGGGCGAGAGCTTTCATGGGGTCAACCCAGAGCGCAGTGGTAATTCCCCACCCAAGCGAATCCACTCCAAACAGGAGCGTGAGTGAGAGCAAGAAAACAAGTAGGCCGATACACACCGCCAGCCAGTCTTCAGTGAGTCGCGGCGCCGCAGGAGAACCCGGCGGGGCGGCTACTGTTGTTGGTGGTGCGGATTTAGCCAGCGTCTTCGTCGGTACATCTGACGTAGCACCAACCATAGGACACCTCTTTTTAAGAAATAACTATGAGACTGAATAAACGATATAAACGATTTAAGAACACCATCACTATCAGCATGGCAGTCCACCAGATGCCCATTACATAGGAATTCCTGTTTTTCAGCTCTGATTCGCCTAATTGTACTGTGCTTCAGCGGTTTTGCAAGGCTAAAGCACCCCCACAATCGTTTGCCGTTAAAAAGTAAGCAAAGTCTACTCGAAAGCGAACAGGCAGACGTTGTCATGAAATCACTCAAGCCAAAAAAGGGGCTTGAATGGTGTGTTGGGAAATCGATTGCTGCTTAAAATGTGCTTTTGCGGAAGGAAGATTCTAAGCGGCGCAAGGGGCTCTTTGCCTCTCCTCGGGTTGACACCTTAGGGAGAGAAGCAAACCGATATACGAAAGTTGATACACCGACGTTAATGCTAAATTGTGGCAGGCTCAGGCTTGCCAGGCTGGCTGGCCGCGGCGAGAGCCCAGCCATCACGGCCATTGTTCTTGACTTGATAGAGGGCCTGATCGGCACGGGCAAGAGCTGTTTCCCAGGATTCGCCGTGGAGGCTCGGTGCGAAAATTGCCGCTCCGATGGAGAGGGTAAGGTGGAAGGGTTCCGCACCGGGAACCTGGATGGAATTCTGCTGCAGGTGATGGCGGATTCGGTCGCAGATTACGGAGGCATGTTGTTCGTTGATCTGCGGGCAGAGGATGACAAACTCTTCGCCGCCCCAGCGCGAAATTACATCGGAGTTTCGCGTGGAGCCTCGAAGGATCTCCGCAAGTTTCACGAGAGCTGCATCTCCTGCTTCATGTCCCCAGCGGTCATTCACGTTCTTGAACAAATCAATGTCGGCCATAAGGATGAGAGCGGTGAGACCGGAGCGCCGGAGACGGCCAGATTCATGCTCCATAAAAGGAATGAAGAAACGGCGGTTATGCAGTCCGGTAAGGGGGTCTTTCATGGCTTGCAGCTTCCGTGTGCCGCTGATGCGCCATAGCAACCAGGCGATAGCGACAGCGAGAAGAAGGCAGACGAACAGCAGTACGGCGAGAGCGTTCTTCAATTGACTGCGATGGGTGAGATAGTCAAGCTGGAGTTGCTGGGCGCGCTGCTCCTCCAGCAATTGCTGACGCATTTTTTCGGCGGCAATGAGTTGACCTTGTGCGCGGAGAGCGGTGATCTGCTGGTCTTTGCGGCGCTGTTCGGCGTCAGCGGCGATGAGCTGCTGCTGGTGCAGCAGATTTAAGCTCTCAAGACGGTTATGTTCTTCGCGGTTGCGCTCCAGTTGCTGCTGCGCGAGTAGATCGCGGGTTTTCTCCTCCGACTTCTGCAGCGCCAGGGAAGACTCAAGGCGGGCGAGGTTCTGCTGGTTGGTGCGCTCGCTCCACTGCTGCTGGGCATCCTTATATTCGCGGTATGCGCGCAGCGCTTCAGCATAGCGGTGAGCGGCTTCGTAGACCTGGTACTTCTGTTCGAGGTTCACCACGTCGCCCGAGTGATGGTTGTTGCGTTCGGCTTCCTCGATGAGTTGAATTCCTTTGTCAACCTCGCCATTGAGGCCGAGTGACAGGCCGAGCAGACCTTTGGCGTAGTTGATGGCCCGTTCATTTCCCGAGGACTGCGCACTGGCCAACATGGCGCGCGCGTTGGCGGGCATGGCAGCGTAGTTGTGGCTCTCAAAATAAAGGTCGTGATAAAGGGCAAAGGTCAGGTGCTGAAGCATGAAATCATCGGCTGGAGCGAGTGCTTCGGCGTGGCGGATGCATTGAAGCGCCTGGGGATATTGCTTGCGAACTATAAAGATGCGAGCCAAAGTTTCTTGCACGCCATAGCGGGTGCGCAGGGAATCGGTGGGAGAGACGATCAGACGCGCCTGGTTGGCGAGTTCCTCGGCGGCGTCGTAATGCCCCAGGTGGCGCTCCAACTCGGCGTTATCGACGAGGAGTTGGGTGGGCATGTGCCCGATGCGCGCATAGATCGCGCGCGCGCGCTGGAAGCTGTCAAGGGAACGATCCATGCGTCCCACGGCAGCGAGAACGACTGCATGCTGCCCGTAGTAGGCGGCGGCGGTTTCGTCACTCTGTCCGCTGAGGTGCTGCCCGGCAAGGTCGTATGCGGCTTCGGCATCGGAATCGTCATAGAAGCGTCGAAAAGCCTGACCGAGGCTATTGAAAATTTCGAAGTAAGGGAAGTGCGGGACGCGTTGAGACTGCTGGAGAGCATGGTCGCGCATCTGGATCAGAGAGGCGGTGCCGTCAGCATGAGAAAGCGTTTCGGCAAGCTCAGGGTAAACGGCGCAGAGGGTGGAGTCATCGCCCAGCGCGTCGGTATTGGCTAGAATGCCCTGCAGATCAGCGGAGATGGCGGCGGCGTTGCGAGCGGCGACGGAATTCCGCAGGCGAGCGAAGCGGAGAACGATTTCAGCGTTACGGTTGTTGCCCTGGAGGCGTCCGATACGAGCGTCGATTTCAGCACCGGAGCCCGCGCGTGCGGCTTCGATTTCCTGGGCAAGAGTATTACGGGAAACGATTTGGGCCGGGAGCGACGCAATCAAGAAGAAGAGAAGAAGCGAGACAAGCAGAGGCAGGAGGCTGAGCCTTGTACCTGAAATCCCAGGCGGGGATTTGCGGTACAGGGACAGATATCCCGACGAATATGAACTTCTGCTTATGCGCATGAATGTGTGGGCAGTATAAGTCAACGGGGGCGGCGACGGAAGCGAAAACAGACCCAGGGAGTTATATCAAGCCATAGTTGGTAAAGGGATCATCACGGAACTCGACACGGCAATAGAGATAAATAAATTCCGCAATTCTGAAGCCGAAGTTCGGTTTATATCCCATGAAACGCACGCTGTTCTCCCCGGAACAACGTCAGAAATCCCTAGGTACTTTAGCCGGTAATCGATTTGGTTCGGCGCGAATTCCGTTCCCCTACTGTATCTCCGGATAGATATCGAAGAACGCTTCGATGCTCTGCTTCAGTTGCGCCTCGATCTCTTCCTTGCTGCCTTCCAGCAGATGCAGCGTGACATGCTCTTCGCGCCCATTCCTTAACTTAATTTTTCCCGAGCCTACCTCCTCCAACTCACCTTCGGGAAGCAGCCTCAACCCATACACCAGCGATAAATTAGCCATGCGAGATTGTACCTCCTCCGCCCGCGCTAGCCATCACCGTCCAACCACCAGACGCTCCTCCTCGAACGCTCCGTGCTCGTATCCCGAGGCTGCTACCAGGGCCGTTACTCCGCTCGCCGCGTAGATCATCGCAATCACCATGAACTGGTAAATTGCCGTGTACACTGGGTCGCTTCCGGCCAGCAGCATTCCCGCCGCAAAGCCAGGAATCCAGACAATGCCCAACGAACGCAGCGAGTTCAAACTTGGAATCAATGCCGCGTTGGTTGCGTTCTTTGCAGAGGGCAAGGCTGCCATGGATCCGCTTGCCCCCAGTGCCAGCGCGGCTTCCACACGTCCGGCATTCAGTTTTAAGTCGCTGGCGTAGCGTTCTAATACCTGCGAGCAGGTATTCATCGAGCTTGCGATAATCATCGAGCCCAGCGGCACCAGCGCCATGGACTTGAATGCGATGACCCGCGTCAGCGCCATCGTGGCAATCACAACCGCTGCTCCTGTCCCAATCGCCTGCAGACAAAGCCAGAAGGAATGAGGCACTGATTTTGCCCTGCCCTGGGCCATCCTTGCCGCCGCAGCGCACATCGCGACTAGGGCGGGAATGCTCCACCACGCCGCGCCTTTCAGCAGCCACACCAGAACTAGTCCGATGGCGAGCATCTGGAGCAGTCCACGCACCAACGCCGTAGCGGTCTCGCGCCCTAGTTCCAGTTTGCGAAGGTGCCCCAACCAGGCAACAGCCAACGCTAAGGCGGATACCCCCATTGCCTGCACCAGACCTAGCGCAACCTGCGAATGCATCCAGTGATCGAGCACGGCAGCCTCCTTGAATCCATGGAAAACAAAGGCAACTACAAGAGCTGCCGAGATGTAGGGAATTGCGATCCCACAATCGCCAAAAGAAGTCGGTTGTGGGCCACCTAGAATTTCCTATTCTGCCACCTTGAAAATCCCTTCAGCGGCGTCTTCGCGCAGCACGCCATCTCGCATGACCAGCGTGCGTTGTGCGAGACGCGTTGCTTGCGCCGCGTCGTGAGTCACAATGAGGCACGCGCCTTCCACCCCCGCCATGGCCGCCCGAAGAGCCTCTTCCACAACCAGTTTTGCGGCATCGTCAAGCGCCGAGGTCGGTTCATCCAGCAGCAGCACCTGGGGACGGTTCGCCAGCGTTCGCGCCAGCGAGACCCTTTGTGCCTCGCCGCCCGAAAGCCCCGCAACATCGCGCTCTCCGTATCCAGCGAGGTCCACCTTCGTCAGCACCTCTTCCACCTCGCTGGCGGGCATGATCGTTCCGCGCAACCGCGGCCCGTAACGGACGTTTTCCGCCACTGTCCCCGGAAACAGGTTTGCCTGCTGCATCACCATCCCGACGCGCCGCCGCAGCTCGCGCACGTCGAACTGGCTCGTCTCCACGCCTTCCAGCCACACGCTGCCCGAAGTTGGAGCATCGAGGCGGTTCAGCAAACGCAGCACGCTGGACTTGCCCGCGCCGCTCGGCCCCGTGATGGCGACCACCTCGCCGGCTCGCAGCGTGAAGCTTGCCTCGCGCACGATGAGCTTTGCCTCCACTTGGCGCCGGAGTTTCTCCGCGCGCAGCAAAATGCCGTTTGCTGGAATTTGGTTTTCGCCTGGCAAAGTTCGGAGCCTCTCTTTGTCCCGGATATCTTTATATAGGTATTCATGTCCAGCAACTTTCGTTGCCTCGCGTCTACTGTACGCTTTCTTAATTAAAATTCGCGGGAGAAGCCTCCGCTACGCACAAAGCGAGGAGGAGGTCAAAGTGACTCAGAGACTGCAAGGGACACTTGAGCGGTGATGGTATCCTTCGCGTTCGCTCAAGATGACGCGAACTGGCCACGGGAGAACTATCAGCTCTCCCGCCGGGCTGCCTCCTGCAGCGTTTGTGCCCTTACGCTCATCTAATAAGGGAATCACAGCTACAATCGCAGCACCAGATTGGAGACACCGGCGGAATATGGACAAGATTCACAAGTCTGATGAAGAGTGGCGTAAGTCTCTCACTCCAGAGCAGTACCGCATTCTGCGCGAAAAGGGAACCGAGCGTGCCTATACCGGTCAGTACACGGAAACCAAAACTCCCGGTGTTTATCTCTGCGCCGCCTGCGGCCTCGAACTGTTCCCCTCGGAAACCAAGTTCGACTCCGGTTGCGGTTGGCCCAGTTTTTACGATCCCCTCGGCAAGGACCGTGTCGAGGAGCACGAAGACCGCAGCCACGGCATGGTTCGCACCGAGGTGACCTGCTCCCGTTGCGGAGGCCATCTTGGCCATGTCTTCCCGGACGGACCCAACCCCACGGGCCTGCGTTATTGCATTAACTCCGCCTCCATCCATCTAAGTAAGAAATGAGCCTCTCCCGGTTCCATCCCCGGGCGATGCCCCGATCCATGGCACTCTGTCCCGCTCGCACAGCCGGGATTTTGTTGACGAATACCTCTGTGGCAGCTAGCCTTAAAAGCTAGCTGCAATCTTATTTTCGCTTTTTAGAAGGCTCTCATGGCTACTACTATTTTGAATACTACTTCGAGCAATCGCGTGCTGAACCCAGAGCTACGCAAACGCATCATGTCCGCCGATGAGGCTGCTGCGCTTGTGCGCAATGGCGACCATATTGGCATGAGCGGCTTTACCGGCTCGGGCTACCCCAAGGAATTTCCAATTGCCCTCGCCCGACGCATGGATAAGGCTCACAAGGCAGGAGATCCCCTCCGCGTGGGCGTATTCACCGGCGCTTCGACCGGCCCAGAGCTCGATGGCGCGCTGGCTGCCGCAAATGGAGTGGAAGTCCGGCTTCCGTACCAGTCTGATCCCGCTGTCCGCAAGCGCATCAATGACGGCGACATGGAGTACGTCGACATCCATCTCAGCCACGTTGCGCAGTATATGGAGTACGGGTTCCTGGGCAAGCTCAACACCGCAGTCATCGAAGTTGCAGCAGTTTACGAAGATGGACGCGCCATTCCCTCCACCTCGCTTGGCAACAACAAAGCCTGGCTCGAATGCGCCGACCGCGTCATCCTCGAAGTCAACTCGTGGCAGTCCATGGAATTGGAAGGAATGCACGACATTTACTACGGGATGGCAGCTCCTCCGAATCGCGATCCTATCCCTTTGACCCGCGTTGGACAGCGCATAGGCAGTCCCTACCTCCACATTCCTATTGATAAGGTGGTCGCGGTCATCGAGACCCATTCTCCCGATCGCAATACCGCTTTCAAGGAGCCCGACAAGACATCGCAGCAGATTGCAGGCAACATTCTGGAGTTTCTGGAGTGGGAGGTAAAGAAGGGACGTTTGCCCGTGGATCTTCTGCCCCTCCAGTCCGGTGTCGGAAATATTGCCAATGCGGTACTGTTCGGACTCGAACAGGGCAAATTTCGCAACCTCACCGCCTACACCGAAGTGATTCAGGATGGCATGATTGGCCTTATCAATTCTGGCAAAATGGTTTCTGCCTCTGCCACCGCGTTCTCTCTGGGCCCCGACATGATCAAACAGGTCTACGGCAACCTGGCCAACTATCGCAAGAGCATCGTGCTACGCGGCCAGGACATCTCCAATAATCCCGGCGTCATTCGCCGTCTCGGCGTGATTTCGATGAACGGCATGCTCGAGGCCGACATTTACGGCAACGTGAACTCCACCCACATCATGGGTTCGAAGATCATGAACGGCATCGGAGGCTCCGGCGATTTCGCCCGCAACGCCTACCTGTCCATCTTCATGGCTCCATCAAGTGCTGCCAAGGGAACCATCTCGACCATCGTTCCCATGGTCAGCCATGTGGACCACACCGAGCATGACACCCAGATCCTGGTCACCGAGAAGGGACTCGCCGATCTGCGCGGTCTCTCGCCCAAGCAGCGCGCCCGGCTCATCATCGAAAAACTTGCTGGCGACGACTACAAACCTCTGCTTCAGGACTACTTCGACCGCGCCCTGAAAAGCGGCAACGGAATGCATACGCCGCACATTCTCAGCGAGGCTCACAGCTTCCACGAGCGCTACATCAAAACCGGCAAGATGCAGATGTAAGTGCGTCACCGGTTTAACCTGGAATACAGATTCCCCGCTTGCAGGAGCGGGGAATTTTTCGGTAGGAGCGCCGTTTCTGAGTTCGTGTATCCCACGCACTAAATGGTGGCCTCTCACACTCACTCGCTCCCTGCGCGGTACAATAATCCTCTATGGATCTGAAGGCGATTCAGCAGGCTTTGCGGGAGCAGGATTTCGATGCGTGGTTGTTCTATGACCATCATCGTCGTGACGAAATTGCATACTCTATCCTCGGATTGCCCGATTTGCATGTTACGCGGCGATGGTTCTACCTGATCCCTGCAGAGGGCGAGCCAGTCAAGCTCAATCATCGCGTCGAGCCCAAGCACCTTATAACGCTTCCAGGCGTACAGCAATACTACGGAGCCTGGCGCGAATTGCACGAAAAGCTGGCCGCGATGCTGAAGCCTTACAAGCGCGTCGCCATGCAGTATTCGCCCAATAACGACATTATGTACGTCTCATTGGTGGACGGTGGAATGCTGGAGCTGATTCGCAGCTTTGGCGTCGAGGTTGGCAGCTCGGCGAACCTGGTTTCGCGCTTTGAAGCCACGCTAACGGACGAGCAGATTGCGACCCATTTCGTTGCCCGCGATGCGATGGATAAGATCATGGCCGCCACCTTCAAGGAGATTGGCCACCGGGTTCGAAATGGCGGCTGGGACGAGTGGGGCGTGCGGCAGTGGATTGGCGAGGCGTTCGGGCGCGAGCATCTGGTCACGGACGATCTGCCCATCGTCGGAGCCAATGAAAACGCGGGGAATCCGCATTACGAGCCGACCGCTGAGATTCACAAACCGATCCACAAAGGCGACCTGGTGCTGCTCGATATGTGGGCGAAGAAGGACACTCCGGGGGCCGTGTATTACGACATTACGTGGACCGGCGTGCTCGGAGAGCCCTCGGCAAAGCAGCAGGAGGTTTTCCGCATTGTGCGTGATGCGCGCAAGGCCGGATCGCAGAAGGCCATCGACGCTTTTGCCTCCGGGCAGCGCATCGAAGGTTGGGAGGTCGATGAGGTCACGCGCGGCGTAATCGACAAGGCCGGATACGGCGAGTGGTTTGTGCATCGCACCGGGCACTCGATTGGAACCAGCGTCCACGGCAACGGCGCAAATATGGACAACCTGGAAACGAAAGATACCCGACAGATTCTGACGAATACGCTATTCTCAATAGAGCCGGGAATTTATCTGCCGGAATTTGGCGTGCGCAGCGAAGTGGACGTGCTGGTACACAATGGCGTAGCGCAAGTGACCGGACGGCAACAGGAAGAGTTAGTGATTTTCTAAATGGCCAACGAAAAAACAATCGCAACCGCGGCACGGCCGCAAACAGGCATGATGCCGGTGATGGCTCCCCTGGCTGGCTGGCTGATCCCCGGCCTCGGGCACGCCATCCAGAAGCGCTGGATACGCGGCGGGCTCATCTTTGTGAGCGTCTCGCTCATGTTTTTCTGCGGGCTCGGCATGCAGGGAAAAGTCTACGGCTTTAACCTGGGCGACCTGCTCGACATGCTCGGCTTTGTGGGAGACTTCGGCAACGGGCTGCTTTACTTCATTGCCCGCAACATGGACTGGGGGCAGGGCGCGATCTTCCGCGCTTCTGCTGATTACGGTACGAAGTTTGTGGTGTGCGCCGGACTGCTCAACGTGATCGCCGCAATTGACGCTCATCACATCGCGATAGGGAAGAAACAATGACGCTCAACTTTTCTCACTTTACCGCGGCGCTTGTGTTTTCTCTCTGCGCTTCCGTGATCTTCGGAATCACCCAGCGCGACAACTCGAAGCAGATGATCCGCTATGGTCTCTACTGCTTCGGCTGGTTTATCGGCGGATTGCTGATTGCGGGATGGGTGATGTGGTTCTTGAAGCGGTAGAACTCTAAGATTCAAGCCAAGCGGTCGGAGCATCATGCCCCGGCCGTTTTCGTTTTGACGCAGTCTTCTACGAACCCTCCTATTGCTCCAATAACGCCCCAGCAACTCTGATGTGTGCCATTCTGGCCTCTATATCTTCAAAGGTAAGTACATATTGAAACCTCTGCCCCGTAAATCTCATCCATGTGGGTGGAGGATTCAGAAAGATGGCATTCGAAGTTCCCGCTCTCACATACGCGTACGAGGCGCTCGAGCCTTACATCGATGCGCAGACCATGCACCTGCATCACGACAAACATCACCAGGCGTATGTGGACAATTCCAATGCCGCCGTTGCCAAGGCTCCTGAGCTGGAGGACAAAACCGCGGAAGAAATTCTCAGCAACCTGGCCGCCGTCCCTGAAGGCGTGCGCGGCGCCATTCGCAATAACTTAGGCGGACACTACAACCACTCGATCTTCTGGTCCATCATGGGGCCGAACGCGGGCGGCGCGCCGGGCGGAGCAATCGCCGACGCCCTCACAAAGACCTTTGGCAATCTTGCCCAGTTCCAGGAAAAGCTGAACGATGCCGGGGTCAAGCAGTTCGGCAGCGGTTGGACTTGGCTTGCCCTCGGGTCAACCGGCCTGCAAGTGCTCTCCACTCCGAATCAGGACAGTCCGATTTCTCAGGGTTTGACTCCCATTTTGGGAAACGATGTTTGGGAGCACGCTTATTACCTTAAGTATCAGAACCGTCGCGCCGAATATCTGAAGGCGTGGTGGAACGTGGTTAACTGGGCCGAAGTGAATAAGCGCTACGAAGCCGCGCTGAAGAAGTAAGTTCGTATCCCTGCCCAAGCGGACGCATTTCCCCCAATGCGTCCGCTTTCTTTTTCAGTCCTTTTTGCTTGCGATGCATTTCTTCCCCGTGTAATTTGTTTGTCACGTCCGCCTGAGCGCATAGAGCTGCACTTTGCTGAGCGTACGATTAAAGAGTATGCAAGCCACGGATCAGAGCATCGGCGAAGAGATCGCCAATTCTATTTCCCATGGCATTGGCGCAATGCTCGCCATTGCAGGACTGGTGCTATTGACGATTCGCGCTGCCAGCGTAGGTGGAGCGCGACACGTTGTCTGTGCTTCGGTCTTTGGCGCGTCGGCGATTCTGCTCTATCTTGCCTCCACGCTCTACCACTCGCTCAGCCACACCCCGGCTTATCGGGTCATGCTCTCGTTTGACCATTGCTCCATTTACGTGTTGATCGCCGGAACCTATACGCCCATCACTTTGCTGGGACTGCGCGGCTCGCTCGGTTGGACGCTATTCGGCGTTGTCTGGGTCTGCGCTGCCGTTGGCATCGTCGTTAAGTCAATCTTTGTGGGAAGGTGGGAATTGGCTTCCACCGCACTCTACCTGGCGATGGGATGGGCAGCCGTATTCGCGATCAGGTCGATGTACCTGATGCTTGCGCGCCCGGTATTCGTCTTATTGATGTTGGGTGGTGTGTGCTACACGGCAGGAATCCCGTTCTTTGCCTCCAAACGCAAGTACATGCATTTCATCTGGCATCTGTGGGTTCTCGCCGGAACGGCATGTCATTATGCCGCAATCTGGATACTGCTGAGGTAAAAGGGCAGGGTTCGTAAGGTTGCAGACAACGGTAAGAACAGGAATCCTGCAGCACTTGAAATGACCCTTCAAGAAAGACAACGAAAAGGCCCGCTGATCCAGTATCAGCGAGCTTTCTTGTTGTTGCACATAGCGTGATCACATGATGGCGGTCGGCGGAGCGGGTTCGTCGGGGTGGCCGGCGTTGCGCAGCGGGACTTGCACCATCAGGACGGCGAGGAATGCGAGAGCGATCAAGCCGCTGAGGATATGCGGATGCGCGAAGACGGTGGGCAGATCCCAGGAGATCTTGCCACTGGCCTTCAATCCCTTGATGGCGGCGACGCCGAGTCCGCAAAGGGCTTCTCCGGCGATCAGGCCGCTGGCGGTGAGCACTCCGGCATTGTCGATGCGGGCCTTCTGCGCATCGTTGAAGACGCCTTTGTCGCGGGCAATGTCAGTAATCCAGCGAACCATGCCGCCGATAAAGATGGCGAACGTGGTTTCCAGGGGCAGGTACATGCCGACGGAGAAGAGCATTGGGCTCTTGACCTCGACCATGATCAAGGCGATTCCCATGAGGATTCCGACGATGACCAGCGGCCATGCCATGTTCCCACCCACGATGCCCTGGGCGAGAAACGCCATGAGGCCAGCCTGCGGGGCAGGGAGCTCTTTGCTGCCGAAGTGATAAGCCTGATCGAGAATCATCAGTACGGGGAACAGGGCGAGCGAACTGACGATGACCCCCATCAGGTCACCGATTTGCATCAGTTTCGGAGTGCCTCCGAGGATGTGGCCGACTTTTAGATCCTGCAACATTTCACCGGCAACGGCGGAAGAGACGCAGATGACGGCAGCCACGCCCAACACGGCGATGACTCCGGCGGTGCCCTTGATGCCGATGGCAACCATCAGGAGGGCGGCGATGACCAGGGTGCAGAGGGTGAGTCCGCTGACCGGATTATTGGAGGAGCCGATCATGCCGACGAGATTTCCGGAGACGGCGGCAAAGAAGAAGCCAAGGATGATCATGATGACGGCTGCGACGATGGCTCCGACAATCACCTTGGTGAAAAAGAAGTAGAGGGCAAGCATGGCGCAGAAGACGATGGCGAGGCCGAGAAAGACTACCTTGGCGCTCAGATCCTGTTCATAGCGGAGGCTAGATTGCTTCTGCTTGCCAGTCTTCTTGAGATCGCTGATGGCGCGCTGGATTCCGATACCGAGCGACTTGCGCATCTTGAACAGGGTGTAGGAAGCGCCCACCAACATACCGCCTACGGCAATGGGACGGACGATGGAGAACCATACGCCGTTGGAGATGGCGGTCCAATCCACGGGGGTTCCGGAGGCAGCGGCGGTCGCCGTGATCTGCGGACCGAGGAAATAGGTGAGCAGCGGAACCATCAGTCCCCAAGCCAGCAGGCCACCGGCAAAGTTGAGGGCCGCGAGGCGCGGTCCGATGATGTACCCGACGCCGAGGTAGGCGGGGCTCACCGCTGGAGCGCTGAATGTGGTTGCGCCTCCAGTGGCGACAAAGGGGGCGTTGCTGCCGCGTCCGAGCTTCAATCCCGTGGAGAGTGCAGGGATGTTGACCAGGAATTCCTTACTGGAGTTGAAGATGTTGAGGGCTCCGGTGAGGAAGATAGCAGCGCCAACGCCCATGTTGGAGAACAGAATCTTGGCGGCACGGGAGCCCTGCTGGCCAGCTTTGTGAATCTCAGAGGCGGCTACGGACTCAGGGAAGGGAAGTTCGGCATCCTCTACCATGACGCTGCGGAGCAGGGTGACGAACAGAATGCCAAGCGTACCACCCACCAGCATCAGGGCCACGCCCTGCCAGTAGTTGTCTGCTCCCAGGGCCGGCCACACCCTGGCGATCACAAATGCCGGAATCGTGAAGGTAGCGCCGGCGGCGACTGATTCGCCGATGGAACCGATGGTACGGGCCATGTTTTCTTCAAGCAGGCTGCCGCGTACGAGTTTGAGCAACGCCATGCCGATAACGGCAGCCGGGTACGTGGCTGCAATGGTCATGCCGGCGCGCAGTCCAAGGTACATATTGGCCGCGCCAAGAACTACCGTCATGATCAGTCCCAGGAGTACGGCGCGCAAAGTAAACTCGCGCATCTCGCGGTCGGCAGGTACATACGGGCGGAAAGGTTGTGAGCTCATTCGAAATCCTCAATCGCGTGTAACTACGTGAGTTACAGGATGGCGCAAGGTAGCTTGCGCGTAGTGTGCAACACAAATGCACTGAATATCAGCATCCATCATAAACATTGCGCGCGAATCCATCACTAAGTATGTTGCGCCAAGGCCGGCGAGCTTCATGATTGGACTCCAAACCAACGGACTGTCAAACTAGATATGTGGAAAAGAACTCATTCTTTCTGGGCCTGATTATTGCGGCCAGCGGTCTGGTGTCGGCACCCGTGGCATTGGTCATGGGCCTCGCATTTGCCTTCACCTTCCAGCATCCGTACCCGTCGGACGGCAGCAAGCTGCAGAAGTTCCTCTTGCAGTTATCCGTGATTGGCCTGGGCTTTGGGATGAATCTGCACGAGGTGTTGCAGGCTGGACGCTCGGGCTTCCTCTACACGGCGGCGAGCATTACGGTGGTGATGTGGATGGGATGGGCATTGGGGCGATTGCTGAAAGTGGAGAGCAGGGTTTCGTACTTGATTTCCACCGGCACGGCAATCTGCGGCGGAAGCGCAATTGCCGCCCTGGGTCCAATCATGCAGGCGACCGAAGAGGAGATGGCGGTTTCCCTCGGCACGGTGTTCGTGCTCAATTCGGTCGCGCTGATGGTGTTTCCCGTGGTTGGCACGGCACTGCATCTTACCCAACATCAGTTTGGACTTTGGGCGGCGCTGGCGATTCATGACACGAGTTCAGTGGTAGGCGCGGCGGCAAAGTACGGTGCCGTGGCATTGACCGTGGGAACCACTGTGAAGCTGGCGCGGGCCTTGTGGATTGTGCCGGTTTCGGTGATTACGTCCGTAGCAAGGAAGAGCAAGGCGAAGATTCAGTGGCCGTGGTTTATCCTTTTCTTCTGTCTCGCAGCAGTCGCAAACACGTATTTCACTAAACTTCAGCCGGTGTACGAGTCGCTGTATCACCTGGGCAAAACCGGGCTAACCGTCACGCTATTTCTGATTGGATCTGGATTGTCGATGGCGACGCTCAAGGCGGTGGGAGTGCGGCCGTTACTGCAAGGCGTCCTGTTGTGGATCATTACTGCGGCGACATCGCTGGAGCTGATCCGGTACGGGTGGATTCATATTTAGCGGCTGTGCTGCGGCTCAGGGCGGGGTGACCGCCTTTTTGTGGGCAAGCAGTCTTATATAACGGTTCTGTTTCGGGATTGTCGGATGCTGGGCCTGTTATCGACAGGCATCGCCCCAAACATGCTTCCGGATCGCCCCTTGCCGGACGGGAGCATGCCAAATCCTCGGGAAAACCTTGCCACAAGCCGACTTCACAGTACCGATCACTGCCTATGGGACCGTCGCCACACCCCTAGGTTTGCGCCGCAGAGGACGTTGGCGGAGTTTCCCTCGGCTTCTCCTCAGTTCTCGTACGTCTGTTGTTTGTCGTCCTTCCGAATCGATTCCAATGGATGATTGAAGTAATGCTCGTTGAGCATTTTTCTGAGCCCCGGGGCGGCCAGACCTTGGGCGTATTTATGGACATCCGTTCCGGCTTTCCAGTCGATTGTGTACTTCCGCGTTGACGCCTTAGCCGTTCGGAGAAGTTCCAGGCTCTCCGTGTCGAATGACCCAGAAGTCCAAAACTCAAACGTAATTTCCGCGTTGGAAAACTGGTCGTCCTGTTTCAGTGCCGAATAAATTATCGGAACCTTTTCGGTCAGCCAATTCTCTATCTCCGGGCGACGAATAGCGGACGTGGGCTGATAGCCCTTGCATTCGTAAACCTTTACAACTCGCTGCTTAACGAGCCTAATGTCGATTTCTGCTCGTTTGCCATTCTTAAGGTCTGTTACGATTAGGCCGATGGCGACGGACCCGCCCTCCAATTCCCCCACACAATGTCCCACAATAAGCTCGAAAAACGCTCCGCGTAAATTACCGGCAGCCCCTTCGATTGCTGACAGCCTCTTGAATAGGCCCTCGATCTGGGAGGGAGTTGCGGGTGCTACGTGCGTGAGAGTCTGAAGCAAGTCTTCCAGAGCTTTTGCCACGTCTCGCCCAAAAACCGTATCGGGGCTAGTAGCGATTATGCCCTGAGCACGGCAAAGGCGTAATGCGTCCGGAGTGAAACTGTCTGCGACCAGCATAGGCAAAAATGGGCGAACCTTCTTCAGCGCATGAAGCATGCCGCATTTTCTTAGAAACGCCGAGACCATTTTGCTGTCGAGTTCTTGGCCCAAGAGAGCATCAACGACGAGAAATCCGGGGGCAGGCTTGGAGGCACTAAATCGGACCATCGGTCGCAGGTAACTTGGCCCAGTCAGATCAAACCGAAACGTCGCAAATTTAGGCTCGGGATGTTCGTCTCTGATCTTGGTAACGTTGGGGCTAGCTATATTCATGCGGCCCGCCCAAGATCTAATCGCATCTAGCAAAACGCCTTCCGTCATGAGCCTTGCCCGCATTCTCTTCGCTTTGATTACCTCGGTGATCCCGGACTCCGTGAGAGATACGCAGGTTCCGATTCCTTCGATTTCAAGAATTTCAACGAGTTTTACGTTAACGAGATTTGCGAGCACCACAGAACTCGCAAGCTGTCCCTTCTGCTTCATTGGCGAGCCGGAAACAACGTCGAAATGCGTTTGCAGACAGACCCCTCCGCGTGCGCGTAAGCCGGCTAGCGCAGCTGCGTAAGCCGGATTGGTTTCTTCGATTGACCTGATCAGTGCTGTCCAGTAGTCAGCTGTTCCATATTGCGAGTCGAGATAGATGAATCGCGCACGCTTCGGAAACTGCAAGCCATACAAGATTTTTACGTTCTTCCCGCGACGTGAAACGCGTTGCCGCGCAGCGTCTGACGATAGGCCCTGTTTCTGAAGAAGCTGGGTGGCCTTACTCGTTGTCATCGGGCCATACTCACCGAGAATAGCTTCCAAATTCATGGCTAGTGTCACACTGCGCTATTTATAACAAAATCTTAGTACGCGGTCCCTAAAATTCGCATACAAAAATACGCTTGATTATAAATGACTTACGGGATCGATTCTGACCCGGAAAACGTCTCGCTGTCACAGATGTTTCCGACCCCTTGGGCGACGCCTCGCCCGCGTTTGAAGGTGGCCGTAGGGCACGCAAGGCGATGCCTGGCAGCAATAACGATAAACGCCGATTGGACAGTCTATTCAGTTGCATCAGTCCGGCCCCATACGCTATTGCACGATGGAAGGGGTTGACTGTTTGTCCATGCATGGCTGGGATGATTGGGCTCTCGTGAGCCCCGCTTTAACAGCCCTGCCGGGGATTTGTCTTACCGCTATCTTGCTCAGGACCCGACACGCGGGTCTTCGGATTAGGCACGGCTCAGGTCGGTACGCCCAGTTTGGGCAAGACGAACCGGGTTAGCGCCAGGTAGACGATCAAGAAACCTGCAACTGGGAGTAACTCGCGCATGGATGCCTCCACTTCTAACTGCTTCCAACACTTAAAAGAATGCAGTTCTTTCCGAATTCGTTACAACGTCGCATCTGTAATGCTACGCTATTCGCCGGTATCGGCCGTGCGCTTCTATACTCAATAGTTTTGCTCCATTCGCAAAAGTGGGAGCCACCAACCTGAAACCTGCACCGGTTGCATCTG
>Ga0302320_10009164_pt1 | contig 21332 bp, 19 predicted proteins | sample Bog_T0_3_FD_202130 | JGI IMG/M metagenome (GOLD analysis project Ga0302320, IMG submission 202130) | Peat permafrost microbial communities from Stordalen Mire near Abisko, Sweden - Bog_T0_3 | ecosystem: Environmental > Terrestrial > Soil > Wetlands > Peat | place: Sweden: Abisko, Stordalen Mire...
CCTGCGCCACCACGCTCGAATATCTCGGCGCGCTCGAAGATGCCGCAGCACTCGAGAAAGGTCTCGGCGATCCGGTCCGCGCCACGCGCTACGAAACCCGGCTCGCCCATGTCCGCGCAGGCCTCGCGGCTCAATGCTGGAATGCCGCTCGTGGCATGATCGCCGAATCCCCAGACCAAAAAGGCTTCAGCCAGCAGTCCAACATTCTCGGCGTACTCTACAACGTCGTGCCCAAAGAACGCCAGCAGGAAGTGCTGCGCAAGGTCATGGCCATCGAGCCAGGCACGACGCCCGACGGAGTGCTCAGCGCCTCCTATTACTTTCGCTTCTATCTCGCGCGTGCACTAGAGCACGCAGGCATGGCCGACGACTATCTCAACTCCATCAAGCCCTGGCGCGATCTGCTCGCGTTCCACTTCAGCACCTGGCCTGAAATTCCCGGCGACACGCGTTCCGATTCGCATGCATGGACCGCGCATCCCATCTACGATCTGCTCACGCTCGTCGCCGGCATCGAGCCCGCCAGCCCGGGCTTCGCCACCGTCCGCATCGCCCCGCACATGGGCTCGCTGCCCTCGCTCACCGCCGTCTATCCGCATCCGCAGGGCCCCATCCGCGTGCAGTATACCCGCACGGGCGATTCTCTTAAGGCAAACATTAATCTTCCTGGCACCCTCACGGGAACATTTGAATGGAACGGCAAAGCGTGGCCCTTGAAGCCGGGCGCGAACACCATCGTGCAGCGTGGGGGAACCGTCACAGAAAGATGAGGTCCGGAGCGCCGTGGGGCGGTCCTGCTGCCCCTACAAGCGGAACTCAAGCGCCCCGATTGCAAGCAGGCGCCAGAAAACGCTCACCCCACCTGAAACAGCCCCGGCAGCACCTCGCCCGCTTTGCCTTCCACCACTTCGGTAAACGCAGCGGCGTTCAACGGTTCTTCCGGCCCCACGTACACGCGGCGGGCGCCACTCATCTTGGCCCAGTGCACAAAGTTCGCCGCCGGATACACCGACCCCGAAGTCCCCACCACCAGCATCAGCATTGCGCGATCAATCTCCCGCCGGATGCGGTCCATCTCCAGCGGCATCTCGCCAAAGAACACGATACGCGGCCTGTAGCGTCCGCCGCACGGGCAATGCCCCACCTCGGCAAGGCTGCCATAAATCGCGCGATCTTCAATCGGCGACCGTCCGCAGTCGTTCTCGCAGTGCGCCTTGTTCAACTCCCCATGCATGTGCAGCAGCCGCGCCGATCCCGCGCGTTCATGCAGGTCGTCCACATTCTGCGTGCACAAAAAGAAGCGATCGCCGAGCTTCGCCTCAAGCTCTGCCAAAGCAAAGTGCGCCGCATTCGGCTCCGCCTTCTGCCCATCCCTGCGCCGTCCAGAGTAGAACTGCCACACCAGCCCAGGATTGCGTTCCCATGCCTCCGGTGTGCACACGTCCTCAATCCGGTTCCCCGCCCACAGCCCATCATCCGCGCGAAATGTAGGCAGGCCACTCTCCGCGCTGATCCCCGCCCCCGTGAGGACGAAGACGTTATCGGTCGGTGAGATTGAAATCATCGGATGGCTCTTTTTCAGCTTCTAGCTTCTAGCTTTTTAGTCTGTGGATTTTGGCTTCCCGCTGGAACTATACGTATAGCTTGTCTGGGGTTTCCGCGAGCTGATCCAAGGAGTCGTCGGCTCGTCCATACATCGCTCGCCTCAGTTTGCAGAGGCTAATAGCTAAAGGCTGAAAGCTGCTCTTCACGGCTCAAGCAGTATCTTCCCCGTCGTCTTGCGCGACTCCAGATCCGTCTGCGCCTGCGCCGTATCCGCCAACGCGTACACATGCTCGGTGCGCAGCTTCAGCTCTCCGCTCGCCGCCCATCCCAACACCTCGCCAGCGCGATGCTCAAGCTCCGCGCGCGTGGCGATGTAATGCCACAACGTCGGCCGTGTTAGAAAGAGCGATCCCTTGCCGCTCAATTGGATCGGATCGAAGGGCGGCACCGCTCCACTGGATCCACCGAACAGCGCGAGCAATCCGCGCGGCCGCAGGCAGTTCAGGCTTTTGTCAAACGTCGTCTTGCCAACTGAGTCGTACACCACGTCCACGCCCTTGCCGCCGGTCAGATTTTTGACCTCGGCCTCAAAGTCCTTCTCGGTATAGAGAATCACGTCCGACGCTCCAGCCTCGCGGGACAGTTCCGCCTTGGCAGCCGTCGACACCGTCGTGATCACCCGCGCTCCAATGCGCGCCGCGATTTGCGTCAGCAGCAATCCCACACCACCCGCTCCCGCATGTACCAGCGCCGTATCCCCAGCCTTCAACGGAAACGTCGAGAATGCAAGGTAGTGCGCCGTCATGCCCTGCAGCATGGCCGCGGCCGCTTTCTCCGGAGACAAGTCTTCCGGCACCTTCACCAGTTGCGCCGCCGGCACCAGCGCGTATTCCGCATAGCTGCCCATCACGGAGACCGATGCCACCAGATCGCCGCTTGCGAATCCCTGCACGCCCGGCCCAACTTCCTCCACCGTGCCCGCAGCTTCACTGCCCGGCACCAACGGAAACGAAGCTTTGTACTGGCCCTTGCGGAAATAAATTTCGATGAAGTTAACGCCGGTGGCCTCAACCCGGATCAAAACCTGTCCTGGCCCCGGCTGTGGGATGGGAAGATCGGCCAGCTGAAGAACCTCTGGCCCGCCTGCCTCGAGAATCTGAATAGCTTTCATATCAGGGTAAGAATGAACCTTCAGGGTGTCACCGGGCAAGTGACATTTGATTGCATAATTATGGATCAAAATCTCGGGGCCGAACGGCAACAAAAACGCCCGGCAAATGCCGAGCGAGCTTTTGTGTCTGTTTTTGCTTTTCCTATTCCCTAATCCCTGTTCCCTGCCTTTAGAAGTTTTCTTCCTTGCCTTCTGAAAGCATGCTCTGCTCATCGGCTGGAACCAGCCGCACCAGCCGGTCGACCGTGTACGACGTCGGATGCTGACTCGTGAAGTAATGGCGAACCTGCAGCTCGCCAAGCAATCCAATCGCCACCATCTGGATGCCCGAGACAAACAGCACAGATCCAATCACGAACATCGGCCCGTGGTGGTGCATCACATCCATCCCTGGGTCCAGAATCTTCATGCCCATCAGGATCGTTGCCATCACGCAGCCGCCCAAAATTCCCAGCAACCCGAACCCGCCGAAAAAGTGCAGCGGCCTGCTCATGTACTTCAAGAGAAAACGAATCGTCAGCAAATCGAAGAACACGCGGAACGTCCGCCCGATCCCGTAATGGCTCTTGCCGCTTTCACGATTGATGTTCCGGATAGGAATCTCGCAAATCGAAGCGCCATACCAGCTCGCCAGTGCGGGAATAAAGCGATGCATTTCGCCATACAGCGGAATGCTGTGGATCACTTCGCGGCGATACGCCTTGAAGGTCGTGCCGAAGTCGTGAATATCCACGCCAGATAGCTTGGCCATCAGCCAGTTCGCACAGCGCGACGGCAACCGGCGCATCATGAAGTTGTCGATGCGGTCCTTGCGCCAGCCGGACACCACGTCATACCCCTCATCAAGCTTCTCAAGGAAGGCCGGAATGTCGTTTGAGTCGTGTTGCAGATCGCCGTCCATGGCTAAAATGTATTCGCCCGAGGCGTGATCGAAGCCAGCCGCCAGCGCCGAGGTCTGTCCAAAGTTGCGGCGCAGCTTCACTACCAGCACGCGGCTGTCCACTGCGGCGATTTCTTCCAGCAGCTTGTACGTACGGTCACGCGAGCCATCATCCACCAGCACCATTTCGAAGCTCTCGCCCACCTGCTCCATCACCTGCTTCAGGCGAGCGTAGAGCACGGTAACGTTATCTTCTTCGTTATGGAAGGGTACGACGATGGAATATTTAGGCATGTAACCACTTAGATGCGTAATGGACGTCTGAAGTTTACAGAAAGTTTCGTAAAGAAGTCCTGGTTAGCGCCGTGGCCCTTTTGTGGTACCCCACCACACGAGATAACCGCGCCGCGTGCCCGCCAGCTAGCGGTCAAGCTCGTCCAGCATCGCCTGCATCTCGCTGAGAGCATGGCTGTTGCCGGTGCGCTTGGCGCTGGCAATGCCCGCATGCAGCCGCTCAATGGCCGCCGGCGTCCGTCCCGCGTTCTGCAACGTCTGCGCCGCCATAAAATACCCGGCCGTGTAATTGGGATCGTTTTCAAGCAGCGTCGCAAACTCCGCCACCGCGGCGTCCGTCTCCCCGCGGCCCGCCAGCTCCATCGCCACCCCATAGCGGGCGAAGCTGTTCTTTGGGTCCATCTGCAAAATCTCTCTGAGTCCCGCTAATTTATCCATTTCACTCGCAACCGCCCAGGGTTTGGCCCCGAAGCTCAGGAAGATTTGCTTAATTGGCAAGGATTGCCGAAACTGGAACTGTAGACCGAGTCCCGGATTTCGCCGCCATCTTTATTGTAGCCGGGGCGGCTCTCAGCAAAGTGGAGCGATTGCAGCATGAGCGAGCAGGAGAAGAACCCGATGGTGCGCACCGTGCAAAGTACGCAGTCTGAGATGACCGAAATCATCCTACCCAACGACACCAACACGCTGGGCAATCTGCTCGGTGGCCGGTTAATGCACTTTATCGATCTCACCGGCGCCATGGCCGCCTACCGTCACTCGCGCACCCACGTGGTCACCGCCGCCATGGACCATATCGACTTCATCCGCCCCGTTCGCCTCGGCGACCTGCTCACCCTCAAGTCAAGCGTGAACCGCGCCTTCACCAGTTCCATGGAGACCGGCGTAAAAGTCTGGGCGGAAAATACCCGCACCGGCGGAATAGTCCACGTAGCGAGCGCCTACCTGGTGTTCGTTGCTGTCGATGAACACGGACGCCTGCAGAAGGTTCCGCAACTGTTGCCGGAGACCCCGGACGAAATTCGCCGCTATGCGGATGCCTTGCGACGCCGTGAACATCGCGAGCGGGAAAACGCCCGGCGCAAGGAAGAAAGCCTTGTGACCAAAGCCCTCGAACAGCAAAGCGAGCAGAGCCGCTGAAAATGGCGGTATCAAGGGAATCCTGACCGTGAACGATCAGAAGTTAAGAAAAGGAGCACTAAAACCCAATGGCGCATTCACCTGCCGCACCTTCGCCGATGGCTTTGCCCGGCGTTTCGAAAATTGTCGCAGTCGGTTCCGGAAAAGGCGGAGTCGGCAAGACCACCGTCGCTGTGAACGTAGCAATCGCTCTCTCCAAGCTCGGTCAGCGCGTCGGCTTGATCGACGCGGACATTTACGGCCCCAATGTGCCGCTCATGATGGGCTCCTCGCAGCAGCCGCGTGTGGGTGCAGGCAATCAGATTCAGCCCAATGACACGCACGGCATCAAGACCATCTCCATCGGCTACATCTCTCCGGGCGACAAGCCCCTCGTCATGCGCGGCCCCATGCTGCACCAGATCATCCGTCAATTTCTCCAGCAGGTCGACTGGGGCGAGCTCGATTACCTCATCGTCGATCTGCCTCCGGGCACCGGCGACGTGGTTATTTCTCTGGTCCAGACCGTGCCCCTGACCGGAGCTGTAGTGGTTTCAACACCCAGCGACGTCGCCCTCGAAGACGCGCGCAAGGCACTCGAGATGTTCGCGCAGGTCAACGTCGAAGTGCTGGGCATCGTGGAAAACATGAGCCACTTCACCTGCCCGCATTGCCACACCGAAATCGACATCTTCTCAAAGGGCGGCGCCGAGCGCACAGCCAAGCAGTTCAACGTGCCGTTTCTTGGATCCGTTGAGCTGGTGCCGGCCATTCGCGAAGGCGGCGATCGCGGCCTCCCCGTCGCTTTGGCTGGCCCCAAGAGCCCGCAGGCAGCGGAGTTCTACGCCATCGCCGAAAAGCTGATGGCGCGCGCCGAAGAAGCCGCCAGTTCCGCAACCGACGTCATCGAAATCAGCTAGTTCCGAAAACGGCTGGATCAGGCCCCGTGCCCCATCCATCGCGTACTTTGCGACGGTTGGAATCCCCAAAAACAAAAAGCGGGGCGCATGCGCCCCGCTTTTTGCTGATACAAATTCTTACCGCCAGTGACCTTCCACCAGCACCCATCCGCCGTTGCGGCGAACCCAGTGGTGTCCTTCCCAGCGGGCGTGCGGATGTGGCGGGCGATCCCAGCGTCCAGGCACCCACACATAACGATTCCCGTCCCAGTTGTGATAGCCGGAGACCCAAACGTAACCCTCATGCGGCGGCGGCCCATAGTGTTCATGGATGGGCTCCGGCGGCCGTACGCGAACGACGATCTGCGCAAATGTAGCCGCAGGCGCCAGGCAAAGTGCAAGCAATGCGGTCATGACAATTTTTTTCATAGCGGATCAACTCCTCCAGGGGAACTTGTATCTCCGGACCTCATGCATGTGTTCCGGAATTGTCGGTAGGAACTCGCAGCAGCAAAATAAGTTTCGGTCTGGCTTCGAGCACGACGCAGCGCGGCTCAGCAGCGACTCCGAGATGCACTGAACGTTGGATAAAGGTTGGATGGTTTGGGTTGCCCGCCGAGTAGTTAATCCTTCGGCACAAACTCTTGGCATGCTCCGCTTTACACCACCGGCTTGGCGCTCCACTCAACGTCGCCCTCTGGCTTGTTCTCTGTAAATAAATTGCCCAACCGGCGAATCTGCGCGCCCACGCTGTTCAGCTTTTCTTCGATTCGTTCGTAGCCGCGGTCCATGTGATACACGCGGTCGAGAATCGATTCGCCATCCGCCACAAGCGCAGCCAGCACCAGAGAAGCCGATGCCCGCAGATCCGAGCACATCACGGCAGCCGCAGACAGACTGGATGGGCCGCGAACCGTTGCCGTGCGTCCATCCACCTTGATGTTCGCGCCCATGCGTACCAGTTCCTGCACATGCATGAAGCGATTTTCAAAAATGTTTTCCTTCACCGTCGTCACGCCTTCGGCCTGCGTCGCCAAAGCCATGTACTGCGCCTGCATGTCGGTCGGAAACCCCGGATACTCTTCCGTCGAAATATCCGCCGCGCGCAATGTCTCTCCACGCCGCACGCGAATCGAATCCGCTCCCGTGATCTCCACCCGCGCGCCGGCTTCCTGCAACTTTGCCATCACCGCGCCAAGATGCTCGGGCATGCAATTTGCAACAATAAGGTCGCCATCGGTAATCGCGCCGGCAATCAGGAACGTCCCCGCCTCAATGCGGTCCGGAGTAATGCGATAGCGCGCGCCGTGCAGGCTCGACACGCCCTGCACGTGAATCGTGGAGGTCCCTGCACCCTCAATCTTCGCGCCCATCGCGGAAAGCAGCGCCGCCAGATCGGCAACCTCCGGCTCGCGCGCGCAGTTCTCCATCAGCGTCTCGCCCTCGGCCAGCACCGCAGCCATCAGCAAGTCTTCAGTCCCCGTCACCGTAATCTTGTCGAACACCAGGTGTGCCCCGCGCAGCCGCTCCGCACGCGCCTCCAGGTAGCCATGCTCCTGCGTAATCACGGCGCCCATCTTCTCGAGCCCCTTGATGTGCAGGTCGATCGGTCTTCCGCCAATCGCGCATCCACCGGGCATCGCCACCCGCGCCGCGCCCGCGCGCGCAATCAGCGGCCCCAGCACCAGCGAGGACGCGCGCATGGTCTTCACAATCTCGTAGCGCGCCACCGGGTCAGACAAATTCCGGCAACAGATCGTCGTGCGATCGTGCGCCTCGCCCGCGCCAATCTCCACCTCGGCGCCCATTGAGGCAAGCAGCTTACGCTCGGTTGCAATGTCGCGAACCTGGGGAATGTTCTCGAGGACCACTTCGTCCTCAGTCAGAATGGCTGCGGCCATGCACGGCAGCGCCGAGTTCTTGGCACCAGACACACGAATGGTGCCCACCAGCGGATTGCCACCGCGAATAACAAATTTATCCATAGATGCCCGGCACCAGTGTAAATGCCGGGTGCCCCATCCTTCCGGGGCTTCACCCGGAAGGGTGAGCCTGCATGCACTCAATGCGGAGTTTTTCTAATCCCTAATCACTAATCCCTGTTTCATTCACTGCGCCGGCGCCGGCTGCACAGCTTCCGCACCCACCGGCACAAGATTCAGCCGCTCCGTAAGCGTGAACAACAGCACCGTCCCCGAATCCAGCGTAGCCTGCGGATGGCTGATCAGCAGATGCGCCGTAATCACGCCTGCTCCAATCAACGTTCCCGCCAAGGCGCCGGCCGGCCCCGCCACAACCGCACCCGTCACCGCTCCCGCGCCCATTGCGCCACCATACTCAATGCTGTTTTTCTTCACCCGGGATCCGGGATTGATATCACCCTCGCTACCCACGCGCGTTCTCGACCCGGGCGCGCCTGAAACCTCGGCGTACATCTTGTACCGCGATCCATCGGGCAGAATCACCGTATCCGGCGACAGGTGCATCGACCCGTGTCCACCAACGCGCCCACTCGACGCGCTCGTCACCCGTCCATCAATCTCTGAGCCGGCAGGAATCAGCACCTGCCCGCCCTGCACCACATCGGTCGCCACCCGCGCCCGGAAGGTATCGCCATTCTGGCTGTCTGCCGTCGATAGACGATCAAGCAACCGGGCACGGATCGTGGTTCCCTCACCCACCTGCCCCGGTCCCAGCGGAGCCGGATGCACAATATCGCCATCCGCATCGTTCGGCTCGTTGCGCAGATTCAATGCCGGCCGTACCTGCACTGGATCGGGCGCGATCTGCACAATGCCGTCATCCGTGCCGTCTGACTGTTCGGACGCGTACCGCTCCGCCGCGTACTGTCTCGCCGTCGGGACCCGCTGGTCCTGGTACAGCTGGCCCTGCGCCGGCTGAGGCAACGCTGGTTGACCGTAGGGCGGCTGCACCTGCTGCCCGTTAGCCGGCTGCGCCGCGGGCGGCTGAGCGTAAACCGAAGCCGAGGGCTTGGCTGGCTGGCCCTGCAGCGGCGCCGGCGGCTGACTCGTGATAATCGTATCGTCAGGAGGAGGATTCGAGGTTCCCTGGTAAGGATCGGGCTGGCTCGTCTGCTGTGCCCCGGCCATCCGGGACCCGCCAACCAGCAGTGTCGAAACCATGAGTGCGCATGCAAGGAACGGCTTGTTCATTCTGAATCTCCATTTTTCCGGGGTTGCTGCCCGCGAGGTACTCACTAAAGCAGATGCGTGGTTTCATTCAACGACTTCTGCCTCTTTAGACACCGCCAACAGCAAAGAGTCGTGCAACTTCAGCATTTGCCGTCACCACAGCACAACTCACCCAATCTAAGGCTACCGCTCCCGCAGGCTCCGCGAACTAGCCACAGGCACCCGGGTGCCTCGCGACACACGAATCAAAGCAGTTACTTCAGGCTTTCAAGCGCTTGCTCACTTCTCCCGATTCCCTTTTCAACACCACTCGCCCTTCGCGTTTTCCCGACATTCAGTGCTTTGTGACCGCTGCCACACAAGCCGAGCGATCCGAACTTGGTAAAATCGATTTGGAATTACTACACATTTCTGATTCGAGCAGGACGTAGAGGAGATCCACATCGTGCAGGAGCTTTTGAGTTCGATCCAAAGCGCCGCCGGAGAAGCCCTTGCGGTGGATCGCCGTCCCAAACTGAATGACCGGCTGCAGCACCGAATCCTGAGGAGCAATATGACTGAAATCATTGCAATACGTGCGCGTGAAGTCCTTGACTCGCGTGGAAACCCCACTGTGGAAGCAGACGTGATTCTCGAAAGCGGTGCACTGGGCCGCGCCATTGTGCCCTCGGGCGCTTCAACCGGCGAGCACGAGGCAGTCGAGTTGCGCGACGGCGACAAGACCCACTACATGGGCAAGGGCGTTCTCCAGGCCGTGGCCAACGTCGAGACGCTCATCGCTCCCGAGCTCGAAGGCATGGACGCCGCCAATCAGCGCCTCATCGACCAGACCATGATTGCCCTCGACGGCACACCGAACAAAAGCAAGGTTGGCGCCAACGCCATTCTCGCTGTCTCGCTCGCTTCTGCGCGCGCCGTCGCTCAAACACTCGAGGTTCCCCTCTATCGCTACCTCGGCGGCGTCAACGCCTGCATCCTGCCAACGCCCATGCTCAACGTACTCAACGGCGGCGCACATGCTGACTCCAACGTCGACTTCCAGGAATTCATGATCATGCCAGTCGGCGCCGAGCGTTTCTCTGAAGCGCTGCGCTGGGCTGCGGAAACCTTCCACACCCTCAAGGGCGTGCTCAAGAAGAAGGGCTACAGCACAGCTGTCGGCGATGAGGGCGGATTCGCTCCTTCGCTCAAGTCCAACGACGAAGCAGTCGAGCTCATCCTCGAAGCCATCCAGCTGGCCGGCTACAAGCCCGGCGAGCAGATCTCCATTGCCCTCGATCCCGCCTCCAGCGAGTTCTACGACAAGGAAAAGAACAAATACGTCTTCAAGAAGAGCGACAAGCGCGAACTGTCGAGTGATGACATGGTCAGCTTCTGGGACAACTGGAGCCGCCAATATCCCATCGTCTCGCTCGAAGACGGCCTAGCGGAAGATGACTGGGCGGGTTGGCGCACGCTGACCGACAAGCTCGGCAGCCGAATTCAGCTCGTCGGCGACGATCTGTTCGTCACCAACGTAAAGCGCCTGCAGCGCGGCATTGAAGAGGGCGTGGCCAATTCCATTCTCATCAAGGTCAACCAGATTGGAACCTTGACGGAGACCCTCGAAGCCATCGAGCTAGGCCGCCGCTACGGCTACACGTCTGTCATGTCTCATCGCTCCGGCGAAAGCGAAGACACCTTCATCGCAGACCTGGCAGTAGCCACCGGCGTAGGCCAGATCAAGACCGGTTCGGTCAGCCGCACCGACCGCATCGCCAAGTACAACCAGCTCCTCCGCATTGAAGAGGAACTGGGCTCCGGCGCCGTCTACCAAGGCCTCGAAAGCATCAACTACGAAGGCTAGCCAGATGGCTCGAACCTGCAAGAGGAGGGGATCCAATCCCCTCCTCTTTGTTTTTGTTGCCTCCGTTTCCATTCTTGAAAATGACTGTCATCCTGAGCGCCTGTAGCGCTACAGGCCTAGTTTGCTCCAGAGTTCGTCGACTCGGGTTTTTGTGGCGCGGTCCATTTCGATCATGGCGGGCCACCGGCGCTCGAAGCCTTCGGCCTTCCATTTTCTGGTGGCGTCGATGCCCATCTTCGATCCGTAGTTGGGCAGGCGCGAGGCGTGATCGAGCGAGTCGACTGGGCCGAGGGTGAACTGAATGTCGCGCTCCGGGTCGATGTTGTTGGTGACGCGCAATACGACTTCGCCTACGTTTTGCACATCGCAGTCTTCATCCACAACGACGATGATCTTGGTGAACATGGCCTGGCCGAGGGACCAGATTGCGTTCATGACCTTGCGCGCCTGGCCGGGGTAGCTCTTCTTGATCGAAACGAGCATCAGGTTGTGGAAGACGCCTTCGACGGGCAGATGGATGTCGACAATTTCGGGGATGGTCATCTTCATTGCGGGAAGAAAGATGCGCTCGACGGCCTTGCCCATCCACGCGTCTTCCATGGGCGGCTTGCCGACAATCGTCGCCGCGTAAATCGGATCCTTGCGATGCGTGATGCAGGTGAGATGGAAGACGGGATACTCGTCGGTGAGCGTGTAGAAGCCGGTGTGATCGCCGAAGGGGCCCTCACTGCGCAGCTCGCCGAGTTCGACGTAGCCCTCGAGAATGATTTCGGCGTTGGCGGGAACTTCGAGGTCGACTGTTTCGCACTTCACTATTTCTACAGGCTTGCCGCGCAGGAAGCCGGCGATCATGAACTCCTCGACTTCAGGCGGGGCGGGGACGATGGCGGAGAAGGTTGTTGCGGGATCTGTGCCGATGGCGACGGCGACCTCAAGACGGGAGCCTTTCAGGTTGCCCATGGCTACTTGCGGCAGTCCGCCGATGGGACCATCGGGGATGGAGACTGCGCCTCCGGCGGACTCCGCCATAGCAGCTACGCGCGCCGTGAGCGGATCGGCATCGGATGAGGCCGCGGCGGCGTTGCGCAATGCTTCGCGGTAGTGTTCGGCGGCGACTTTCTGGCGCTGCCAATGCATGCCGGTGGTTTGGCCGTCGTACACCTGCATGCGATACATGCCGATGTTGCGCTTGCCGCTGCGGGGATCCTTTGTGTGCACGCAAGGCAGCGTGATGAAGCGGCCTCCGTCGTGTGGCCAGCACTTGAGAATGGGGAACGTGTTGAGGTCAAAGTTTTCGCGAAGGATGACTTCCTTGCAGGGCGCGTCTTTAGCGCTGACGGTTTTCGGAAACACGTTTGCCAGTTCGGCCAGTTGCGGTAGCATTTTGAGCTTGTCAAACAAGCCACCGGATGGCGGCTTGAGATTCATGAGCGAGTGGATGCGGTCGGCGATGTCGTGGATGTTGTCGACGCCGAGGGCCATGGCCATGCGGCGCTCGCTGCCGAACTGGTTGATGAAGACCTTGTGGCCCGGATGGCCCTTGATGTTTTCAAAAAGAAGGGCGGGGCCCCCGGGGGAATACTTCTCTTTAGCGTTCGACGGCGTAGCTGACGAGGAACCGATCTTGCTGGCGCGATCGGAGATCTCGGTGATTTCGAGCTCGGGCGAGACTTCTTCGCGGATGCGCTTGAGTTCGCCTTTTTTCTCGAGGGTTTTTATCCAGTCGCGCAGATCGTCGTAGGCCAAAGGCTTGCTCCTGCTGGGTCGATGCTCCCCTATTCATAGTACGGCTTGGGGTCAGTGGTCAGGGGATAGGAGAGACGCGAGGTGGAGTTGGTTCTGTCCCACCCATTCGCCAATAACCACCCCGCAAACGAAGACCTGTTTGCGGGGGCCCCGGTAAGGCGAATGGATGGAGCACGGGAGTGCTCTCTCAGGATGAAAGGCGATGTATTAGGCAGTGACGTCGGCTGTGCGGACGAAACCGGGATCGGTGACGGCGTCGAGGGGAAAGCCGAGGCGCTTCCACTCGTCGTAGCCGCCGCGTAGCGGGCGCACACGCTCGATGCCTAGCTTGTGGAGAGTCAACGCAGTTTTGGCGGCCGTGGCCTCGCTGGGACAGGTGCAGAACAGCACCACGTCGCGATCGCGCGGAATTTCGTGGTGACGCTGCGCAAGCAGTTCGGGCGAGAAGTGGAGCGCGCCGGGCAGCGTGTGCGGATCGGGCAGAAACTCGAGCGGATGGCGAAGGTCGACAATAAAGACCGACTCGCCGGCATCGAGCTGACGCTTCAGGTCTTCGGGCTCAAGGCGGGCGGCGGCGAGCTCATTCAAAACCATGCGGCGGCGAATGAGGCGCGCGATGAAAAAGCTGATGACGCCGATTAGCAGCAATGCGCCGGAAAAGCGGCCCGACCAGTCGAGCAGGCGCGTGTCTCGCTTGAGCAGGTCGCCAAAGAACCGGCCAAGAAGGAGCAGCGCGCCCACCCATAGCGAGGCGCCGATAGTATCGAAGAAGACAAAGGAGCCGAAGCTCATGCCGTTTTCGCCGGCAACGGGTGGAGCGAGCGTGGCCAAGCCGGGGATGAACTTGGCGATCATGAGAGTGACGCCACGGCGGCGGCCAAACGAGTCCTGGGTCTTGCGGACGCAGGTGGTGGGCTCCAGCGAAAGCTTGCACAGGATGCGCAGAACGTGGTGACCGTAGCGACGGCCGATGAGGAACCAGGAGCAATCCGCGGTGAGCGAAGCGAGTACGCCGACAAGGAGAGCAAGGGGAAAGCTAATGAGGTGCTCGGCGGAGAGCGCGCCGGCGGCCAGCAGGATGGGAGTGGCGGGCAGAGGGATGCCGATCTGCTCCACCAGCACCCAGGCGAAGAGCAGCAGATATCCGTACGTGAGGAGAATGTGGATCGGCAGTTCCATGCGGAACGTTCCTGTCTCGAGTTGGGAAAAGTGGAGCGTTGTGGAAGGGAGCCGAGTGTGGAGGGTCCGATCCGCGTGGTTTCATCTTATCGGATGTTGCAGGCGCGGATTCGTTTCAGGGATTCGTTTTATGAATAGGAATGGGGGACCCTGGCGGCGTGGACGCCGCCATGACAGCCGCTCTGGAGAGCGGCGCTACACCTTACTGGGCGGCGGTTTGGGTGGGGGCGGTCGTGGTGGCGGGGGGCAATGCTTTGGCTACTGTGGTGTCTTTCTGGGCGAAGTAATCCTTGTCCCAGAGATTCTTGTAGAACTCGCCAGTAAGCTCGGCGGCGCGGGGACCAAAGACGGGGCGGCCACCCTCGAGGAAGAACACCGTCACGAGGCTGCCCTGGGGCGTGTTGCTGTAGGAGGCGAACCAGCCGAAGCGGGTTCCATTGTCCGAGCAGGTGCCGGTTTTTCCAAACACGGGCAGCTCCTGGAAGTTGACGCGGAGGCGGCGTGCGGTGCCGAATTCGACTGCGCCGGCCATGCCGTCCTGCATTTCAGGGATATAGCGCGCGATATCGAGGGTCCGCTTGACCTTGGGAACCATGCCCAGAGCTTCTTCCTGGGTGGTGGGGTGCTGGAGGTAGTAGAGCGTTCCGCCGTTGGCGATGGCGGCGACATACGCGCCGAGTTGCAGGGGGGTGAGCGAGACTCCCTGGCCAAAGCTGCACATGCGGCCTACGCCACCTTCGGCGGCGGGCAGTTCCTTGTCAGGATACTGGCCGAGCTGTTCGCCGACGATGTTGTAGCCGGCCAGTTCTCCCAGGCCAAATTGCGTGGCGTAGTGGCGCACGCGGTCAAAGCCGAGTTCGCGGCCGAGCTCTTCAAAATAGAGATTGTTGCTCTTGGCGATGGCCTGGGTCATGTTCATGCGGAAGCCGGCCAGCTGCACCGGTGTATCGCGCGTAACCAAGCCTTCAGAGAGAGCCGCCATGGCGACCGTGAGCTTGATGGTGGAGCAGGGCTCGGCGCCGGGCGAGAGCGCCAGTTTTTGATTGACCATGGCCAGAATGCGACCGTTCGAGGGATCGATGACGACGGCGGTGCCGTTCATGTCGCCGAGTGCGTCAATGGCTGCCTGACGGACAATGGGGTCTTCGCCGGCGGTGACGTCGCCTTCGCCGACTGTTCCAGTGACGAAGGAGTTGGCGGTGAACCGCTCGTAATAATGATGGCGAGCATGCAGTGCGGTGCGCTGAAGGCTGGCGCGGGACGCGATGCTGTGAGCTGTTCTGGAAGTGGCGGCAGCGTGCGAACTGGCGAGATGGCGGCTGGCCGTGTGGTGAGACTCACTTAAATGAGGAACGGAGAGGCGCGAGTGGCGCAGGGTGTGAGGCGCGTCCAAAGCCATTGCGCCGGTGGAACCGGCGACGCCAACAATCAAGGCAAAAGCAGTTGCGCAAGCGCAAGAAAACTTCATCCGGAAAGGGTCCCCTCAACTATGGATTTCGTTCTGCGTTCCCCTGGAGGGACTGCGCATTTCTTGCTGACTTATCGGCCAATGGCCTAGCGATATCTACCGCCGCTGCATTGGCACACATTACTATCGACCCAGAAACGCTCAAAACGATGTGACCTAAATCACTCCGTTACCTAGGTCACCACCGCTCTCCTTGTTTCCGATTACGGATGTAATGCAGAAACTGGCCGGAGAAAGGCTGAAAAGCGGTATAACCCTCATTTTTGAAACTTACCATCACTATACAGGTACAGCAAGCGATTCGGAAACGCCCAAAAAGGGGGATTTCGAAAGACGTGCCGAATCGGGAGGTTGCTTTCGTGGCCCCAAGGTGATTCCGGATTTTCTGTCGCCCTTAGAGGGCTCTCGATCGGGTTTGTGGCTTTTTCCCAGGATTCCGTCCTCGCCCGCCGTGGCGGGCGAGGACGGAATCCTGGGCTAACATCCTTCGCTCCCTCCGGGAGCTCTTGCCGCTTCGCGGTCTATGATTTTCTGGTTCCAACGCCGGCACCTAACACTACCCCATTTCAAATCCTGCTCGGCGTTGTGGTGCGGCGACCCGGAGGTCCCCCGGTCCGCACTTTCCAAAAAAAGACTAGAATTGCAGGCGCCGAAGGAACGCAGGGACGTCCAGATCGCGCTCGGGTTCGGTGGGCTCCGGGAAGAGGGCTTCGGGCTCGGCGGCACGCTGCTCTTGAATCGGCTGAGAGGCAACGCCCTCTTGAAAGTCGGGAGCGTAGTCGCGAGGCTGGCGGCCAGAGACGGCTTCCTCTGCAACCTCTCCAACTTGCGCATGAGTTGCAGCGGTCACGGGTTCGGGCACTTCTTCGAGATCGTTCTTTCTGGAGGTGAGTCCGCCGGAAACGGTCACTGAAGTGGCGACGGCGGGCTCAGCGGAAAAAAAATACGCTGCTTCCTGTTTTTCCGTTTCTTCGTCCTCGTCCTGGCTCTTGAAGCGCGGCGGACCAGAGGGCTGAGGAGGAGGCGCGGCGGCTTCTTCTTCCATCCAGTTGCTGGGCTCTTCCACGGGGACGGCAACGAGGGGCACCGAGACAACCGGCGCTTCTTCCACGCTCAACATGCGCGCGCGGCGCTCGGGCTGCTGGTCGCGAAAGCCGGTGGCGATGACCGTGATCTTGACCTCTTCGCCCATCTTCTCGTCGAGCACTGCGCCAAAGATGATGTTGGCGTCTTCATGCGCGGCGGACTGGATGAGGGTGGAAGCTTCGTTGACTTCAGACAGCTTGAGCGAACTGGAGCCCGTGATGTTGATGAGGATGCCGCGTGCGCCGTCGATTGCGCCTGCCTCAAGCAGCGGAGACGCCATGGCCGCCTGCGCCGCTTCAATGGCGCGATTGGCGCCGGAGCGGACGGCGGTTCCCATGACGGCGTGGCCCATGCCGGCCATGGTGGTTTTTACGTCGGCGAAGTCGCGATTGATGATGCCGGGGATGGTGATGATGTCAGAGATCCCCTGGACGCCCTGGCGCAGCACGTCGTCGGCAATGCGGAAACTCTCGAAGAAGCCTGCGTCTTTGGCGACGGCAAGCAGCTTCTCATTGGGTATGACGATCATGGTGTCGACGCTGTCGATGAGTTCCTTCAAACCGCGCTCGGCCTGTTGCAGGCGGCGCTTGCCTTCAAACGCGAACGGCCGCGTGATGACGGCGACGGTGAGGATGCCCATCTCGCTGGCGAGCGAGGCGATAACGGGTGCAGCGCCGGTGCCGGTGCCTCCGCCGAGGCCGGCAGTGACGAAGACCATGTCAGCGCCTTCGAGAGCTTCAATGATCTTTTCGGAATCTTCAAGAGCGGCGCGACGACCCACGTCAGGGTTTGCGCCTGCGCCGAGGCCGAGCGTGAGCCGGACGCCGAGCTGGAGCTTGATGGGAGCCTGAGAGAGCTTGAGGGCCTGCACGTCTGTGTTGGCGGCGATGAACTCTACGCCTTCCATCTTTGCCTGGATCATGCGGTTGACGGCGTTGCCGCCGCCTCCGCCTACACCGATGACTTTGATCCGTGCGCCGCGCAAAGGTTCGTCGTGATATTGAATGCGCATTTCTCCAGCATCATTTTTCTGCTCGTCCATCTGGGCTCGAACCTCCTGAATTGACGGTGGTACGTGGTTGCGACTAGTACGTGGCTGCAAACATGGCGCGCAGCCGTGCGCGCAGGCTGTTATCTTCTGCCGCGCGGGTGGCGCGGGTGCGATGTGCATACAAGAGCATGCCGATGGCGACGGCGAATCCCGGATGCACCAACTGGCCGGGCATGTGGGAAAGACGAACCGGCATTCCTGTGCGGGCGGGGACACGCAACAGGCTCTCTGTTACATCCAGCATACCCGGAAGCATGGCTCCTCCGCCGGTAAGAACGCAACCGGCGCCCAAGGCCTCAACCACTCCCCCCTGGCGAAGGCTTTCTTTCACGTAATACATGAGCTCGCGTGCGCGCGGCTCAAGAATTTCCGCAATGTTGCGCAAGCGTAGCATCTGAGGCTGCGGATTGACGATTTCAATTTCCGCCAGCTGCGGCACCGAGGTAACTACGGCATTGCCATACTGGCGCTTGAGCTCTTCTGCCTGGGCGACGGGCATTTGCAGACCGATGGCGAGGTCGTTGGTGAAGTGCGCGCCGCCGATGGGAACCGACGCAGTGTGCGCGACTGCGCCCTCAAAGAAGACGATCAGGTCGCTGGAGTGCGCGCCGATGTCGAGCAGGCAGACGCCAAGCTCGCGCTCGTCGGCGGAGAGCGTGCACTCGGCGGCGGCGATCGACTCAAGGATGCCTTCTGACACTTCGAGGCCCGCGCGATTGGCGCAGGTTACGATGCTTTGCAACGCGCTTCCGGAGCAGGTGGCGATGTGCAGGTCTACTTCAAGCCGGGAACCCACCATGCCGACTGGATCGAAGATGCCAGGCTGCTCGTCAAGGATGAACTGGCGCGGCAGGAGATGAAGAATCTCGCGATCGGCGGGCAGGGCCACGGCGCGCGCGCGCTCCACGGCATTGCGCACATCGTCGCGCGTGATTTCGCGCATGCGATTGCTCAGCACGAATCCGCCATTGGTGTTGAGGCCGCGGATGTGCGGGCCGCCAACGCCGACGGCGCATTCGTCAATGTTGATGCGGGCTCCGCGCTCTGCTTGTTCGTTGGCCGCGCGCACTGCTTTGGTAGCTGGGGCAAGCTCGGCAATCAACCCCTTGCGCATGCCTGAGGATTCCACCATGCCGTGGCCGCGATAGCGCGGGACACCCTCATTGACGTCGGCCACCAGCACGCGCGTCCATGCGCTGCCAACGTCCAACACCACGATCAGGTTGTCCTGCTTCTGCGGCATGTGGGGCTACTGTCCTTCCGCGGGTACGAGGCGCGTTGAGGGGGACGGTTTCTTCTTTGCGGGATTCGCGGATGCGACGACGGGCGCGTGCTGCTTGCCGGCGGCGTGGTTCGTGTTGGTCGCGGTTGTCGCGGGTGTTCCGGATTTGGCGGCGCTCGGCTTTGCGGGAGTCTTCGCCACGGCGGTGGTCTTCGTCGGAGTGGACTTTGTGGCGGCGGACTTTGGCTTTGCTGTGCTATTGGCGGAGGTTTTGGCGTGCGGCTTGGCTGCTGTTTTTACGGACTTGGCTCCGAGATTTTTCGATTTCGCAGCGGCTGTCTTCCCTGGCGTCTTCGATGCGGACTTCGGCGTCGAAGTTTTGGGAGCGGTGGTTTTTGCGGCAATCGGCTTGACGCTGGGCGCGGCTTGGAGTGGAGGCGCTTGCGGCGTTGTTGAGTCAGCGGGGCCCGCTGTGGCCGCGGAAGTGGTCGCGCCTGAGGCCATCTCAAGCACAACCTGATGGTCGTAGCGCAAATCCGCTTCAGCGAGCTTGGGGTATTGCTGACGCCACTCGGCGATGTGGGCGCGATAGCGCTGGTAGCGCTCAAGGAACTGGCTCTCGCCAAAGTGCGCGAGTACGTCTGCGCCCTGCTCGGGCATGAGCACGCGCGCATCTTCAGGATCGGTGAGGTCGATTTCGGAAATCTGCTCGGTGTTGTGCTGACCACCGGCGTCGAGCTCCGCCATCAGACGACCATAAAGAAACATCCGCGCCTTGCGCGAGTCGGCGGGATCGCCGGGATCGATGCCCGTGACCACCGGGAACGAGTAGTGATGCGCGGCCATGGTTGCAGCTGACATGTCGAGCAGGACGCCGTTCGCATCCACAAGGCCAATCTGTTGGCCGTGGCGCGTGAAGGCCACCGGCGTGCGCTCAACCACCTGTACGCGAATCTGGTCGGGCAGCAAGCGCATGACGGTGGCGTGCTCTACCCAGGGAATGGCTTCGAGCTCTCTGCGGCGCTGGCTGATGGGAACAAAGAAGACGTTGCGGCCAATGTCTTCGCCGAAGACAGGCAGCAGGTCTGCGCGCGTGACTTCATTGAGTCCGGCGGCCTGAATGTGGTTTGTGCCGGAGATGCGGAAACGCGCGTCGCGTTCGATGTAGGTGCGGGCGACAGCGATCACGGTGGCGAAGATGCCAACGACGGCGAGTGCGCCAAGCACAAGAAAGATGCGGCCCGCGGTGCTTGCGGGACGCAACCAACTGGATGTTTTGTTGCTGAAACGTTTGCGGGGAAGATCGTCGCCGTCGGGGTCCTGCATCTCGAAGGGCATGCCGGGGAGGCCGCGGCCGGTTCTGGGCGCGATGGGCTCTGTGCGCCGAAAGCGGTTTTCCGCCGGCGGTTCCTCCTCCCAGATGAGAGGCCGAGATGTGTTATTCCCTTGATTCTTCACGCGCACGCCGGGGCCGAGAGAGTCGCCAGATTTCACTATAGCCCGCGGGTTGGCAGGTGATTTCCGATAGGGAAACGTGGGGAATCCGTTGGGTTAACGGGGCGGAGAGCAGGGATCAGGGATCAGAGATCAAAGATCAGGGTTCAGGGATCAGCGATTTATTTTCGGCTGAGCGGACGGCCTTCCGATTGTTTCCTGCTTTACATATAACGCGATGCGTTATAGAGTGACGGAAGATGATCCTGAGCTTCAAGGACGACGATACGAAGGATCTCTTCGAAACGGGTTCGAGCAGGCACTGGGCGGGGATTCGGGCCATTGCGCTTCGAAAGCTTGACCAGATTGAAGCGGCCATCCATCTAAGTGACCTGAAAATTCCGCCGGGAAACCGGTTGGAGGCTCTGGAACGAGATCGCATCGGACAACACAGCATCCGAATCAACAAACAATATCGAATTTGTTTTTTCTGGAAGACGGACGGCGCGTACGAAGTCGAGATCACGGATTATCACTGACGGAAAGGAAAGTATGGCTCTGAATAGACCGGCATCCGGATGGACCCTGCGGCGGGTCACTACGCATCCTGGGGAGATGCTGCGGGAGGAGTTCCTGATTCCGTTCGGCATTACGCAGAATGCCTTGGCAATGAAGATTCGCGTGCCGGCAACGCGCATCGGTGACATCATCCACGGCCGGCGTGCGATTACTCCAGATACCGCACTGCGGCTGGCTCGCTTCTTTGGCAACAGCGCGGAGTTTTGGCTAAATCTGCAACAGATGCATGACCTGTCGAAGGCCCGCCTCGAATTGAGCAAGACGATTGAGCGGGACGTGGAGTCCTACGCCGGAGCCTGAGCTGCTGCATTTCGACTTTCGGAATCAATCACTGCGAAGCTTCCAATGCGGTCAGGATTTGCGGCGCCAGCTGGCTCACGTTGCCCGCGCCGAGCGTAAGAATCAGGTCGCCTTCTTTGGCTTGTGCGGCGACGGCGGAAACAGCAGCGGGAAAATCGGCGGCAAAATGCACTTGCGGACCGGCGATTTTGGCGGCGAGCTTTTCGCCCGTCACTCCCGCAATCGGTTCCTCGCTGGCGGCGTAGATGGGCAACACCGTCACCGTGTCCGCATCGGTAAATGCACCGGCGAATTCGTTCATCAGGTCGAGCGTGCGCGTGTAGCGGTGCGGCTGTAAGACGACGTGAATCTTGCGGTGACC
>Ga0302320_10009166_pt1 | contig 21329 bp, 16 predicted proteins | sample Bog_T0_3_FD_202130 | JGI IMG/M metagenome (GOLD analysis project Ga0302320, IMG submission 202130) | Peat permafrost microbial communities from Stordalen Mire near Abisko, Sweden - Bog_T0_3 | ecosystem: Environmental > Terrestrial > Soil > Wetlands > Peat | place: Sweden: Abisko, Stordalen Mire...
AATCGGGACGTCCGGTGCACATCCTCGGACCGATGCGCATGCGCTATCCGTGGCAGGTCCTGCGCGGGCGACGAAAGCTCGACGCCGTCCTGCGCGCGACAGGTTACGACGCTGTTGTCATCCACAACATGTGGGGGCTCGCGAACTTTGCGCCCGTGATCCGGGCTCACGGCTTGCCGCTTCTCTTTCATCTCCACGGCACGTGCGAGAAGGATAAGATGACGCTGGGTGACCGCGTGGCCAGGCGGTGGCGACCGGACCTCGTCATGTGCAACAGCGCGTTCAGCGCGAGCACGCTCGACGGCTTCTTTCCCGGGATCAACCGCACCGTCGTGTGTCACCCGTTCCAGATGCGGCAGACCGCGTCCGACGCACGCGCCGTCACGCGTCGCCAGCTCCGTGTCGCGGATGACGAGGTGCTCATCATCCAGGCATCGCGGCTCGACGAGTGGAAAGGGCACCGACTGCACCTCGAAGCGCTCGCACGGATCCGGACCGCTCACCCGTGGCGGTCGCTGATCGCCGGAGGGCCGCAGCATCCGGGTGAACAGAAGGTCTTCGATGAGCTCGTTGCCTACGCGCGTGTGCTCGGGGTCTCGGACCGCGTGACGTTCCTCGGTCAGCGGGAGGACGTGCCCGAGCTCCTGGCCGCCGCCGACGTGCTCTGTCAGCCGAACACGGGGCCGGAGCCGTTCGGTCTCGCGTTCATCGAAGCTCTGTCGGCCGGGTTGCCCGTAGTAACGTCTGCGATGGGCGGCGCGCTCGAAATCGTGGAGCCGTCGTGCGGCATCCTGCTCCCGCCCAACGCCGACGCCGTCGCTCGCGCGCTCACGAAGCTGATCGACGACGACGCGCTCCGCAGCGGCATGAGCCTTCCGGCCAAGCGGCGCGCTCGCGAGATCTGCGATCCCGATCGCCAGACGGCCATGATGCGCGATGCGATCCTCTCGGTCATGCCCGGAGAGCGCGCGCGTTGAGCGCCGACTGGGTCCTCGTCAGCGGTGACTTCTGGCGTCGCGGGGGGATGGACCGCGCGAACTACGAGCTCGCCCGGTGGCTCGTGGACCGGGGCGATCGCGTTCATTTGGTCGCCCACCGCGTCGACGACGGACTCGCTTCGAGCCGCGGCGTCGAGGTAACGCTCGTCCCGCGTCCGCTCGGCGCGCACGCCGTCGGCTTCGTTCTCCTCGATCGCGCCGGGGTCCGCGTTGCGCGCGCGCGGGCCAAAGAAGGGGCTCGCGTCATCGTGAACGGGGCCAATTGCCACTTCTACGATGCGACCTGGGTGCACGCTGTCCACCACGCGTGGCCCGTGCGCGACGACGGCGCGCCTGTGCTCGTGCGCACGAAGAACCGGATCGACAAGTGGCGTAGCCGTCGAGACGAGGCGGCGATCGTGCGGCGCGCGCGCGTCGTCATCGCGAACTCCGACAAGACCCGCCGCGATCTCGAGTCGCTCGTGCGCGTCGACCCCGAGCGCATTCACGTGGTGCCCCTGGGATGCGACCCCGACGCTGACGCCCCGCAGGACGCGCGCGTGATCGCCGAGCGACGCCGCGAGCTGGGGGTGGGCCCGCGCGAGCTCTTCGTCGTGTTCATCGGCGCGCTCGGTCACGATCGCAACAAGGGGCTCGATACGCTTCTCGACGCCTGGGCGTTTCTGAAGCGCGATCGCTACGTGACCGGGCGAGTTTTCGCGATCGGGGCGGCGGTCCCGCGGTGGCGCGCCGAAATTGCCGCCCGCGGGCTCGAAGCGGACGTCACTCTGCTCGGCTCCCGCGACGACGCCGGGGACATCCTCGCCGCCGCGGATCTCCTCGTCGCTCCATCGCGCTACGACTCCTACGGGCTCGCCGTGCAGGAGGCGCTCTGCCGCCACGTCCCGGCGATCACCTCGTCGGGCTCCGGCGTCTCCGAGCGCTACCCGCCCTCGCTCGCGCGGCTCGTGCTCCCCGATCCCGACGACGCCCGCGCGCTCGCGGAGCGGATCGCATGGTGCGCGCGCGATCGAGAGAGCGCCGCGCCCGAGATCCCACGCGAGATCGCGCGACTGGGTGACGAGATCCGCACGCATACGTGGGCGCGCATGTCGGAAGAGATTGCCAGGTGTGTCGAGAGCACCGTGCCGCCGCGAGATGTACGGTGAGCCGGGCGCGCTAACTCGCGAACCGCTCCAGGAAATCGAGCGTTCGTCGCGCGACCATGGGCCACGCGAACTGGTCGGTCGCCCGCTGTCGCCCACGCGCCGCGAGGTCGCGCCGGCGCTCGGCGGACCTGAGGACCTCCTCGATCGCCCGGACCCACGCTTCACGGTTCCCTTCCGGCACGATGACTCCCGCGTCCCCTACGGTGAACGGGAGCTCGCCGGAATCGCTGGAGATGACCGGAACACCGCTCGCGAACGCCTCGGTGATCATCCGTCCGAACTGCTCGCGCCAGTTCTTCCGGGTGAGGCTCGGCACCACGAGCATGTCCATCGCGTTGAGGTGGGCGGGGACTTCGTGATGCCGGACCTGCGTGGCCAGCAGAGCGCGCCCTTCCTGGCGCCGCGCCCACGCCTCGACGTCCCCTTGCATCGGGCCGGTCCCCACGAAGAGTGCGCGCCAGGGAGAGGTCAGCGCCTCGAGCGCCTGCATCAGCCCCTCGAGCCCTTTCTCCGGCACGAATCGTCCGACGTAGCCGATTACCGGCGGCCCTTCGGCGTCCCAGCCGAGCTGGCGGCGAACGGCCGCGCCGCGCGTGGGGTCCGGTCGGAATAGGTCGACGTCGACGCCCGGCGGGATCATCGCCATCGGCCGATCTCCGTACCCGTAACGATCCGCCTGCGCCCGCGCGATCGTCTCCCCGTACGCGATCCACCCCTTCGAGCGGCGCAACACGGCTCGCTCCAGTGAACCAAACGGCGGTGGATAGCGCTTCGCGATGTTCTGAAACGTGGCGAAGACGAACGGTGTCTTGCGCGGCGTCAGGAGCGCCGGCTGGATCCCGCCGACGCAGTACGGCTCGTCCCAGATGTGCACCACGTCCCATGGCTCCCGGAGGATTGAACGGATGCCGCGCCCCCAGAAGAACACGTGGGGCTCGCTCGAGAGGTGCACGTCGACGAGGCGGACCTCGGCCACGTCGTCGGGCAGCGCTTCGAAGCGCGCTTCGCGGAGCTGGTCCTTGAAGGCTCGGGGCGAGACCGCCGTGACCTCCCAGTCATCCTGGCCAATCCGCGCGAGCTCGTTCGGGAGGCGGCGATTGAGGCCGATGACGTACGAGTGCGAGATGGTAAGGAGCCTCCGACGTCGCTTGGTCATGCGCGGCGCGACAGCATAGCCGATCGAGGCGCGCGTCGGGCAGGGCCGCTCACGGAACGACTTGCTGGAAGAGCACGCTCTTCTCGCGATCGACGGCCGCTTGCCACTTGGGATCCTCCGTTCGCGACGCCAGCGTTCGGAAGGCCTCGAGCGCCTGCGCGTGCATCCCAAGCTGCGAAGCGAGGCTCCCGAGGTGTTCGAGGATGTCTACGCGATCGGGCGACTTGTCGTGCGCTCGCTGGTAGTAGCTCACGGCCTTCCGCGGGTTGCCGCGCCGCTCTTCGAGCGATCCAATCCAGACCAGGTTGCTCGCACACTCCGTCTCGTTGTCGCAGCCCGAACGCCCGACCTCGTCTTCCGCGACCGCGATGTAGACGTCGTTGTTCGAGAGTAGCGCTAGCTCGCCGAGACCGCGCCAGCACTCCAGCGGATTCGACGCGGTCTGCGCCCCTTCACGCAGTGCGTGGAGTCCATCGGCCGCGCGATTGGCCGCAATGAGCAACCGAGCGCTCGCGACCAGCGGTTCGCACGACCCGGGGTTGAGCGCCCGCAGCTGCTCCGCCGTCGCGAGGCCCTTCTCGACGCACGAGTACTCGCCGTCGCACCACGGCGCTGCATGACCCGCTTCGAGATCGCTCAGCGTATTCCGCAGCGACCGCTCGAGGACGGGCCGCGAGGTTGGTTCGGCCTTCCGGAGCATCTCGTCGAGTCGCTCGCACGTCGCCGGGAGGCGCTGCGCCAAGGTCGAGACCAGCGTGTCGAGCACGCCGCTCCGCGCCGGGTACTTCGCGGGGAGGAGCTCCAATGCATCGTCGTAGCTGTTCACGAGCTGCGATCCGAGCGTGGCGGCACGCCCGCCGACCGGTGACCACCCCTGCTCGATGGTCAGGCGGTACTCGAGTCGTGCCTGCGCCGGCGACAGCGGCGCGAGCTGCTGCGCCAGGACGAAGTGCGCCGGCGGATAGATGGGCGCGAGCGAGAGTGTGCGCTCGATCCACGGGAGCACGCTCCGGCCGCGTCGAGACGCATCGACCGAGGCGATGAACGGGATGTACGGTTCCGACGGGTGGCGGGTGAGCGCGGCGCGCGCGACTTCTGTGAAGTCGCTGCGGACCTCCGGCTGCGTGACGTCGTGGTAGAGCGCGCGGCGATCCTCGTCGAGCTCATGTGGGGACGCGACGAGCGTGATCGCGATCATCAGCGCCGTTACCGCAGCCAGGGCGAGTGCAAGAGCCTTGGGGCGCGTGCTCCACGCGAAGATCGTCCCCGGCCGCTCGTTGCCGTGCCCGGCGACGACCATCGCGCCACACGTGGCGATCGCCATGCCGATGGCCGGCACCTCCGAGTTGAAATCGACGAGGTTGTGCACGACCGTCGTCGCGATCGCACACCAGGCGCCAATGGCGGGTGATGAGCTGAGGAGGAGCACTCGCGGACGCAGCGCGATTGCCATCGCCAAGAACCCGGCGATTGCTACGGGCACGCCCCATTCGGTCACCCACTGAATGGGGAGGTTCTCCGGTTGCGTGGCGAGGCTGTATCCCGGAGTCGTACGTACGAGCGGAAAGGCGACCTCGTAAGCGCCGCGGCCGACCCCGAATAACGCATGATGGGGCACGAGCCGCAGCCCTTCGATGGCGAGTCTCAGCTTCGATACGTCACCAGAGTTGAGCTCCTCCACGACCTCCGGCGACGACCCGACGACGAGCATGGCCAGCCCCGCGGCGACGATCAGTGCGGGCACGAAGATCGGCGCTCTCGCCTTGAGCGCGAAGCGCCGCGAGCCCCGCGCCATGAGCAACGTGCACACAGCGCCGAACGCGAGCGCGACCAATCCGCCGCGCGACGCGACCCAGATCTGCGTCGACGCGAGGAGCAGAGCAATCGCAATCGCGATCGGCCGAAGGCGTTCCGTTCGGCGGTCCATCGCCGCGCCAAGCGAAAGGCAAAAGCCGATGTTGAGATACGCCGCCAAGTGATTCGGGTTGAGCAGCGGCGCGATGTGCCGCTCGGCGACCTGCTCTTCCGGGCGATAGACGCCGAACACCCGCTGCGCGCCGAACATCGGGTGGAGCGCTGCCGCGACGGCGAGACCGAGCGCCGTGAGCACGATGACCGCCGTGAGGAAGCGCGTCCCGCCGCGGCGATCACAGATACGCAGCGCCACGACGAACGTGGCCAGGTAGACGATGCCTTTGAGCACCTCCACGCGCGTGGCGGCCGGGTCGAGCGACAGTGCCGTCCAGTTGGGGCCCGGCTCGCGTAGGGGAGCCAGCGCGCCGGCCCACACTTCGGCCGTGGCCGGCGAAAGGAGACGAATGAGCCCCGCCGGGAGGGGGAGCGCCTGAAGCGCCGTAAACCCCGTCAGCGCGACGCCGGTGACGACGAGGATCGTCGCGGGGAGGCGCGACCGAAAGGGCTCGGCCGAATACCAGCCGAAGAACGCCGCGGTCGCCATGAGCGCCGCCGCGGCACACAAGACGGGCGTGTGAAGCGCCCCTAGCGCAAATGCGGACCCTGCGACGGCGAGGGCGAAGAGCGCGCGGCTCGCGCTGCCTGGGGAACGGAATCCGGCGGACGGTATCGAGAACGGCATCGCGCGGACGGGGGGAGCTTACGCGAGGAAAGCCGGTGCGCGGCGCGGAAAGTTCCCGGGCATCACGCCTAGGCGCGTGCGCCCGAGGGGACGGCGCTCGGCTGTGCAGCGGGTGCCTTCTCGCTGGGGGGATCTGCGGGGGGGCACGGGCCAAGCGCGCTGCGCGCGCGACCCAGCGCGTCTGCCAGACCGTCGACCGCGAGCTGCAACAGAATCTCCGTCTGCGGGTTCACCTGGTTCTCCTGCGCGCGCCAGCGGAACACGACCATGCCTCGAGCGACGTGGTCGTTCCCGATGGGGAAGCGCGCGGAGACCAGCTCGTCCCGCGGTGCCTCTTCCTCCACCGCGAACGTCTGAATCACGGCGTCCGCCTCGCTGCGCACCTCGGCGTTCGCCAGCTCGGCCGCCCGAAGCATCTCATGCAGCGACGACCACACCTGCTCCTCGCTCTGCGCCGCGGCGAACGCCGCCAGCGTCTGCGGCACCGAGCGGAGCAGCGCCTGCGTATCCGCGCAGCGCACCCGCTCCTTCTGCCGATTGAACCGGACGAGGTAGTCGAAGTACCCCACCGACCGGAACAGGCCGATTGCTACGATGCTCGCCGCCGCGATCGCAGCGCCAATCTCCCAGCTCCGCCCGATCGCGATCGCGATCGACGTCACCGTGAAGACGATGCTCACTCCGTAGAGCGTCAGCACCGCGCGACGATGCGTGAGCCCCATGTCCATGAGGCGGTGGTGGATGTGCCCCCGATCGGGCGCGAACAGCGGCCTCTTCTCGATGAACCGCCGCACGATCGTGAACAGCGTGTCGAAGATCGGAACGCCGAGCGCGAGCATCGGCACGAGCAGCGCGACCGTCGTCGACGCCTTGTACCCAATCGACGTCGTTCCGATGACGAACCCGAGGAAGTAGCTCCCCGAGTCGCCCATGAAGATGCGCGCGGGGTTGAAGTTGAAGAACAAGAACCCGACGATCGCGCCGAGCAGCGTCGCCATGACGGCCGCGAGGAAGATGTTCCCCCCAAGGAACGCGACCACGAAGTTCGTGAGCCCAGCGAAGAACACGATGCCGGCGGCCAGGCCGTCGAGCCCGTCGATCAGGTTGATCGCGTTCACGATCCCGACGATCCAGATGACCGTGATGGGGAGGCTGAAGATCCCCATCGAGAGCGCGCCACCGAACGGCATCGACACCGCATCGATCCGGAACCCGCAGCCGAACGCGACGCACGCGGCGGCAATCTGGACGAGCAGCTTGTAAAGCGCCTTCACGTGCCGCGTATCGTCGAGCACGCCGACACCGAAGACGAGGAGCGCGCCGCACAGAAGCCCGATGACGAAGCGCGGCTCCTGCTGCACGTTCAGGCCGACGCCCGACTCGAGATGCAGGAGCATCGCGAGCGTGCACGTCATCGCCAGAGCAATCGCGATGCCACCCAGCCGGGGCACCGATCGCGCGTTGACGTTGCGCCCCCCCGGGTTCGACACAGCCCCGACACGGACCGCGTAATGCCGCACGATCGGCGTGAATATGGCGGCGAGCACCGCGGTCACGACGAACGAGAGGAGGTAGGTCCGCATGGGCTAGTTAGGGAGCCTCAGGTCAGTTGCGCGGAGGGACGGCGCAATTCGTAGCCCGGAATCTTCTTCCGCGCACGCCGTGTCATCACGGTCGGGCTGGAACGACAACGGGAGTCCCAGACTACCCCCCCCGCGGGTCCTCCGGCCACTTATGCCTCGGATACTTCCGCGCCAGCTCCTTCCGAATCGCCGGGTAATGCCGTTCCCAGAACCCCGCGAGATCCGTCGTCACCTGAACCGCCCGCCGGTTGGGTGCGAGCAAGTGCACCACCAGCGCCACCTTCCCCCCCGCGACCCGCGGCGTCTCCGCCCTCCCGAAGAAGTCCTGCAGAAACGACTCCACCCACGGCGGCTTCCCGTCCTCGTAGTGAATCTTCGTCGTCCGCGCCGCCGTCAGCCGCACGCTCTCCGGCGCCAGCGAATCGACCCGGGCGCAGGCGGCCTGCCCCAGCGACTCGCGCACGACCTCGAGCAGCGACCGCGCCCGTAGCTCCGCGAAGCTCGACAACCCCACGCACGCCTGCACGAGCGCCGCGCGCACGTCCGCATCGTTCGGCGCCGGCGGCCCTCCGAACGGCGCGGCGAAACGGGCGCGCGCCAGCCAGCGATCGAACGCGTCGGCGTTCTTCTCGTCCACCGCGAGCACGCGCGCCCCGGCCGCCAGCGCTGCGTCCGCCAGCACCCGCGCCGCCTCCCCGTCGAGCTTCGCGTCCCCGAACGGCGCCGGCGACCGCGACTCGTCCAGCACGAGCCCCGCGTACGACATGCGCGAGACCCGCTCGACCCGCTCTTTCGCGGCGTCCCAGCGCACCTCGTCGCTCTCTTCGATCGCCCCCGGGAACAGATCGATGAGCCACTCCGGCTCGATCGCGCTCGCGAGGCGCACGATGGGGCGCGACGACGGCCCGCGCGCCTCCGCGTCGATCGCCACCATGAACAGCGCGTCGCGCACCACGCTCGACTCCGCGAGCTCGGCGATCCCGCCCCCCGCGATCGCGAGATCGCGTGACCCGGGCTTCTTCCGCTTCGCGACCCGGTCCGGATACCCCGCGAGGATGCACGCCAGGAGCGCCTGGTCGCGATCGTGCGGCTCGTCCGCCGTCCGGTTGCGCGCGATCCGCGCGAGCTGCTTTCGCGCGCGATCCACGGCGAACGTCGCGGCCGGCTCGAGGCCGATGGCGCGGAGGGCGCCGTCGGAAAAGCGCGCGTCCTCGGCCTCGTGGAAGAGATCGAGCATCGCGACCAGATCGGACTTCTCGGTCGCCGCGTCGCGCCCCCCGCGTGGTCCGCCGAAGTTCCCGCGCGCGCTCGAGCGAATGTCGCGCTCGGCGACGAGGGCCGCCAGGATGGCTCCGTCCTTGGCGACCCCGCGCGTTTCGGCCTCCACCACGACGCGCGCCAGACGCGGGTGGAGAGGGAAGGCGAGCATCCGCTTGCCCGTCGGGGTGAGCGCGCCGTTCGCGTCGAGCGCGCCCAGCTGTCCGAGGAGCAGGTTCGCCGCGCGCAGGGCCGGCTCCGGCGGCGCCTCGAGCCACGTCATCGCGCGCGCGTCCCCCCGCGTCGCGAGCTCGAGGCACGTCTGCGCCAGATCGAGCCGGCGGATCTCGGGCGCGTCGTGGGCGTCGCGCGCGTCGTGGTCGGCCTTCGTGTAGAGGCGCAAGCACCGCCCGGCGCGCGTTCGCCCGGCGCGACCCGCGCGCTGCGCCGCCGACGCGCGGCTGATCTTCTGGACCTTCAGCATCGGAAGGCCCGACCACGGCGCATGGCTCGCGGAGCGCGCGAGCCCGCTGTCGATCACGGCGACGACCCCGTCGATCGTCACCGACGACTCGGCCACGTTCGTCGACAGGATCAGCTTCCGCCGCGACGCCGGGCGAATCGCGCGGTCTTGCTCCTCCGGCGACAGGTCTCCGTGGAGCGGCACCACGAGCAGGTCCGCTTCCCGCGCGATCGCCTCGCACGACTCGCGCGCCTTGCGAATCTCCGCGGCCCCCGGCAGGAACACCAGCACGTCCCCGTCGAGCCCGTCGTTCACCAGCGCCCGCACCGCCGAGGCGACCTGCGACCCGAGCGGGCGATCGTCGGCGGCCTTGAGGTACTCGAGCGTCACGTCGAACCGTCGCCCCTCGGCGCGCAGCGTCGGCGCGTCCAGGAACTCCGCGATCGGTCCCGCGTCGAGCGTCGCCGACATCACCACCAGGCGAAGATCGGGGCGCGCCCCGCGCTGCAGCCCGTGCAGGAACGCGAGCGCGACGTCGGCGTGAAGGTGCCGCTCGTGGAACTCGTCCAGCACGACCGCCCGCACCCCGCGCAGCTCGGGGTCCACCAAGAGGCGCCTCGTCAGCACCCCTTCGGTGACGAAGCGAATGCGCGTCCTCGCGCTGGAGACGTCCTCGAAGCGAATCACGTAGCCGACGCGTCCGCCGACCTCCTCACCGAGCTCCTCGGCCACCCGGCGTGCGGCCATGCGCGCGGCGAGACGCCGCGGCTCGAGCACGACGATCTCGCCGTCCTTCCACGCATCGAGCAGCGCGCGCGGGACGCGGGTCGTCTTGCCGGCTCCCGGGGGGGCTTCGAGCACGAGGCTCGGCTTCTCGTCGAGCGCGCGCACGACGTCCGGCAACAGCGGGTCGATGGGCAGGGGCGCGCGCGTGGCGGTCAAGCGGGGGCCGCCATCCTACGCCGGCTCGTTCACGGCCTGCTCGGGATGCTGCGCTGTGTCCTCGATGATCCGTCCGTCCTTCAGACGGATCTGCCGGCTCGCGCGGCGCGCGAAGTCGCCGTCGTGCGTCACCATGACGATGGCGCGCCCGTGCTCGGACGCGAGGCGCGAGAAAATCTGGAAGACCCCCTCCGCGTTCTTCGAGTCGAGGTTCCCCGTCGGCTCGTCGGCAAGGATGAGCGCGGGGTCGTTGGCGACGGCGCGCGCGATCGACACCCGTTGCTGCTGCCCCCCCGAGAGCTCCCCCGGTTTCCGGTGGTAGAGCTCCTCGAGGTCCAGCATCCGTAGCACCTCGTAGCCGTGGTCCTCGGCTTCGGAGCGGGCCGTGCCGCGTCGCATGATCGGCAAGATCACGTTCTCGAGCGCGGTGAACTCGGGGAGGAGGAAGTGAAACTGGAAGACGAAGCCGAGGCGCTCGTTCCGGAACTGCGCCCGGTCGTCGTCGTCGAGCGCGCCCATCTCGACCCCGTCGAGCCACACCTCGCCGTCGGTCTGCCGATCGAGCGCGCCGAGCAGGTACAGAAGGGTCGACTTCCCGCTCCCACTCGAGCCGGTCAGGGCGACGAACTCCCCCTCGTCGATCGACAGCGAGACCCCGTGGAGAATGGTCTGCCGCGCGTCACCGGTTCCGAGGTCGCGACGGAGATCTCGCGCTTCGACCAGCGTTCGGCTCCCGGTCGGCGCCTCCGGCCTATCCGATCTGGCCACGCAACACCTCGACCGGTTCGACGCGCGACCCCCGGATCGCGGGAATGAGCGATGCGGTCACGCCGACGACCAGCGCGAAGACAACCCCCGTCACGTAGATCGCCGCCTCCTCGTGGATGAGGAACGTGTCCGCCTTCACCAGCCCCTCGGCCTTCACCGGCACGAGCGCGAGGAAGTGAAGCGCGACCTTGCCGAGCACGTCGCCGACGACCCCGCCGACGAGCGCGATGATGACCCCTTGCATCAGGAAGATGCGCAAGATGTCCGCGCGCCGGAGCCCGACGCTCCGCAGGATGGCGATGTCGCGCTGCTTCTGCAGGACGATCATGATCTGCACCGCCAGAATGCCGAACCCCCCCACGAGCAGGATCGCGCCGATGACGAAGCTCACGACCATGTCCTGCATCGCGAAGATGGCGAGGAAGTTCGCGTTGCTCTCCTTCCAGCTCTCGCAGTCGTAGCCGAAGAGGCGCTCGACCTCGTCGCTCACGCGGAACGCGCTGTCCGAGTCGTGGAGTCGGATCTCGATCCGGCCGATCGTATCGGGACGACCCAAAAGCGCCTGCGCCGTGCGGAGCGTCGTGTACCCGCGCGTCTTGTCCACCGGGGGGACCTCGACCTCGAAGATCGCGACGACCTTCAGGTCGCGCGGCTTGCCGCCGGCGGAAGCGGCGTGGACCGTGTCGCCGACGTGAAGTCCGAGGTCGCCGGCGAGCCCCGCGCCGAGGACGATCCCGTCGCTGTTCGTGTCGAGATCCGCGAGGCGTCCCGCCTTGACGTACTGATGGATCGGCGTGACCGCGTCCTGGGCCGCGACGTCGATCCCGCGGAGGTCGACCGACTTGGTCTTTCCGCCGAAATCGAGGAGCGCCATCCCGGCGAGCGACGGCGCGGCCGCTTCGACCTCCGGCACGGAGTGGAGCGCGCGAACGATCTCGTACGGGCGCTTGACCCGCGACTGGCGCTCGCTCGGGCTCTCGTGCGCGACGTGGGCGGCGACGAGGGTCCCCATGTAGCGCTGGAGGAACGGCTCGCCGGGGCGGAGCTCGGTGTCGAAGAGGATGACGTGCGGGCTGATCTTGAGGATGGTCTCGGTGAACTTGTCCTCGAACCCCTTCACGATCCCGTTCATGGCGATGAGGACGAGGACGCCGAGCGTCACCCCTCCCACCGCGATCCCGTTGAGGAGCTTTCGCTCCCAGAGCTGTCTCAGGGCGATGAAGACCGTGGTCCGGTGTGGCGCGAGCGCGACCTTCACAAAGACATCCCGGCGCGCGCGGCCGAAGGTTGCGGCGCCGTGCTGCCGGACGACCGGACCGTGACGCGCACGCGGGCCCCCTCGCGGAGCGACTCCGCTCCCCCGACGATCACCTGATCCCCCTCCGCGAGACCGCCGAGCAGCTCGACGCGGAGCAGGTCGTGAATGCCGAGCTGCGGAGTTCGCCGCTGCGCGCGATCTCCCGCGATCACGAACACCGACCCGGCGGAATCGATGGCATCGGCCGGAAGGAGAAGCGCGTCACGCTTCTCCTCGATGACGACGTTCACCTCGGCGGTCATCCCGCTGCGGAGACCGGGCGGCGGATCGACGAGCTTCACCTTCGTGAGGAACGTCTTCTTCTCGCGATCGGCGTCCGGGAGGATCTCGAAGACCTCTCCCCTGTAGACGGCCTGCGGAAACGCGTAGAGCGAGATCGCGACGTTCTTTCCGATCGTGACCCGCCCGATGTCGGCTTCGTCGATCGCACACTCGAGGATCAAGTTGTCGGTCGTGCCGAGCTTCACGAGAGGCGTGTTGATCATCGCCACCTCGCCCGGCTCGACGAAACGCGCGAGGACGACGCCATCCATCGGCGCCCGCACCTCGGTGTCGGAGAGGCGGGCGGCGAGCGAGTCGACCGCGGCGCTGGAACCGAGCGCGCGGGCGGTGAGATCGATCTCGAGCGCGTCCTGCTGCGCCGCGTTCGCCGCGAGCTGCGCCTCGAGCGCGGCGGTCCTGTCGACGAGCCGGTCGAGATCGGCCTGCGGCGACGAGCCGGAGGTGACGAGACTCAGCACGCGACCCCGCTCCCCGCGGACGGTATTGAGATCCGCCTCGAGGGAGCGAGCCTGGGCCTTGAGCATCGCGAGCTGCGGGCCCTTCCGGCCTGCCTGGTGCGACGCGGCCCAGAGATCGGCCTGCCCGCGCGCGAGATCGTGCTTCAGTGCGGGGGAGTCGATGACGGCGAGGAGGTCGCCCTTGTGGACGTGCGCCCCCTCGCGGACCTTCAGGTCGACAGGGCCGCTCGCGCGCGCCTTGACGACGACGCGATCGAGAGGCTCGACGGTGCCGGTCGCGTACACCGCATCGACGGCGGTGCCGCGCACGATCGGCGTCGCGGTCACCGGGATCGCGCGGAGCTCGAACGCCCCCCCGGCCACCGCGAGGACGAGCACGAGCCCCCCGACCGCGAGGCGCGCGGGGGAGCGCTTCTGGGCCGATTTGAAGCGGGGACGCGCGGCGGCGCCCTTGTCCGGGTGGGGCATGGCCCGCTTGAGGGGTGCCGTTGCGGAGCTCTCGGCGGGCGCGGTCATGGACGTCGTTTTCATCGGTGTAGGGTCCCGGTCCCCTGCCGGAAAGGGTCTTCATGACACGCCCGGGCCCCGGCCGCCCCTCCGGGCTCGCACGGGCGCCTCCCGCCGTACGCGAGGAGAGCGATCGCGCCTCCTCGATCCGCCGTTCGCTTTCACCCCCGGACCCGTGCGAAAAGTGAACCAGATGCGCATTCGCGACCTCGTCCCGCTGGCGCCCTTCACCTCGCTCCGCATCGGCGGCGCCGCGCGGCGGCTCGTGGAAGCGGAAGATGCGGGCGAGCTGGTGAGCGCGATCAGCGACGCCGACGCGCGTGGAGAGCGCGTCCTCGTCCTCGGCGGCGGGAGCAACGTCGTCGTCGGGGACGCCGGCTTCGACGGGCTCGTCGTGCGCGTCGCGTCGCGCGGGATCGAGGTCGCTCGCGAAGCGGACCGCGTGCGCGTCGACGTGCAAGCAGGCGAGCCGTGGGACGACTTCGTCGCAAGGTGCGTGGGGGAGGGGTGGAGCGGCGTCGAGTGCCTGTCGGGCATCCCGGGCCTCGCGGGGGCGACACCGATCCAGAACGTCGGCGCGTACGGCCAGGAAGTGAAGGCGACGATCACGAGCGTCCGTGTCTTCGATCGACGCACGCGCGATGAGCGCGACCTCGCGGCGCGCGACTGCGGGTTCGCGTACCGCGCGAGCGTCTTCAAGGGACACGACCGCTTCGTCGTCACCCGCGTCACGTTCGCGCTCGACGTGCGCCCCGACGGCGCCCCCGTTCGCTACGCCGAGCTCGCGCGTGCCCTGTCTCTGGATCCGGGCGCCCGTGCCTCGCTGGAAGAGACGCGCCGCACGGTGATCGCGTTGCGACGCGCCAAGGGGATGGTCCTCGATGCCGCCGATCCCGACTCCGTGAGCGCAGGCTCCTTCTTCGTGAACCCCGTGCTGGACGGCGCGCAGCTCGCGTCGTTTCTCGCGCGAGCACAGGCCCGCGGCCTCGGCGAGGCGACCATCCCGCGCTTCCCCAACGACGACGGGCGCACGAAGCTGTCGGCCGGCTGGCTCATCGAGCGCGCGGGGTTCGCGAAGGGGTGGGCTCCGTCGGAGGAAGCGCGCGTGGGAATCTCGCGGAAGCACGCTCTGGCGCTCGTGAACCGCGGAGGGGCCACCTGCGCGGAGCTGCTCGACCTCGCACGCGCGATTCAGGTCGGCGTCGAGAGCGCGTTCGGCGTGCAGCTCGTGCCGGAGCCTGTCGTCGTGTCGTGAGCGCGCTCCGCCTCGCGGTGAGCGCGGACGCGCGGGCACTCGGGATCGGGGCCGTGCGCGCCATCGACGAAGCGCGCGACCACCTTGCACCCGCCGCGGCACACGGCGCGTAAGGAGCACGACGCGCACGGCTCGGCGGGCGAAGCGTTCCACGCGCGCCACGTCGAGAGCTCCGCGTCCTCACGGCGCGATTCGACGTCCGACGCGTGCAGCCCGGTGGGCGCGGCGAAGCTGCACGGCGCGATCCTCCCATCGACGCGGAGCGCGACGAGCTTGTCGCCTGCCTCGCAGCCGAGCACGCCGAAGCGCGCCAGGGTCGAGGCGTCGATCGAGGGGTCCGCGGAGAAGAACGGCACCATGGCGCAGTCGATGCGGATGCGGAACCCCGGGACCCCGCGCTCGACGATCGCGCGCAGCTTCGGACCGAGCTCCCGCGCTTGCTCCGGCGTGAGGCGCTGCGCGAGGTAGTCGAGCGACGCGGCCCGCCCGGCCGGCTTGTAGCGGAGGAGCTGCGCTTCGCACGCGCCGAGCGCGCGCGCGCGTTCCAGCGTCGCATCGAGCGAGCCCCACGTGGCTCGCGTGAGCACGATGTTCACGCCCACCCGGACGCCCGCGGCCACGAGCGCTTGGATCGCGCCCTCCGCATGGCGTGCGCCGTCGAACCCGCGGACGCGCGCGTACTCCTCCCCGCCGCCGTCGTAGCTGACGTTCACCTGCGCGAAGGCGCGCAGGCGCGCGATCTTCTCGGGGGTGAGACCGAGCCCGCTCGTCGTCAGCACCGGCGTGAGACCGCGAAGTCGTGCCTCGCGGGCCAGCACGTCGAGGTCCTCGCGCGTCGTCGGTTCGCCCCCTCCGAACGCCACAGTGAAGACCCCCGCCTTCGCGAGGTCGTCGAGCGCGGAGACCATCGTCTCTTGCGGTGGCTCGTCGCCGTCGGGACGCGCATCGAGGTAACACCCCGTGCACCCCGCGGCGCAGCGGCTCGTCACGGCGACGTGCGCTTCGAGCGGCGCGCTCGCGCGCGGCGCGTCGGTCCACACGGCTCCTCCGTCGAGCCCGATCGCGCGCACGGCGTCGCGGTCGAGCGCGACCAAGGCCGGCGGCGACTCCGTCTTCGCCCAGGCACCCCACGGCTCGTAGCGGACGATCATGTGGGGGGCTCCTCGTTCTTCGACGTCGTCGTCGCAGCGTCGGCGCCGGCCGCCCCCTTCGTCTCGCGCGTACCGGCCACGCGCACCGGTTCCTTCGCGAGCGCGGCGGCCACGGCCGCCAGCACCGCGCCCCCTACCACCGCTGCGGCGAACAGCGTGTCGACCACGCTCCCCACGCTCGAGCAGTTCGCGCCGTGCCCTTCGCGCACGACCACGATGCCGCGCGCGATTCGCGCGACGCGCTCTTCCTCGGTTTCCACGCGCGCTTCGCTCATAGGCTGAATCCCTCCAGATACTGCACGTTGATCGCTTCGAGCACGAGGAACGCGGCGGCGAGAACGACCGTCGCGCACATCGTCGCGCGCACGACCCGAGCTGGCGCCGAACGCGAGCCCGCCGCGCTCCAGGCGCGCGCGAGCGCTGCGATGGGGAGGAGCGTCGCCGCGAAGCCGTAGAACGGCTCGGCGTTCCCCGTCTCGTACGCCGACGCGAACCCGCCGCCCGCGATCGCCAGCCACGCGGCGTAGGCGAGCGCGTACCACGCCCCCCCCCGGAGCGCGCTCCAGACCCCCCCGAGCGCTCCGCGCAGGCTCGCGCGCACCACGGCCGTCGCGGCCAGCAGGCCGAAGAGCGCGAGGACGACCAACGAGCCGCGATGCAACCACCGGCGCCGCGTCGCGACCACGATGCGCCGCGCCTGCTTGCGATCGAGCAGCTTCCCTTCGCTCTCGGTCACCTCGCGCGCCCCCTCGAGGTTGCCGTCGTCGAGGAGCGCGTCGAGCAACTCGACGGCCGCTTGCCGGCGGAGCAACGGATCGGCCTTGGGGTCGTCGGTGACCCGCCGCAGCTCCGCTTCACCATCGGCTCTCCGATGCAACCGCGCGAGGTACGCGTCGGCGCAGACCATCCGCGCCTCTCCGCGCGTCGGCCCCGGAGGGAAGCCCTCGGCATCGCGCGCCAGCGAATCGATCGCGGCCGCGTCGTCGCTGGTCTTCGGATCGCGGCGGACCGCGTCCAGGCGCGCGAAGGGGCGATAGTCCCCTTCCGAGTGCGCCTCCAGCTGCGAGGCGCGCGTCATGGCCTTCGGTGCGTAGCGGAACGACGGAAGTCGCGTCACCGCCGCACGGTAGTGCTGAACGGCGTGCGCAAAGTCCCCCGCCGCGTCCTCGGCCTCGGCCATGCGGTACAGCGCGTCGGCGGCCACTTGCGGGTCGCTCGACTGCGCGGCGTCCGCGAGCGCGGCCCCCTCGTCGGCGTGTGCGCCCGGCGCCACGACCACGAGCGCGACCCACACGAGCGCGAACGCGATCAACCTCTTCACGGCGCGTGCGACCTTCCCACGCACCGCGCCGCCTTGTCCACGCGCTTGCCGTGCGGGGCAGCATCGTGGTGCTCTCGCGCGCAATGCCGCGGAACCGTCAGCACGTCCTTCTGCTCGCGCTCGCTCTGGCGACGACGGGATGCAGAGCGTGCAAGGACGATCACCCGTACGTCCCGTACAGCATCGACGAAGCCTCGACGCCGTCGGACACGCCGCTCGACGCATCCGCTGCAGCGCAGGACCCGGACGCCGGCTCGTTCCACGCGCGCGAAGCCGTCCTCGCGCCCAAAGACGCCGCGCGCTGGACGATCGACGGCCAGGACCTCGTCGCCCCCGCCGATCACGTCTTCGCGCTCGGGCTCAGCGGGGACTTCGACGGCGACGGCGCGATCGATGTCGCGGCGCTGGTCACCCCCACGTCGCCCGATCCCGACGCCGGACCGCACGCCTCCGAGCTCGTCCTTTACCGCGGGACGCGCGGCGGACCGCTCGCCGGGCCCCAGACGATCGCGTCGCCCCCTCCGTTCGGGTTCAGCGCGACGTGCGTGGCGAAGAACCGCCTTGCGCAGGTCGGGCGTCACACGCTCCTCGTCGAGACCGGCGCAACGTGCTCCGCGCCCGAAACGGCCTCGCGTGCCATCGCGGCCATCGTCATCGGGACCGAGGCGAAGACGCACTTCCGCGCGACGCTCGTCGATCCTCCGGACGCGCCGCTCCTGACGCTCGATGTGGACGCTGCGGATCGCGACGGTGACGGCCTCGACGACGTGGCGCTCAGGGTGACGCTCGAAGGGGGCGCTCCGCCCTTCGAGCCGGGGCCGCGCGTGGGAGTGACCGTGCGGTGGTTCGACCGCTCCGCGGGGATGAGCCGCGATCCCGACGAGCCGGACGCGTCGCTGCGCGCGCTGGCGTCGAGCGCCGCGATGCGCGCGGCGAAGGCGAAGGACGCCCCTGCCGTGCCGCGGTTCGTCGAGCAGGTGCGCGCTCTCTACCGGGCGCTGTGCGTGGAGGGGGGATCGCCGCGCGTGGTCGATCTGCTCGACGCGCACGCGCTCTCGTGCGGCGCCAGCAAGGGGCTGGAGGAAGCGGGGCTCGCCGAGGTGCGCGCGTACGCCGTGTCGGGGGACGCGATGCGTGCGATCGCTGCGCTCGACCGCGCGCAGCTCCCCCCTGCGACGCACACCTCGACGCGTACGGCGGATGCGCAGGGGTGGGTCACGCAGCTCGCGCCCGTCCTCGCGGCGCCGACCGTGCTTCGTGCTGCGGGGGCCGTGCCGCAGATCGAGCGGGGGCGCGCTCCGGCGTGGGGTGCGCTGGCTTTCGAATCGAACGGCAAGCTCCTCGTGCGGACCGCGGCGGGCGTCGTGCGCCTCGATCCGGTGCAGGGAGACGAAGCCGGCGCGGACGACGTCGGGGCGTGGCGCGCCGGGGTGGTCTCGCCGGATGGCGCGTACCGCTGGATCGAGGCGTACGACGCGTGCGACGGAGTCGCTCTCCACGCGACTTTCGCCCCCACGGCGAATGGCGACCCGCGCGACGTCGCGCTCCCCATCGCCCCTCCGCTCGGCGCGAAGTGCACGCGAGGTGCACGCGGCGAGCCCGCGTCGATCACCCCTATCGCGTGGGGCACGCGCGGGCTGGAAGCCATCGTCGCCGGCGAGCCGATCCTCCTCTCGCCCGATCTCGTACGCGCCACGCCTTCGCTCGCGCCGCTCGACCAGCCGACGACGCTCGGTGCCCCCCGCTCGCCGAACGGCCACGTCCTCGTGACGCCGACCTCGCTGGGGCTCCTCGTCCACGGCGCGCGCTCACGCCTCTTCCGCGCGCCCGAGCTCGAAGGGGGCTACCTCGACGTGCGTGATTGCGCCGTTTCCGACGACGCCGCGCGCGTCGCGTGCGTCCGCGGCGGGCGCGCGTTCGTCGGCATCTGGGCGCCGGAGTAGCCCGAGCGAGCGTCGGGCTACCGATGCCGCGGCGCCGTCGTGCACAGCACGTCGCTCGGATCGCGCGTGCTCTGCAGGCACTGCGTCCGCGCGTCGTTGCACCGCACGACGAGCACCCCGTGCGACAGGAGCGTCGAGAGCGAAGTCCCCCCGCGCGTGACGACCGCGCGCGACGGCGTCTCCGCGTCGCAGCCGCCGGCCATCAACAGATCGATCTTTCGCCCGGCGCCGATCACCTCGACGCGATCGAGCTTCTCCTTATCCTCGGCCGACCCCTTGTCGAGCGAGCGCGTGATCGGGCGGAGCCGTTCGGCGAGCGTCGCCGCCCAGTCGGGATCGGCGTTCGCGTCGTCGAAGCGGGGCTGCCCCATCGCGGCCATGTAGGCGATGGCTTCCATCTGGGTCTCCGCCGACATCCCGGAGCCGACCGTGGGGCTCGTCTTCGGCACGGGGCGGGGCGGCATCGAGCCGTCCCACGTCGAGACGGGCGCGGGAGTGGGCGCCGCGGTCGCGGGCGGAGGGGGTGGGGGAGCGGAGTCGCTCGGCGCAGATGCTGCAGCGCGTGCGGCGTCAGCGGGCGCGGACGCATCGTCCTTGTCGCACCCCACGGACCCCACCGCGCCGGCCGTTCCGAGCATTCCGAGCGCCGCGAGCGCCCGCGCGAACCGAGAGCATGACGTGCGACCCATCTCTGGATCGGATACCACGGAGCGTGTTGGGTTTCGCGGTCCGCTTCCCTCTCCCGTTTGGCGCTCACGCCCTCGTCGTCGCCGTAACCCTGGCGGCGGTGCCCGCGTTCTCCGCCGACGAGCCTCGCGCGACCGCCACGCTCACCTGCCCGCACGCCGCCCAACCGGGGCGTGTGCTGTGCGAGCTGGAGGCGAAGGTTCCCGCTGGCGCGACCATCAAGTGGGCCGACGCGGTCCTCGTGTCGGCACCGCCCTTCGCCACGTTGCTCCGTGCGCGCGTCGGCCCTTCGGACGCGACGTCGCGGGAGGGGGCGTCGTGGCACTGGACGGTCGCGCTGGCTGCTCGCACGCGCGGCGAGGGCGACGTCGAGGCGCGCGTGCGCATCGTGTCGTGCGTCGGCGAGGCGTGCGCCCCCGCCGAGGTCGCGGTGCGCGCGTCGCTCGTGGTCGGGGACTGAGCCGGCGACGCGCGTGGAATTTGGCCCGCGGGGCGCGCTGTGGCTAGTCGTGGCTGACGATGCAGCTTCCGGGGCGACTGCGTTCCACGACCCTCGGCGACCTGCTGGGGACGCTCCACAGGGCGCGTGCGACGGGCACGCTGGAGCTGGCCGAGTTCCACGGCCGCATGCACCGTGTCCACCTTTCGCGCGGCCTGGTGGTCGCGGTCGAGCTGGACGGCCCCGTCCCATCGCTCGCCGAGGAGCTACGGCGCGCGAACGCCGTCGGAGACGAAGTGCTCAAGCGCTCGCTCCTCCGCGCCATCGCCTCGCGCCGTTTGCACGGTGAGGTCCTCGTCCGCGACTTCAAGCTCTCGCCGTCGCTCATCGACACGGCCCTCCGCCGCCAGCTCTCGACGCGCCTCGGCGTCCTCGAGCGCCTGGCCGACGCCCAGATCCTCTTCCGCGTCACCGTGCGCCCGCCGCGCGGCGCGCTCATGGACGATCCGCTCCGCCCCCCCGAGTTCCTCAGCGGCCGCCGTCGCGCGCGCGATCGCGGCGCCCCGGCGAACGGCAGCACCCCCGCCGCTTCGCCGGCCTTTCGACGCGCCTCCTACGAGCCCGCGCCGACCGTCGACCCGCGCCAGATGGCCGCCCTCCGCACCCTCGGCGTCCCGCTCGGGGCCGACCCGGCCGTGATCAAGCGCGCCTACCGCCAGCTCGCCCGCAACTTCCACCCCGACCTGCACCCGCAGGCGAGCGACGAAGAACGCCGCGTGCTCGCCGAGCGGTTCGTCGAAGTGACCGCCGCATACCAGACGCTCGTCGCCTAGGTGCTGTCCTCAATCTCGTCGGCGCGGTCGCCCGAGAACGTAGGCCCGAACCACGCCCCCGGCCGGGACCGCGTGCGGGCGGCGGCCAGCCTGGCCCACCCCTCGCCGCCCGCACGCGGTCCCGGCCGGAGGCTCACCGAGGCTTCGACAACAGTCTTTGCGTTCCAACGTCTCTCGTCGCAACGGTAAGCTGCGGGCGGGGGGCCGTGCGACGGCGGCGATGG
>Ga0302320_10009167_pt1 | contig 21326 bp, 16 predicted proteins | sample Bog_T0_3_FD_202130 | JGI IMG/M metagenome (GOLD analysis project Ga0302320, IMG submission 202130) | Peat permafrost microbial communities from Stordalen Mire near Abisko, Sweden - Bog_T0_3 | ecosystem: Environmental > Terrestrial > Soil > Wetlands > Peat | place: Sweden: Abisko, Stordalen Mire...
CCATCACCAGCCTTTCTCGCCCCCGGGCCGACACGGCCTTTCTGATTGGCCATTGGCGTGGGCACTGGGGCATCGAAAACCGTCTGCACTGGGTGCGAGACGTCACCTTGGGCGAAGACAAATGCCAAAAGAAATCGCCGTCGCGCTCCGTGATTTCTGCTATCGCCCCCGCAAACTCTTCCAATTCCTCGGCATAATGAAATTCTGATTGGCCCTGCCGCGGTTGTGCGGTACATCCCGGAGCGGAGAGCGTGGCTCGGCGGCGCGCGACGCGCTTCGCGCCGCCCAAGGTGCGCCACCGGCCGCTAGACGATCCGGGAGGCGACCCCGGTTTTTTCGCGTGTGCGTATGCGAAACGCCAGCTTTATCAGAACTCCGCGGCTGGAAGCCCACGAGCCGGGTTGTCCGCGGCACGCTCACAGCCAGACGCCGCGGCCATTCTCGCCGACGCCTACTTTTCGTGACGCTGACGATAGATTCGCCCGCTGTTGCGGTTCAGCTCGTGGTTGAGCTGGCGCTGCTCGCCCTTGGTGATGTGGCCGCCGTTGGCTGCCTCATCCCTGCTGAGTTGCCGGGCCACGCGGGTGTCGGCCCTGGTGTCGCGGGCCTCCTGCCTGCCGCCGATCTGGCTATCTTTGACGCCGGCCGCCGTGCGGTTCTGCTGCCGCTCCAGACGGCGGTCGATTTCGCTGACGCGGGGGTGACCGGGTACGATTTCGTCCGCAGGGGCGACCACCGAAGTGGCCAAGAGCATCAGGCCGCCGAACAAGACTGGAAGAAAGAAGCGTCGCATGTCGAGTTCCTCCTTATGAACCCTATCGCAAAATCGAATCCCAGTGGCCGTTTTCGCCGCTTCGCGAGACCCGTTTTGCGATCGGTTCCAAGTCCTCACGGGTTCTTCGTTTAACAAGCCGCGCCGGAACCCCAATTGGCAGGCGGCATTCGTTCTATAGTAACTACCGGGCTGCGGCGGGAACCTTTCACGGAATTCCGCCAGTTCAGTCGGGGGAAGGCCCGTCACGGCTCTGTCGGCCTTTGCAGCGTGGGGAGTTATCGCCGCTTTGAAGTGTGGACGGGACTGCAAGCTGCCCGGGTGACGGATGGTCCCTACCTTATCAAAGACTCGCCGCAAGTGCTTGTCGTGTAAGGCTCCGAAAGACGGACGGGACTCTTGCCCGACCGTCACGGGCTGCGCGAGCGGCGGCGGTATTCGGCCAGCGTCAGGCCCACTTCGCGGTGAAAGACGTTGCTCAGATAGGGCAGGCTGCTGAAGCCGGCCAGCTCCGCGATCCGTTGCGCCGGCAAGCCGGTCTCGGCCAACAACTGCCGCGCAAGCGCCAGCCGCACCCTTTGAATCTCCGCGCGGATCGGGCGCCCCAGCGCCTGGCGAAAGCGGATCTCCAGGCCCCGCCGGGAAATCCCCGCCGCCGCAACCACGTCGTCCACTCCGATCGGCTGCCGCGCCTGATCGCGTATGAACTGCAACGACCGGGCGACGTGCCGGTCTTCCGTGGCAATCACGTCCGTGGAGCGCCGCGCCACCACCCGCAGCGGCTCGACGACGACCTCCTGCGGCGCCGTGGTCCGGCCTTCCATCAGTCCGTCGAGCAGTTCCGCCGCCCGGTAGCCCGCCTGCTCCAGGTTGAACACCACGCTCGATAGCGGCGGGTTCGACAGGTTGCAGATTACGTGATCGTCGTCGGCACCGACGACGGCCACGTCGTCGGGAACGCTCCGTGCGGCCAGCAGGCTGGCCTCGAGCACTTGCCGCCCGCGATCGTCGTTACAGGCCATCACGCCGACCGGCGTGGGCAGGGTTTTCAGCCATGCCACCACCGCGGGTTGCTCCTCTTCCCAGGAGAGCGGCCGCGAGTGCCGCGCCGAAGGGAAAACGTCGCACCCATAGCCCGCCTCCTGCAACCGCGCGCAGTAGCCTTCCTGGCGGCGTTTCGACCAGTCGCGTCCGGCGAAGCCGCAGAAGGCGAAATGGCCGAAGCCGCGATCCAGGAAGTGCTCGGCCGCCATCCGTCCCACCTGGTGCGAATCAGTGCGGATCTCCGAGATTCTCGCCAGCGCGCCCGTGCGGGCCGCTTTCGCTCCCGGCAGATCGATCCCGATCGCCGGCAGGCCGCAGGCCAAAATCTTCCCCGCCGTCGCCGCATTGAGGATCCTGCCGATCACACCGGCCGCACCCCATCGACGCAGCCGGGCCAAGGGGCTGCCGCCGCGGGCGGGAAGGTACTCCTGCCCGCGGATGCTGCCGCCGACGCTCTCCGACGCCGCCCAGGGGACTTCAGGATAGTCGTTGGGCCAATAGAACATCCATGGCCCATGGAGCTGGGTGTAGCGCGAGATGCCTTCCAGCAAGCCCCGGTCGAATCCGGCGAAAGGGGCCATCAGCAATACCACCCGCGGATTTTTCGCCATCAACATGCCTCACGCTCGACGGGACCTATGCGCAATATTGTAACTCCGCTTGCGCATTCTTGCATAGACGCCATGCGGCCGCCGCGACTACATTCTTTCTTTTGCAGCGGAAAACGTGCTCCGCGCGTTGCCTGGCATCATTTCGGCCGACCGCTGAAAGCTTTTTGAGAACCCGCCCATGTTGGATGAGACGATTTTTCGTGGCCGCCGCCTGGCGATCGTCGGCAGCATTTGCCGCGACGTGAAGATGGGGGCCCTCCGCCCCGGCCCGTACCTTCTGGAGGACGGCGAAACGCCCACCGCCTTCATCAGCGAAACCATTGGCGGCGGCGGGGCCAATAGCGCGCTGGCCGCTGCGGCCCTCGCCGCCGACGTGCGCTTCTACGGCAAGCTGGGCGCGGACCCGCTCGGCGGGCGACTCCAGGAATCGCTGCGCCGCCGCGGCGTGGCCACGTTCATTCGCAGCGATCCCGCAGTAGCCACCGGCAGTTCCGTGGTCCTGAGCTACGAGAGCGGCTGCCGCCACTTCATCAGTTGCCAGCCCAACAACTATGGACTGGCCATGGCCGACGTCGACCTGGCGATGCTGGCCGGCGCCGAACATCTGCTCCGGGCCGACGTCTGGTTCTCCGAGCCGATGCTCGCCGGGGGCAATGCCGAACTGTTCGAGGCCGCGCGGGCCGAAGGCCTGGCCACGTCGCTCGACATCAACTGGGACCCCTATTGGGGCTCCGCCGATGCGGCCACGATCGCCCGCCGCAAGGAAGCGGTGCGGCGGATTCTGCCGCTGGTGGACCTGGTCCACGGCAACGTCCGGGAATTGAACCAGTTCGCCGATTCGGCCGATCTGCCCACGACGCTCCGGCAAATCACGGCCTGGGGCGCCGCGGCGATCGTAATCCACATGGGCGCCGACGGCGCCGGCTATTACCGTCAGGGCCAATTGACCGTTTCCCCCGCAATTCCCGTGCGGCAATACAAGAACACGGCCGGCACCGGCGACCTGTTGAGCGTCTGCATGATGCTCTTGCACGGCCAGAGCGAGATTCCGCCGGGCGAGCGTCTGCGTCTGGCCAATACGATCGTGGCCGAGTTTATCGAGGGCCGTCGCGGCGTGATCCCCGTGCTGGAATGATCGTGGAGGGTGGCCGTTGGGTGGCATGCCGTCACACGGCGAAACCGTGGGTCGGCCTGTTGGTTGTCCAAAGACACATGCCGAACCCGACGCTGCGCGTCGTGACGGTATGCCCCCCCTTCCTCACTGCCCAGCGGCCAACTCCTGGATCTCCGCGTCGCTCAAAGCGCGGTCGTAAACGCGGACGTCGGCCAGTTTTCCCTGAAACCAATCGGATTCCATGCCGCCCAGGTTGAACAGCGGATGGATGGTCCTTTCGTTGTGCCGATCGTCCTTCTCCAAGGCATCGTTGAAGTACAACGTGTGACGCTTCCCCTGGTAAACCAGCGTGATGCCGCTGCGGCAACCAGCCTTCTCGAAAACGCCGTTGAGGTACAGCGTCGGTTGCCGGGCGCGCCACACCACCGCAACGTGGTTCCAGCCCCGCAGCGCGCAGTCGTCGACCAGCAGTGGCGGGAGGTGGTTATCCGCCGACTCGAACACGCTGACCCCGTTCGTGCCGACCGAAACTGCAATGCCCGCCTCTCCCGCGCCGAGATCCCCCCAGGCCGGCCCGAGGGCGAAACGCTGGCCCGACCGGCCCGCCGCGCCGCTGCTCTCCTCCCGCAAACTGTCGCGCGGCAGCTCGGCCTCGGCCCAAAAGGCCACGCAGAAGGTGTCGGCGATGCCGTGCCGTCGGCCGCTGGGAAAAGTCACGCACCTCGCTGCACCGTCGAAAGTCAAACCGCGGGCCGGGCGCGTGGCGCCGTGGATGCCGCCGGCCACGTGCCCGTCGCTCGTGCCGGCTGAATCCTTGACGACGCCCCCCACCGCTTCGTCGAGCTTCCACCAGGCTGTCGGGCCGCGTCCTTCGGGACCACGCATCTCCACGACCAGCGCGTTGACGTAACTCGGGTAACACCCCGTTTTGAACGCCTTGGCGTTGAGCATTCCCGAGCGACGAACCGCGACCGGCCCCTTGTAGACCATGCTCGCCGCATTGGGCAAGCTGCCGTCGGTGGTGTAGCGAATGGTCGCTCCGGGAGTCGCACAGGCGAGCGTGTACACCCGGGCCCCCGTGCGATACTCGATGCGGCTCACCAGCGGCATCGCTGCGAACGTCCCGCGGGCGTTCTCATCGTTGTTGCGGTACGTGAAACAATCCGGTTTGGCCGCAAACGCCCGCTTGCCGGGCCGCGGGAAGAACGTGTTGTTGCTGAACGTTCCATTGCCGGTGATGGTCGGCTCCAGGTGCACGTCGAATTTCCAGCACTCGCGGAATCGCTCGTTGTTGCGGAAGATGTTGTCGTCGAAGAGCAGATACCGGTGCTCCTTCTTCTGCATGAAGAGCACAGCCTCGCCGAAACTGTCGTGGACGAAGTTGTGCTGGAAGATGACGCCGCAGGTGCGGTCCTCGAAATCGTAGCCGCAACCGTCGGGCGCTCCGGGATAATCGCCGGGCCAGCCGAATTCGTTGTGGCTGACATTATTGCGGACCTTATCGTCCCCCTGAAGATTCCCCGCCAGCACCTGGGTGACTCCCAATTCCTTGTTGCTATAGGTCCAGGGGTAGTTGTACACAAACACGTTGTTGGTGATGTCCATGTGGCGGCCCCAATCCTGACCGACCTGGTTGAAGCACGTATGACTGATCGTGTTGCCGTCGACCAACATGTCAAACGCCGCACAAGGGGCCAGAAATGCCTGGGTCCGCAGGCCGATGCAGCTCTTCACCACGAGATGCTGCGGCCGGCCGGGCCCAAAGAAACGAATGGCCCAACCCCAATTCCCCCCGGGGTCGCGCGGGTTGTCGATGTCGTGGAAGAAGCAGTTCTCCAGCAGGTAATTCTCCATATCCTGCCGCGCCTTCCCACCCAGATTGACGCGGACGCCGAACTGCGCGAAACCCAGTTCCAGGTCGTGCAGTCGATAACCGCCCGAGCGCTCGATGACGATGCAGGCGGTGTCGCCCCCAGGGGTACGGCGAATATAAGGTCGCTCGCCGTCGCCGTACGACGCCACCGTGATGCGGTTCTCGGCCGTGCCGGTGCCGCGGAGCGTCAAGGGTTCGTTCCACACGTCGCCGCACTTCAATAGCAAGCGGTCGCCCGGCCCATATGTGACCGCCGACGCCCGGGCGAGCGATTTCCACGGCCCGCGTCCGCCGTCGCGGTGCGGCGTTTGCCCGTCGCGGCTATCGTCGCCATCGCTTTGGCTCACGTAATAGGTGGTTCCCGGCGCGAATGCCGCCGCGGGGGATCGTGGCCCTGCGAGGAATGCGAGCAGCGTCAGGACCGTGAGCAGAGCACAATCGCGGACCATGGTGTTCCTAGATTAGAGCGTAGGGTGGGTGCCACTGCTGGCTTCTCCAGCAGTGCCGACTCAGGCGTAACGGGAAGGTCTTAGCTTTCAAGGCAGATTGCAAACGGCAGGGGGTGAGAGTTGGTGGGGTTTGCTGTGCTCGACTCACCCCACATTTACGACAAATCCAATTGTTCCAACAATTGCCGGACCTTCTCGCGCTCGGGGCTCTCGAAGCGGTGGAAGGGTTCGGCCAGCACGTCCTCGCAAATGCCCCGCAACGAGAGCGCGCACTTGAGGCCCTTGATAATCGCCGAGGCGTGCCGGCCGACCTGGTAGATCTGCCCCAGCTTGAACACCTCTTGCCGCAACGCGGCAATTCGCGGCGCATCATGGCGGCATGCGGCCGCGTAAAGCTCGACGAAGAGTCGCGGGCAGAGATTGGCGCCGCCGTTGACGCCCCCCTGGCCGCCGCGCTCGACAGCATCGGCCAGCAAATGCTCGGGGCCCACCAGCACGCTCCAATCGGGGCGCTCGCGTGCGACCGCCAGCAACTGCTCGAAGTAGCCCAAATCGCCGGAACTGTCCTTCACGCCGACGATCCGCGCGTTGCCGAGCAACTGCCGCACGGTCTGCGGAGCAAAGGCGACCTTGGTCATCATCGGCATGTTGTAGAGGAACAAAGGCAACGGCAGCTCGGCGGTGAGGTGCTCGACGTAGTGCAGCAATTCCGGCTGCCCGGCGGGAAAGTAAAACGGAGGGGCCGCAACCACCGCTTGCGCTCCGGCCTGGGCCGCATGCCGAGCCAGCGCGAGCGATTCGACGAGCGCGGTGTCGGTAATCCCCACCAGCACCGGCACGCGCCCCAGAACCTGGCGGCAGACGCGGTCCACGAGCTCGCGTCGCAGCCGGTAACTCAGCGAGGGCGCTTCGCCGGTCGTGCCGAGGATGAACAGCCCGTGAATGCCGCCGGCGAGCATGTGCTCGACGAGGCGTTCCAGGCCCGGCACGTCGAGCGCGTCGCGATCGCGAAGCGGGGTGACCATGGGGGGAATGATGCCTTCGTATTTCATGCGATTGTTCCTTTGCCGCGCGTCGCATTGCGGTGCGTATAGAGCATGGCGGCGGCGATCACCAGCGCCGCGCCGACGAGGTAGATTGCGCCGCAGCAGGCAATGGCATCGCCCATGTTTTGCCAATCGTGCTCTCGGCGTCCGTATTTCATCGCCAGGCCCACGCAGAGCGGACCCAGGGCTCCGCCACCCCAGCCGACGGTGTTCATGATGCCGGCCGCGGTGCCGCGGGCGCGGGGTTCGATTGTATCGTAGAGCGCGGCGAAGATGCCCGAGTCGTAGAATCCCTTACAGGCGCCGAAGAGCATCATGGCCGCGATCAACACGGCGGCGCTGGCGGTCGCGCCGACCAGAAACACGAACAACGCGCCCAACGCCAGGCCGGTTGCTTGCACGGCCATCCGCCCGGCCGCATAGCGACGCGCCCAGCGGTCGGCCAGCCAACCGGCGATGGGCACCATGACCGCGCTGGCCACCTGGATATAGAGCGTGCCGCTGAGGCCGGCGCCGCTGAGCGAAAAAGCGAACTTTTTCAGCAGGAAGGTGGGCATCCAGGTCAGGATAATCATGGCCACGAAATTCGCCAGCAGGAAGGCGGCCATCAGCAGCAGCGCCACGGGGGTGCGGAAGATGACGGTCAACGTCTGTCGCACCGACAACGACTTCCCGCCGCCGTGGTGCGGGACTCCGGCAGCCGCGCTGTCGGCCGCATCGGCCGCTCCACGACCTGGTTCACGCACTCCGGTCAAGAGCACCGCGGCCAAGAGGAAGCCCAGCGGTCCGAAAAGGTAGAAGGGGAACTGCCAGCCCATTTTCTCGGCCAGCACCGCGGCCGTCCAACTCCCCAGGACGGTGCCCGCATAGACGGCCGATTGGTGCCAGGCCAGGGCGCGGCTGCGGGTGTTGCGGCCGTGGTAATCGCTCAACAGAGACATCGCGGCGGGGATGTAGAAGGTTTCGCCCAAGCCCGTCAACGCCCGCACGCTGATGAAACCGGCAAGACTGCCGCACCAGGCCGTGGCCAACGTGAACATGCTCCACACGACGCAGGCGCCCAGGATCACGGTCTTGCGGGAAATCCGGTCCGCCAGCAGGCCGGCCACCAGGGCGAAAGCGGCGTACACCCAGGCGAACGCGGCGCCGATCAGGCCGAGCTGCACCCCGTCGAAGTGGAAGGCCTTTTCCAGCAGCGGCAATACGGAGCTGATCGCCTGCCGGTCGGCGTAGTTCAAGAAGCACACCAGCCAGAGCAGGAACACCACCCACCATTTATAGGCCGACGCGCGGGCCGGCGCCGCGGTGATCGGCGCAAGTTGCGGCGGAGATGGGACTGGGATCATGGCTGGACCGCGGTATACTCGACGGCCCCGGGCGCGCTCGAGCGGCATTCATGGGACGGGTCGCAATGGGCGGGAATGCCTGCAATTCTATACGACTGCATTCCGGCCGCAAGAGGCGCGTCCCCCGCAGGCGGGACGCACTTAGCCGGCGGAAGCGATTCCCTACGGAGTCTCTTCCTCGCAGCGGCAATACTCGAGCACGGCCAGCACCCCGGTCTCGTCCTCGCGGTGGTCGACCACGCGGTAGGCATGGTCTTTACGGAAGCGGCGGTCCTCCTCGGCACAGCAGTGGCGGCGGAAGGATCCCCAGGGAATCGGCACGCCCCGGAACGATCGGCCCGGCGTGGCATTCTCGGTGACGCAATAATAGGACAACGCCAACAGCGCTTCCTCCGCGGATTCGGCACAGCTATCGAGCGTGCACCCGTGCAGGTAACCCCCCTGGAATTGGAGCACAATACGCTTGGCAATGGCCGGCTCGGCGGCCGGCTGTTCTTCGCCGCAATGCTCCAGCCGCATCAAGACCTCGTTGGCCAGCTCCGTCCGATTGGCGACAACATACTGCTCGCCCCGCGGGCCCGCGCGGTGTACGGCGTAGTCGGAAGGCATCGCGACCACCGCGCCCCTGCGGCCGCTACGCGTGAGACGGAAGGTGCGCACGGCGAGGCTGGCCTCGATCGGGTCGGCGGAGGCGTTCGAGAGATTCATGCCGTCCCAGGAACCGCCAATGAATTCGAAGATAATCTCTCGCATCAGGCCGCGGCAGTAAAGGTGAACATAACGTAAGCACGGTCTCCCTCCAGGGAAATTGCCGCCGCCGTACCACTCGGCAGAGGTAATATAGAGTACTCGACAGGGCACCCAAGGTAGGTGAGCGTAAGTGGTTTGCGAAACCGGACAGACTTTTTTGCACGATCACCCGGTGTTCGTCGGAAATGAGCGCCGGGCCAGGCCCACGGGAACGCAGCGAGCGCCACGTGTGAGGGGTGTAACATTTTTGTCCTATGTGCGCATCGCATTAATGCCGTATTACACCGTCCATAATTACCAACCCTGTAGAGGTGATTGATTCCCCACGCTGTGTGGTTAAAATAGCCCTGGGTCGGCAATCGCCGCGTGCGGAAGATCGTTGCGTCGCGAGGTGCGAGCGTCATTTCTTCTCACGCGAAGTCCGTATTGGGTCGTTGCGGGCAATGGGGGCTCATCATGGCGGCGGGCGGCGGCCAGCTCCAAGTCTTGTTGGACGCGCTGAAGGATGGCGACGATGGCGCGCGGGCGGAGCTCATCGAGTATGCCGGCGAGCGGTTGCGGCGGCTCACGAAGAAGATGCTGCGGAAGTACCGCCGCCTGGAACGCTGGGAAGAGCTGGATGACGTTCTTCAGCACGCGTTGTTGCGGTTGCACGCGTCGCTGGCCGAGGTGCGGCCGGATTCGGCGGTGCAATTCTTCGGCCTGGCGGCGACGCAGATTCGCCGCACGTTGATCGACCTGGCCCGACATCACTTCGGCCCCGAAGGGCTCGGCGCGCAAAACTATACCGACATCCGCCACGCCGACGGCCACAACAGCGTCAGCGAGCCGGCCACCTTGCAGCAATGGACCGAGTTCTACGAGGCGCTGGACGGCTTGCCCCGCGAAGAGCGCGAGGTGGTCGATTTGCTCTGGTTCGACGGTTTTTCGCAGGTCGAGGCCGCGACATTGTTGAAAGTCAGCGAGCGGACCGTGCGGCGGCGATGGTACTCCGCACGCTATCTGCTCTACACGGCCCTGGCCGCGCATTGAGGGCGTAGAACTTAGAACTGGACACTAAGAACTAAGCACTTGCGTCTCATTCTTCCGTGGCCAGGGGCAATTCGACGGCGATCCGCGTGCCCTGACCGGGCGTGCTCTGGATGAGGGCCCGGCCACCCACGGCCTTGACCCGCTCGCGAATGCCTTGCAACCCGAACGATTCTTTGGCGACCGCTCCCATCTGGAAGCCTATGCCCCAATCGCGGATTTCCAACCGCAGCCGCCGCTGCTCCTCGATCAATTCGATTTTTACGCGATCGCTGCGGCTGTGGCGGCGGGCATTGGTCAGGCTCTCCTGGACGATGCGGTAAATGGTGTTTTCCAGCTCCGGTTGCAACCGGTCGAAGGTGACCTGGCTCACCCATTCGATCTTCGGGCCGCCCTGATCCTGGCACTCGCAAACCAGGTTTTCCACCGCGGCGACGATCCCCGCCTCGTCCAGCAACGGCGGCCGCATGCCGCTGATCAGCCGCCGTGTCTCGCGGTGGGCGCTGCGAAGCATGGCGACCGCCGTGTCGAAGGCCGCCCGGGCCCCGTCGGCATTTTCCCGCTCAAGGCGATCGAAGGAAGCAAACCACATCAGCGCCGCCGCCAGTTGCTGGGCCAGCCCGTCGTGGATCTCGTAACTGATGAGTTGCAGCGCGTGATCCGTGGAGACCAACAGGTGGCGCAAGATGCGGCGTTCGTGCCGCAGAACGTCTTCCGATTGCACGCGATGGGTCATGTCGCGGAAGAAAGCCGCCAGGCAGCGACGGCCGTTGGGGACGATGGTGACGGCGCCGATGTCCACGTAGAGCACGCTGCCATCTTTGTGTAGGCAAGCGACGCCTTCGTGATAGCTGGGGCCGCGAGCCACGTCGGCTTGGAAGATCGCCAGGACTTGCGGCAGGGCCTCGGCCGGGTGCAGATCGCGGACCGTCCGTTCCCGCAATTCTTCTTCGGCATATCCCAGTAGCCGGCACATCGCGGCATTCACCCGCAGATAGCGCAAGGAGCGGGGATCGACGATCGCCAAGCCATCGACCATCCCGTCGCAGACCGCTTGCAGCTCCACGTTACTCGACTGCAAGGCGGCCTGGGCGCATTGCCCCTGGTGGATCTCCGCGCGCAAGCGATCGTTTACCGCGCGCAGCTCAGTGATCTCGGCAAGGAGCGCATCCTTACTGGCCTCGTGGCCCAGCATCGGCCTTCTCCCAGGGCGTCGGATAGAGAGAGACCACGCCATCCGCAACTCCGCATTATAGCGGTCCATGTGGATAAATCCATACGAGGGGGTGATTCAATTTCTCTCGTCACCCCCCAGTCGGCCATCATTTCCGGTCCATTCGATCGAAACTCGGGGGGTGCTACCGCCGCGTAGCGTGACCGTTTACAATCGGAGAAACTCCGCGGCCCCCTCTCACACAAGGCGATGCACAATGGCAGATCAAAACCATGCGGTGGAGCAGTCTTTTGCCCGAGCGAAACAGCAATACGCGGACTGCGCGGTGGACGTCGAGGAGGCTCTGCGGCGGCTCGCGGCGATCCCGATCTCGATGCACTGTTGGCAGGGCGACGACGTCGGCGGGTTCGAAAAACTCGGCAGCGAATTGGGCGGCGGCTTGGCCGTCACCGGCAATTACCCGGGCAAGGCCTGCACGCCCGAGCAGTTGCGGGCCGACCTGGACGCGGCGATCGCGTTGATTCCCGGCACGCACCGCTTGAACCTGCACGCCTCCTACGCCGAGACCGGTGGCAAGCACGTCGAGCGCAACGAAGTCGACGCGTCGTACTTCGGCAATTGGATCGACTGGGCCCGCTCGAAGCGGGTGGGCATCGATTTCAATTCCACGTTCTTCGCCCATCCCAAGGCGGCCGACGGCCTCACGCTGGCCCATCCCGACGAGGGCATCCGCCGCTTCTGGGTCGAGCACGGCATCGCCTGCCGCAAGATCGGCGAGGCGATCGGCCGGGCGTTGGACAACCCCTGCGTTAACAACGTGTGGATCCCCGACGGATACAAGGACGTGACCATCGATCGCAAGGGGCCCCGCCAGCGGCTGCGCAAGTCGTTGGATGAAATGTTCGCCGTGCCCGTCGATCCGGCCTATAACCTGGATTCCATCGAAGCCAAGCTCTTCGGCATCGGCTCCGAGACCTACGTGGTCGGCTCGCACGAGTTCTACTTGGGTTACGCGGTCGCAAATCAAAAGCTGCTGACATTGGACGCGGGGCATTTCCACCCCACCGAGACCATTGCCGACAAGATCTCCGCGGTGCTGGAGTTCGTGCCGCAACTCTTGCTCCACGTCAGCCGCGGCATCCGCTGGGACAGCGACCACGTGGTGATCCTCAATGACGACCTGCGGGCGATCGCCGAGGAGATCGTTCGTGGCGGGTTCCTCGGCCGGGTGCACATCGGGTTGGATTACTTCGATGCCAGCATCCATCGCGTCGCGGCGTGGGTGATCGGCATGCGGGCGATGATCAAGGCCCTGTTGGCCGCGCTGCTGGAGCCGACGCAAAAGCTCCGCGCCCTGGAGCAAGCCGGCGATTTCACCGCGCGGTTAGCCATGATCGAGGAAATCAAGACCCTGCCGCTGGGCGCCGTGTGGGATTACTATTGCCTGAAGCAGAACGTCGCGCTGGGCCCTTGCTGGATCAAGGCGGTCAAGGACTACGAAGCCCGGGTGACGAGCAAGCGATAAGTTGCTGTGAGAGGATAACTTGAGCAATTCGGTGGCACGCCCAGAACGAAGTGAAGGGCGTGGCGGCCGGGCAACCACGCCCTTCGCTGCGCTCAGGGACGTGCCACCCGATTCGCGACAATAACGGATTCTCCTTTACGAACCAACCGACAGGATGTGCCTCATGGATAACTTCCCTCTCGCCGGGATCTTGCTGTACGTGCTGGGTGGACTCGCCGGGGCCGTGTTCTATCTGCCCTTCGGCCGGGTGCGGAAGTGGGCCTGGGAAAGCTACTGGATGATCTACGCCCTGGTGGGGCTGATCGTGGTGCCCTGGGTGCTGGCGTGGGTGGTCTCGCCCAACGTGCTCAAGGTGCTCCAGGCGGCCGACGGACGCACGCTCTTCTGGTGTTACGTGTTCGGCGCCATGTGGGGCTTGGGCGGGCTGACCTGGGGCTTGATGATCCGTTACCTCGGCGTGGGCCTGGGACTGGCCATCGGTTGCGGGCTGTGCGCCTCGGCGGGCACGCTGATCCCGCCCGTGTTCCAGGGCAAGTTCGCCGCGCTGTTGACCGCGCCGTCCGGCGTCGCCACGCTCTCGGGCGTGGCGATTTCGCTGCTGGGAATCGTGTTGGTGGGCGGCGCCGGCATGTCCAAGGAAAGCGAGCTGCCGGAAGAGAAGAAAAAGGCCGCCGTGGCCGAGTTCGATTTCAAGAAAGGCATCGCGGTGGCGATCTTCTCCGGCCTGATGAGCTCGGCCATGAATTTCGGCCTGCAGAGCGGGGAGACGCTTCAGGCCGCGGCCACCCGCATCCAGCCGGTGACCTCCGATACCTGGAAGGGAGTGCCCGTGTTGGTGGTGGTCCTCCTCGGAGGTTTCACCATCAATTGCCTGTGGTGCCTGATGCTAAACGTGAGGAACCGCACCGCGGGGGATTACACCAATTTCAGCACGCCGATTCTGGGCAACCTGTTCTTTGCCGGGTTGGCCGGCGCCATCTGGTGTTCGCAAATGATCTTTCTCAAGGTGGCCGACACCAAGATCGGCCCGCTGGCCTTCGTGGGCTGGTCGGTATTGATGTCCAGCGCGATCCTCTTCAGCGCGATCTTGGGGATCTTTCTCGGCGAATGGAAAGGGGTCAGCGGCCGCACCAAAGGCCTGCTGGCCGCCGGCCTGGCCGTGCTGGTGACCGCCGTGATCATCGCCGGCTACGGCAATAAACTGAAGGGGGAGGAGGACCGGCAGTTGAACCACGCGGCGCCGACGGCCGCGCAAAAGGTGTAGAAAAGTAGGGTGGGTGCTTGCACCCACGCGGCTGCCTTGTCGGCCACTGACGTGCGTGGAAGCACGCACCCTACGGTTTGCGTATTTCCCTGCCAACCTGAATTGCCATGACCGCTCGCCACTCGCTCGTCCATCCCCGCGATGAGATCCTCCAGATCATGGAGCGGATCTATCGCTACCGCATGACGACCACCTCCGGCGGGAACCTGTCGATTCGCGACGGCGGCGACATCTGGATCACTCCGGCGAAGGTCGATAAGGGGAGCCTCCGCCGCGAGGACATCGTCTGCGTGCGCGGGGACGGCTCGGTGGACGGGCCGCATCCGCCCAGCTCGGAGTTCCCTTTCCACCAGGCGATTTACGCCGCCCGGCCCGACATCGGCGGCATCGTCCACGCCCATAGCGTGGCGCTGGTGGCGTTTAGCATAAGCGGCAAAGTGCCCAACAGCCGGCTCTTTCACCAGGCCCACGCGGTGTGCGGCGAGGTTGGCTTCGCCCCCTATGCGCTGCCCGGCAGCAAGGCCCTGGCCGAGAGCATCGTGGGGGCCTACGCCCGCGGCTTTCACTCGGTGATCCTGGAGAACCACGGGGTGGTGGTGGGCGACGAAGGATTGCAGCGGGCCTTCGAGCGATTCGAGACCCTGGAGTTCACGGCCAAGACCATCATCAAGGCCAGCCTGTTGGGCGAGGTCCGCTACCTCGACGACGCACAGTTGGAGCTGTCGCGGCAGTCGATCGAGCCGCTGCCGCAGACCGCGGCCGCCGCGCCGAGTAGCCTGGAGAAAGAGCTGCGGCGGCAAATCTGCGCCTTCCTCCATCGCGGCTACCGCAATCGGCTGATGATCAGCACGGAGGGGACGTTTTCCGCCCGCTTGGATTCCGCCGCGTTTCTGATCACGCCGCATCAGCTCGACCGCCACACCGTCGACCTGGACGACCTGGTGCTGGTGCGCAACGGCGCGTGCGAGGCCGGGAAGGTGCCCAGCCGCGCGGCCCGGCTGCACCACGCCATTTACGAGCGCCACGCGGAGGTCGGCGCGGTGGTCAACGCCTACACGGTCAACGCCACGGCCTTCAGCGCGACCGCCGCCGCGCTCGATGCGCGGACCATTCCCGAGAGCTTCCTGCTCTTGGGCGATGTCGTGCGGGTGCCGTTCGGCCAACAGTTCAGCGATCCCGGCGGCCTGGCCGAGCGGGTGTCGATGGAGCGGCCCGTGGCGCTGTTGGAGAACGACGGCGTGCTGGTGTGCGGGCGCAGCGTGTTGGATGCCTTCGACCGGCTGGAAGTGCTGGAATCGACGGCTGAAACGCTGATCAACGGACGTTGCGTGGGCCGGCCCGCGCCGATGTCGGACGCGGCGATTGCGGAATTGACCGCGGTGTTTTTGCGGAAGAATCCATCGTGAGTAAAGCCGGGAGGCGACTGCCATGATCGCGCGTAAGCTGACCGTGCTTCTGATGCTGCTATGCGCCGGCGCCGCGGCCGCGCAGCCGCCGGAGCGGGGGCAAACCAAGAATCTCGCCGCCGCCGCGCTGGACTGGCCGCCGATAGCGGCCACCGCCCGCCCGTGGACGTACTGGTGGTGGATGGGCAGCGCCGTGGACCCCGATAATCTCGCGCGGGAGTTGGGGCGCTATCACCGCGCCGGCCTGGGCGGAGTGCACGTTATTCCCATCTACGGCGCCAAGGGTTTCGAGAGCCGCTACGTCGAGTATCTCAGCCCTAAGTGGATGGAGCTGCTCCGCTTCACGTTGGCCGAGACCCAACGCCTGGGCATGGGCGTCGACATGACCACCGGCTCGGGCTGGTGTTTCGGCGGACCGAACATCAGTTGGCGCGACGCCACGGCGCGGCCCGTGGTGAAGACCTACAAGCCGGCCGCAGGCGAACGACTCGCCCAGCGCTTCGACCGGCAGGACGTGCAGGCGCTGGTGGCCAGCGCCAGCGGCGGGAAGTGCCTGGAGCTGACCGACCGCATCGGCCCGGACGGCGCCGTGGATTGGGTCGCGCCGGGCGGCGATTGGACGGTCTACGCGGTCTCGCAGCGGCCGACCGGGCAGAAAGTCAAGCGGGCCGCGCCCGGCGGCGAAGGCCCCATGCTCAACCCCTTCTTCCCCGAGGCCATCCAACACTATCTGCCGCGATTCAGCGAGGCGTTCGCGCTGAGCGGCGTCGCCGCGCCGCGGGCGATGTATCACGACTCGTACGAATACACCACCAGTTGGGCGGCCGACTTGTTCCAGCAGTTCGAGCGCCGCCGCGGTTACCGCCTGCAGCCGCACGTCGCCGAACTGTTCGCCGCCGATGGCGACGAGCAGACCGCGCGGGTGAAGTGCGACTATCGCGAAACGGTCTCCGACGTGATGACCGAACAGTTCTTGCCCCCCTGGGTCCATTGGGCCCACGCCCTGGGCTGCCTCACCCGCAACCAGGCGCACGGCTCGCCGGGCAACCTGTTGGATCTCTATGCCGCGGCCGACATTCCCGAAACCGAGATGTTCAACAAGGACCGCAACCCGCTGGTGGCCAAGTTCGCCTCTTCGGCGGCGCACACCAGCGGCAAGAACCTGGTGAGCTCGGAGACCGGCACCTGGTTGGCCGAACATTTCACCGAGACGCTCGACGACTTGAAGCGGCTGATGGACGACATGTTCGTGTCGGGAATCAACCACGTCTTCTACCACGGCACCTGCTACTCGCCGGACGACGCCTCCTGGCCGGGCTGGCTGTTCTACGCCGCCACGGAAATGAATCCCCGCAACGCCATCTGGCACGACGTTGCGTGGCTCAACGCCTACATCGCCCGCTGCCAGTCGGTGCTGCAAGCCGGCCGGCCGGACAACGACATCCTGCTGTATTGGCCGATCCACGATTTCTGGCACAACCCCAAGGGGCTCGTGCAGCAGCTTACTGTGCACGATACCGCCTGGCTTCGCGATCAGCCCATCGGCGTGGCGGCCGCGCGGCTGTGGGGACTGGGCTACGCGTTCGACTACCTTTCCGACCGCCAACTCGCGGCCGCGCGGGCCCGCGCCGGCTCGATCGAATTGCCTGGCGGGCTGTACCGCGTGATCGTGGTGCCGCCGGCCCAGCACGTTCCGCTGCCGACCGTGCGGAACTTGCTGGAGCTGGCCGAGCAGGGAGCGACGGTGATCTTCCAGGACCGCTTGCCGCGCGACGTGCCGGGACTGGGCGACCTGGAAAAGCGCCGCGCCGCGCTGGCCGAGTTGTTGGCCTCCGTGCAGCCGGCGGCGAGCCGCGATCGCAGCGTGGGCGTGGCCAAGGTGGGCAAGGGCCGGGTGCTGGTCGGCCCGCTCGATGCGGCGCTCGCGCAGGTGGCCGTGACCCGCGAGCCGATGGCCGACCTGGGCGGCCTGGCGTTCGTGCGCCGGGTCCGCGCGGCGGGCGACATTTCGGCGCCCTCCGGCGGCCGCGGTTGGGACTACTTGATCGTGAACCGCGGCCAAAAGCCGCTCGACGATTGGATCACGCTGGGCACCCCGGCCGCCTCGGCCCTGTGGATGGACGCCATGACCGGCCGCATCGGCCTGGCCGCCACCCGCGACGACGCGGAGAACACGCAGGTCTACGCGCAGTTGCAGCCGGGCGAGTCGCTGATCCTCCGCACCTTCGCCCGGCGGCGGGTCAACGCGGCGGCCTGGACCTATTGGCAGCCGCGCGGCAAGGCGATCGCATTGACGGGCACGTGGAGCGTCGCGTTCCAGCAGGGCGGGCCGGCGCTGCCCAAGCCGCTGGAGACCGCCAAGCTCGACTCGTGGACCGTGCTGGGCGACGACGCCGCGCGGACGTTCGCCGGCACGGCCCAATATCGGCTGCTGTTCGACGCTCCGGCCGCGGGTGACAGTGCGTGGCAATTGGACTTGGGCACGGTCTGCCAGAGCGCGACGGTGAGCCTCAACGGCCGGGAGTTGGGCGCGCGGATCATGCCACCTTATCGGCTGCTGCTCGATCAGTTACAGCCCAAGGGGAACGAGCTGCTGGTGCGGGTGACGAATCTTTCGGCGAACCGCATTCGCGACCTCGACCGCCGGCACGTGGTATGGCGGAACTTTCACGATATCAATTTCGTGAGCATCACCTACAAGCGGTTCGACGCCTCGAACTGGCCGCTCCGCGATTCGGGGCTGTTGGGCCCGGTGCGGTTGCAAGCCATGGAACGATTCGACCCGGGGCGGTGAAGGGGAACGGCGAAGACGGAAGGGGGAATGTAGGGCGGCGCCCAAACTCAACCCCCGTCGACTGCCGCCCGGCGTAGCGAGAATCGTTTGGGGGGCAAACCTGTGCGAGCCCAGAGCCGCCAGGCACGGCGCGGGCTAGCAGGCGATCATTGGCACTTCTTCACGGCCGATCTCATTGCGCTTCGTCTTCCGGCACCGTCAGCTCGGCCACGGTGGGAACCCCGGCCGTCATGTCGGGGAGAATTCCGATCCGCTGGTAGATCGGCCGGATCAACTTGCGCAAGCCGGACAGGCGGCTGCCGAAAACCACCGCGCCGGCGACGCACATCGTCCCCGCAAGCTGCACCACGCGCGGCGCCCCGATGTGGCTGGCCAGGCTCCCCGCCAGCAAGCTTCCCACCGGGGCCACGCCCAGGAACGACATCATGTAGAAACTCATCACTCGGCCGCGCTTGTCGTCGTCCACGATGGTTTGCAGGATGGTGTTGCTGGCCGCCATTTCCATCATCACCGCGAAACCGGTCATCATCAACAGCAGCAACGAGAGCCACAACACGCCCGAGAACGAGAAGGCGATCAGGCCCAGCCCGCACAGGCCGCTGGCCCACACGATCTGCCGTCCCAGGCCGAGCACGCCTTTGCGCAAGGCCAGCATCATCGCTCCCACCAGCGCCCCCAGGCCCATTGCCGCGGTCAGCAGGCCCAGCGTGTCCGGCCCACCATGGAGCACGGCCGTCGCGAAGACCGGCAGCAGCACCGTCAGCGGCATGGCCGCCAGGTTCACCACGGCCAGCAGCAGCAGGATTTCGCGGATCGGCGGAAAGCCGAAGGCGTAGCGGAACCCTTCCCGCAATTCGTCCCATACCTGCTGCGGCGGTTTTACCTCCTTGGGCGGTCCCAGCCGCATCCATAGCAGCGCCGCCAACACGGCCACGAAACTTAGCGCGTTCAACAGAAAACACAGCCCCTCGCCCACCGCCGCGATGAGAAACCCGGCGATCGCCGGCCCCACCAGCCGCGCGGCGTTGAACATCGACGAGTTCAGGCCGATGCCGCTGGTGAGGTCCGCGCGGCCTTCCACCATCTGGATCAGAAAGGCCTGCCGGGCGGGCATGTCGAAGGCGTTGATCAGCCCCATGCAAACGCTCAACAGCAGTACGTGCCATACGGCGACCACGCCCGTAAGGCTTAGCACGGCCAGCGTCAGCGCCTGCAGCATGGCCAGGCTCTGGGTGATGATGATCGTACGGTGCAGGTTCCAACGGTCGGTGAACACGCCCGCCATCGGGGCCAGGAAGAAGGCGGGAATCTGGCTGCAAAAACCCACCGTCCCCAGCAGAAAGGCCGAATGGCTCAGCCGGAAGACAAGCCAGATCATCGCCACCTGTTGCATCCAGGTGCCGATCAGGGAAATGCTCTGGCCGAAGAAGAACAGCCGGAAGTTACGATGTTTCAAGGCTTCGAGCAACGTCTGTTCCTTCCTCGCGCCGGCGGGGCAACCGCTCCCCATCGCGCCCCCTGTGAAAATCCGACCGACCCATTGTATCGCCCGCCGCCCCTGAGTACCATTGGCGCCGCCGGGCGCCGGGCGCCGCGGCGGCGGCAGCCGAATAATCGTTCAAAGCAAACGTGACGATTGATTGCCTGAAAACCGGAACGTAACCGCGGATATCATAATTGGGGGCAGGTTACCGGTCGCCTAGCCGAGCGCCGGGTACGTCAGCTTGGAGAGCTATCGATGCGGATCGTGGTTTGGAACTGTGCAATGAAGCTGGCCGGCAAGAAGCTCAATGCGCTGGAGAACCTCCGGCCCGACATCGCCATCGTGCCGGAATGTGCCTGCCCCGATAAGCTCTGGGATAAACAACCGCTCTTGGCGCCGATTCCCATGGACTGGGTCGGCGAAAACGAAAACCAAGGCCTCGGTATTCTCGCCTTCAACGGCTACCGTATCTCGCGCCATCGAGAGTACGATCCCGGCCTGCCCTGGATGCTTCCCGTCGAGATCAAAGGGCCCGTCAGTTTTCAGCTTCTGGCCGTCTGGGCGATCAATCATCGCATTCCGCAGGCTGCCGGCGAGGAGTTAAGCGGGCAGCCGTTACAAACCGTGGAGCGCTACCGGAAGTTCCTCTCCGCCGCGCCCTCGGTCGTGGCGGGCGATTTCCATAACAACGTCCGCTGGGACCGTGGCGCCAAGGCCACCAACCATGGCAATCTGGTGGCCGGGCTGGAGCGGCTGGGTCTCGCCAGCGCGTACCATGTGGGACGGGGCGAATTGCACGGCAAGGAAACGTCGCCGACCTTGTATTGGCAGAAGCGAGCGCTCGACGGTCCGAAGTACCACGTCGACTACTGCTTCTTACCGTTGGAATGGTGTTCCCAGCTATGGCAAGTGGAACTGGGAGGATTCGACGCCTGGGTCGGCAGTGGATTGAGCGATCACGTGCCGCTGATCGTAGACGTCGACATGCCCGAGGGAAAGTCCGCGAAGCCGGCGAAGGCGGTGCGCACCGACCTGCAAGGCCTGGGTTATCGGATCAGGAGACCTCGTAAAGGCTAGCCCGGCAACGCGGCCAAATCGGGCGGCAGCGGCGGAAATACGGCATAGGCTGGACCGAACTGCGCGAGATAGTAGAGCGAATACGAGCGCTCGAACACCAGCATCGGCAATAGCACCACGGTGCCGACGTAGGGCAGCACCATCAGACAGCAGGCGATGCGGCAGGTCGCAATGACCACGGCCAGCACCAGGATCGCGATGACGATGGACATCACGATCTGGAACAGCAGATACAACGTGGGCCCGCTCGAAAGCCTGGCCGACCGGCGCGGTCACGCTGATTGTCGCGGCGTCGTTCATGAAAGGCTGCTTTGCGGGAAATGCTTGTCCCCATTACAAAACTTCACGTATCGTGCCGTTGGCCGACCGTGTGCCAACATCGGCCGCTAACCGGGGTATGACATTATACTATCCGTCCAATGGGAGCGATGCAAATGGTGTTGCGGGTCTGACAATTTTGACTGGCGCTGTCTGCGGGGTTTAGGTAGACTACCGGGATTGGTGTTTTTCGGTCCCCGAGCCCAAGCAAGGATTGCCCAATGAGCGAGTCGCCGCGAGTCCCGCCCGAA
>Ga0302320_10009168_pt1 | contig 21326 bp, 16 predicted proteins | sample Bog_T0_3_FD_202130 | JGI IMG/M metagenome (GOLD analysis project Ga0302320, IMG submission 202130) | Peat permafrost microbial communities from Stordalen Mire near Abisko, Sweden - Bog_T0_3 | ecosystem: Environmental > Terrestrial > Soil > Wetlands > Peat | place: Sweden: Abisko, Stordalen Mire...
CCACAGGGCTGTCCATCGCACCCAGCGGCATCATTAACTTTGCCAGCGGACAGACATTTCCCGGCGGCGGAGGGGGCGGCAGCATCACCGGCATCACGACCTCGAGCCCGCTCGCCGGCAGCGGCACTTCCGGCTCGGTCAACCTCGGCCTCGACATCTCGGCGCTCGAGGCCACCCTCAATGCAGTCTACCCGCAACTCAACGCCGCAAACACGTTCGGCACCACCCAGACCGTGAGTACATCGGCGACGACTGGTCTCAATGTGATAGCGACCGGCGGCTCGAGCACCGCTGTTTCAGGTTCGGGCAATTCTTACGGAGTGTACGGAACCTCCGGGTATACGGGCGTCTATGGACAATCGACCAGTGGTGGAATCGGTGTTTATGGATCCGGAGCGATCGGGGTACAGGCCTACGGCACAACGACAGGAGTTAGCAGCAGCACCGGATCCGGCGGCGCGGGTGTCTCGTCTGCTGAAACCTCCGGCGCCGGCGTAGGTGTCCTGGGCGCGTCGGGCACTCTGCCGGCCGTGGAGGCCGGCGCCGGCGTTCAAGGCGCGGGACCCAACTACGGGGTATATGGCGCTAGCTCGACCAACACAGGGATTGGTGTCACCGGCAACTCCACCAGCGACTTCATCGGGACAGCGGGGGTCTCCGGATCGGGCGTTTATGGGGTTTGGGGGAAAACGGAGGGTCTGATTGGGGTCTTCGGCCAATTCGGTCCGGAAAGCACGACATTCCAAAATACGCTTGGAGTCGCCGGTGTTTGGGGGGACTCGAGCGGAGAGCCTGGAGTGGTTGCCACGTCGGACGATAGCAGCGCGAGCGTCATGTATAACAACAGCAGCAGCTTCCCCACTCTATATCTTCAGAACTACGGTACGGGCGGCATCACAAATTTCGTGAATCGCTTTTCAAGCGGGCATGGGTTGAGTACTGTTCTTCGCGCCCAGGGTCGGGGAGGCGTGTGCGGCATCAACAGCGACGGAGACGTGGCCTGCACCGGGCAGATCAAATCGCTTGTCTCGACCGGAGGCGGCGCACGCAAGGTGGAGACCTACGCGGTGCAGTCGCCGGAGAACTGGATGGAGGACTTCGGCACCGGGAACCTGGAGCTCGGCGTGGCGGTGGTGAAGATCGATCCGGTCTTCGCCGAGACGGTCAGCAACTCGGCAGACTACCACGTCTTTCTGACCCCGCGCGGCGATTCGAAGGGTCTCTATGTCATTAACGCGACGCCCACCAGCTTCGAGGTGCGCGAATCCGGGGGCGGAACATCGTCGCTGACTTTCGATTACCGCATCGTGGCCAAGCGGCGCGGCTATGAAGCCCAGCGGCTGAAGGACGTTACAGAGCGCTTCAACGCCGAGCAGTCGCAAGAAAAGCGGCATATGCCAGCCACAGGTGCGACCGCTCCCAAAGCGGAGGTTGACGCGCAGATGGTAGAGCCTCAACCCGCTGTCACCAGGGCGGCGCCAAGCCCTCGGCCTATTCCTTCCGGCACGCGGCCCGGGAACGCAACCCATTCCGAGCCCGTCAACCATCCTGAACCGGTAGCCCATCCCTGAGCGACCCCGAGAATCGAACCGGCGAGAGCCGCGGACATCGAGTCTGCGGCTCTCGGTGCATCACGGCCTATTCGCGGTGCCCGGCTCGGGATTGGAAGCCGTGAGCAGTCCCTTGCGATCCGAAACCGGCCGCCAGCCGCGGCTGCGCGGGCAGAGGACTGGCGGGGCCCGGCGGGCTGAGGTAACGGGTTGGCACCATTATCATGGAATATTCTCGCAGGGTGGATTGACGGGGGCGGGTTGTGGCGCTAGTCTCTAGCGCAGATACCTGATTTGGTCGCCCACGCCAACCCGCGGTTTCCTGTGACAGCCCAGAGCCTGGGCTCGGTTGTGCGCGGCGCATACAGGCTCCTTTTCAATTCGACTGAACGATTTGAGCCGGTCCGGCTGTTTGCGCGCGGGAGCTGCGCTGTGCTTTTCCGACAGCGGCGATCGGCGGGGCTTGCATTCATTCCGCGGTTTGCCGATATGCTCTTTATAGCTGCACCGGCGGCGGCCCTTGCGGGCTGCGACCGGATGACGTCCACCTTAACCCACCGCATTGGAGGCTGCCGATTCCTTTGAAGATCGCTCTGGAGATAACGCCCAATCTTGAGCCCCTGTTCGGGACCCGCGATGAAAACCTCAGGCTGATGGAAGACTCACTTGGCGTCCGGATCGATCTCAGATCGGATGCTGTTCACGTACAGGGAGGGGAAGAGGGAGTGGCGCGCGTGCAGCGCATCTTCCAGGATTTCGAAGCGCTGCGCAAGCAGGGCATCCATCCGCACAACGGTGAACTGAACGGGATGCTGCGGCTGGTGGTGGCCGATGCGGCGACGACGCTGCGCTCGCTGGCCGACTCGGGAAAGCAGCGGTCGGCGGGGGTGAAGCGAACGGTGCAGCCGCGGTCGATCAATCAGCGAAAGTATGTAGAGGCGATCGAGCAGAACGATATGACCTTCGGCGTGGGTCCGGCGGGAACGGGCAAAACCTACCTGGCGGTGGCCATGGCCGTGGCGGCCATGAACGCCAAGAAGGTGAGCCGGATTGTGCTGGTGCGGCCGGCGGTGGAAGCGGGCGAGCGGCTGGGATTCCTGCCGGGGAGCTTGCAGGAAAAGGTGGACCCGTACTTGCGGCCGCTTTACGACGCGCTCTACGATTTGCTGGAGCCGGAAAAGGTGGACAGGATGCTGGAGAAGAACGTGATTGAGGTTGCGCCGCTGGCGTTTATGCGCGGGCGCACGCTCAACGACGCCTTCATCATCATGGACGAGGCGCAGAACACGACTATCGAGCAGATGAAGATGTTCCTGACGCGCATGGGCGCAAACTCGAAGGCGGTGATAACGGGGGATATTACGCAGATCGATCTGCCCAATCCGCGCAAGTCGGGGTTGCTGGATGCGATCAATGTGCTGGATGGAGTGGAGGGGATTCACTTCTGCCACTTCGAGGACTGCGACGTGGTGCGGCATGCGCTGGTGCAGCGGATTGTGCGAGCGTATGAGAGCGCGAAACCGCAGCAGCAGGAGTTGCCGCTGGCGATGGGCGAGCCGATCAATGTGGGAGCTGGCGTGGGGGCGCAGACGCGCGAGGAACGGGCGCAGGCTCTGCCGGCGCACACGCCGAAGCCGCAATAGGACTGAATTCGCGTAAAAAACTGAGTTGTATCCAGCGGCGACAGCACCTTAGGGGTGTCGCCGCTGTTCTTTTGCGCTGAGGTTGTCGTAGAGGAATCAACAGGTTCTGTGCGGATGGGCACGAAGAGAGTGGGGGCCGGGCGCCGCGAAGCGACTTAGGTGATAGTTGGTGCTACTAAGGGGGGATTCCGCCGGAAAGAGATTTGGGCTGTAATGAAGGCGCTTTCATTTTTCGAGCGCCTTATTGCAGATTACCCGGTTGTGCCACGAAAGGGGCCGGATTGCTCTCTCTGCTGGATTCAGGGTGTGCAAATGAAGTTGACCTCACTTGGCCGGCTGCAATGGCTGGTTGCATCGACCGTGTTTTGGATCTCTGCGGGAGCGACCTGCCACGGCGAGAGAGTGTTTCCGGGCCTGTCGAGCGCAACATTCGGGCGAGCGATTCCGGCGGCAGCCATTGCCGCCAGGTACCTGACGCTCCCCTTCCTGCAGGCAATCGTTTTGATCTCCGCTGTGACATTCACCGGCATCATCGTGGTGTCATTGCTGGTGATGATGATTACTGCGACCTTGCTGGCGCGTGGGGTCATGGGGCGCAAAAGGGTGGCGGCAACTGCAGTGAAACTGTCGTTTGCCTGCTCGCATGCGCTCAGATCGACTGCGTCCATCAGCTGCATTCTGAGCGTTTTGGAGCTATCGGCAGTGGCCTTCTACCCCAGCTTGCGCGTCTGGTTTTTTTACGCCGTTCCCCTGCTCTGCACGATGCTTCTGATTGCCGCCACCAACTTCTCAATCATCAGGAAGGAAGAGCAACTACGGCTTGAGAATGCGTTGAGCGAGGGGAGTTATCACATGCTGTTCGAGAGGAGCCTGTTGGGCACATACAAGGCCACCCTGGATGGCCGGATTCTCGATTGCAATTTCTCATTTTGCCAGATTTTCGGTTATTCTTCGCGCGAGGAAGTGATCGGCAGCTCTGTCACCGTTGGCTACTTCAACGCAGCAGAGCGAGACGAATTCAACAGCTGGCTGCAGGCCAATATGCACCTGACCAACTTCGAGCAGTGCCTGCGCCGCAAGGACGGCCGCACAGCCTGGATACTGAACACGGCAACTCTGGGCAGGAGCGAGGCCGACAAAGAGCCGGTGATCAAAGGCACCATGCTGGACATCAGCGAACTCAGAATGGAGTTGCCCAAGTGGCTGCGGCAAATGGCCAGGGTTCTGGTGGCCGTTCGCTGGAGTCTCTCGGCGGCAGACCAGCTTTAGCGCCTTCCGCATTTGCGCGACGTAACTCAGACGCCGCGGGAACGCGAATCGTTCGGGCGCTGACATTCTCCACCAAAATCAGAGGTTCGGGAGTTTCTTCCGGACTTCGCGTAGAATTGAAGATGAATCGGGGTTGCGATCGACTCGGCCCCGAGCACGATGATCCTCCTCGACCCAGATTTGGACGCTCACCCTGCGACGAAGACTACTTCGACGAAGCGGGCGGTTGCGTTGGGCTCGGCTCGGAACCCCAATACAAATGCTCGCAATGTGCGGCTGCCTTCGGCGCGGATGCTGGGGCGGTTTCTTGGGGCTGCACAGAAGGCGGTGCGGCTGAACGGGCAGGTGACGGTGTTGCTGACAACCGACGCGGCTATCCGCAAACTCAATCGACAATTTCGCGGTAAGGACAAGGCTACGGATGTGCTGTCGTTTCCGGCTTCAGGGGTAGGGGCAGAGGGGATGGCCGGGGATTTGGCGATCAGCGTGACGACAGCGATGGGGCAGGCGGCGGAGCAGGGGCATTCGCTTGCCGTCGAGATCAAGGTGCTGGTGCTGCATGGGCTGCTGCATCTGGCCGGATACGACCATGAGGCGGATGAGGGCAGGATGGCGCGGCGGGAGACTGCGCTGCGTGCGAGGCTGGGGCTGCCGCAGGGGTTGATTGAGAGGGCGGGCCAGTCGAAGCAGGCCGCAAAATCGATCGAGAAGAAACGTTCCGCAAGGGCTAAAGCCCAACTCTGCCCTGAGCCACCTGTGGCACTACTAAAGTCATGCCCTGACACGGGCAGCCTCGCTCCCAGAGTTTTTTCACCAACTGTGAAGTCGAACCCTTTCAAAACTACGACAAAGGCAAAGCGACCATGAGCGCGCTGGCCATTTCGATGGTGATGCTGCTGGCGCTGGTGGCTACGCTGGCCTCTTACATCGGCCGCGTGTATGCGGAGTTCGGCAAGATTCTGACCCGCGAGATTGAAGAGAACCTGGACGCGTGGGAGGAACTGGTTGAACCGCAGCTTGGCTTGACGCGCGAACATGCGGCAATTTGCGCGGCGGTGTTGCAGCAACTGGCTCTGGGGATCATTGCGCTGGAGTTCGGGGCAGTCTTGTTCGATCGCGGGCCGTACATGGGAAGGCCGACCTATGCGGAGATTGCGCAGGCGGTGCTGGGAGTGGTGCTGGTGGTGATCTTCTGTAACCAGGTGATTCCGTCGCTGCTCTTCAATCGGACGCGGGGACGATGGGCGGGACGGCTGGTGTGGCCCATACGGCTGCTGTTGTGGTTGATGACGCCGATTACTGTTTTTGTGCGCTTCTTCTTTTCCGTCGCAGAGCTGGCGGAGACGCCGGTGAGCGATGAGGAAGAGGCGGCGGTGGATGTGGAGGCGCTGCTCGAAGCGGGTGAAGAAGAGGGAATTCTGGAAGAGAACGACATCGACCTGGTGCGGTCGGCGGTGGAGTTTGGCGACAAGCTGGTGCGCGAGGTGATGACGCCGCGGCCGGAGGTGTTCGCGGTTCCGGAGACGATTACGCTGGAGCAGTTTCTGGAACTGCTGAAGGAACATAACTTCTCGCGCGTGCCGGTGTATGCGGGGTCGCTGGACAACGTGAGGGGGATTGCGTTTGCGCACGACCTGCTACAGATTACCGACGAGGAGGCGCGCACCCGGACAGTGGTCACCATCGAGCGGGAGGTGGCGTTTGTGCCGGAGACCAAGCGCGGCTACGAGTTGCTGCGCGAGATGCAGCGCGAGAAGCAGCACATGCGTGTTGTGATCGACGAGTACGGCGGCGTGGCGGGGCTGGTGACGATCGAGGATTTGCTCGAGGAGATTGTGGGCAATATTCGCGACGAGCACGAGGTGGAGGTGCCCAAGGAAGAGCCGCAGCGGGAGCCGAACGGCGTGTGGCTGGTGCCGGGGAGCTTTCCGGTGGACCAGCTTGCCGACTTGTTTGGCGAGGTGATCGAGGCGGGCAATGGGTACGAGGCTACGACGCTGGGCGGGCTGGTGAGCGAGATCGAGGGGCGGATTCCACTCAGCGGTGAGGTGGTGATGCTGGAGCCGGTGGGGCTGCGGATGGAGATTGTGGCTTCGACGGACCGGCGGGTGGAGTGGTTGAGGGTGTTTCCGCCGGCGGCGGCGAAGGCTGAAGCCTAACGAGTTCGCCCCATCGAGGTGACGAAGGTCCTGCTCGAAGGTTTGGACTCGTTAGCGGGTGAAATCTATGATGACGATCATGCTCGCGGCCGCACTTTCAGCGTCGACCTGTCCACTCACCGTCGGGGTGAATGCCACAGGGGCAATGTATTCCGATCGTTTCCATGGGTGGTATCGAACAAGCGCCAGTACGCTTCGTTCCGATCTGCACAACGGTTGTTATAACGACGCCAATCCAAGTCCAGTAACTTCCGTCAAGGTTCTGCTCGATCCGAACGCTCCGAAATCCCGCGTCGATTCTGTTTTCACGATTCTGCGTAGTGAGGGATGGGAACGAAATCGAGTCGTCGTAGAGTCATGGAAGGGACCCGCGCAGCCAAAGCCGTAGACTCGAGTAAATAGGGAATGAGCGCCTTACAGCGCGCATTGCCGAAAGTCCGCGATAATAGATCGTCAGGAGTCATGTCCCCTTGAAATCTGGATTTGTGGCAATACTGGGCCGACCGAATGCCGGCAAAAGCACGCTGTTGAACGCCCTGACGGGCGAAAAGGTGGCCATTGTCTCGGCCAAGCCGCAGACCACGCGCAATCGGATTGCGGGGGTGGTGGAGGTGGAAGCGAAGAAGGGTGTGCATCCGGCGGCGCAGATTGTGTTTGTGGATACGCCGGGGGTGCATAAACCCGGGTCGCACCTGGACCGGCGGATGCTGCAGGAAGTCTACGAGGCGCTGGAAACGCGGGATGTGGTGCTGGTGCTGATGGATGCGACGAGACGCGTGCAGTTGGAGGGGGCGGCGGATAAATCAAGAGAAGAAGCAGGTCCTTCGACTGCGGTCGCTGCGGCGACCTCCGCTCAGGATGACAAGTCTTTATTGGCCGCTCAGGATGACAAGGCTGTTGTTTCCTCCAAGCATGAACGGACGAACTGGGCTAGCGAGGATGAGTTTCTTTTTGGATTGATTCGCAAGGTGGATTGCCCGGTGTTTCTGGTGCTGACGAAAATCGACCTGGTCCCGAAGGATCATCTGTTGCCGCTGATCGAAACGCTGACCAAGCAATTCAACTTTGCGCAGATTATTCCCGTCAGCGCTCGCAAGCGGGATGGGCTCGATCTGCTGGTGCGCAAGATTGTGGACGCGTTGCCCAAGGGCGAACGTTACTATCCGGAGGACCAGTACACGGACCAGCCGCAGCGGTTCATGGTGGCGGAGCTGATTCGCGAGAGCATTTTGGTGGAGACGGGCGAAGAGGTTCCGTATGCATCGGCGGTGGTGATTGAGCGATTCGAGGAGCCCGTGCCGTTTGTGCCTCGAAAAAAAGGAGTAGTGCCGGCGCGCGCGCCGCTGACGAGGATTGCAGCAGCGATCTACTGCGAGCGCGACGGGCAGAAGGCGATTCTGATCGGCAAGGGCGGCGCGAAGCTGAAGGAGATCGGGACTGGAGCGCGGAGGAAGATCGAATCGCTGCTGGGGACGCGGGTTTATCTGGAGCTGCATGTGATCGTCGAGGCGAACTGGCGCGAGTCGAAGAGTTTTGTCGAGTCGCTGGACTGGCGGAACCAATTGGAGCGGCTGGGCGTAGATCAGATCACGGAGAAGGCTGCGGACGAAGAGGCGTAGTTTCCTTTTGACACGATCCTGTTGGAATGAGGCGAAAAAAGGCAAGAACAACCGCAGATCCCCTTCGGCAAGCTCCCGGCAAGCCTTCGACTCCGCTGCGCTTCGCTCAGGATGACCAACCTTTGGGTTGCTCAAGATTGCGGCAATGCAGTGGTGATTTGTTGGGGCGCTTCAATAGACTTGGAATGCGCATGAAGATCGTTGCACGAGCGGCAAAGCTTACCTCGCGATGGGCACTGTGCTGGGTTGCAGCGGGGTGCTTGGCCGCGATTTCGCTTGCCGCACAGAGTCCGGGAGTTACAGCGGCTGCGCCTGTGCCGGCGGCCAGCTCAGTCAACAACGCCGCGCCTGCCAGGCTGCACAGCACCATGGAACTGGATGGCGGTTGGCGGTTTCAGGTGGGCGACGATGCGCGCTGGGCCGATGCGGGCTTCGACGACGCGTCGTGGGTGCCGGTGGTTCTGAGCAAGCCGCTGACGGAGCAGGGGTTCGACGCTTACTCGGGGTATGGCTGGTACCGGCTGAGGTTGCCTGCGCCGCAAATTGCGCAGCTGGCAAATGCCGGGGGAAGCTCGGCGCTGGATATGCTGGTGGCCACCAACTCGGTGGGGCAACTGGCGGTTTATCTAGACGGCGTGGAAGCGGGGCATACGCGGGGGATGACGGAGAAGCCGTCGGCGTATCAGTCGCCGCCACTGATCGTGCATCTGCCGCAGCCGGGCGCGGATGGCACGGTAGTGATTGCGATTCGGAGCTGGGCCGGGTCCGATACTTCGATTCGGCGCGGGCTTCTGGACAAGGTGGAACTTGGCGCACCGGACGACATTGCCGAGAGGCTGACGGCGGCTAAGAATCGGCTGTGGGATCAGCAACTGCTGGCGGGGATCGAGGTAAGTTTTCTTTTCTTTTGCGTGGCCATGCTGGGCACAACGCTTTACCTGGCGCAGCGCAAACACGCGGAGTATTTGTGGCTGGCGCTGCTGTGCCTGTCCGTTGCATTGATGGGGACAAGCGAGAGCGCGTGGGCGCTGGAACTGCTTCCGCTGTCGGTGTTTGCCGTGATCAACCTGTGGGCGGGCCGCGTGTTCATGGCGGTGACGTTGGAGTTTGTGCTTCACTTTACCGGCGGCGACTATCGCCGGGCTGTACGAGTGTTTCAGATTTGCGCGCTTCTGCTGCCTATTCTTGCACTGGTTCATCTGCAGCAGGCATACGAATACGTTTCTGTCTCTGCCGAGATCGCGTTCACGGTGCTGGTGACGGTGCTGCTGTTCCGCGCGTGGCGCAAGGGACGGCCTGACGCCGGCGTGATGCTGCTCCCGTTTTTCCTGGCGGCCACGGCGGATTCGACCGGGACTGTTCTCGATTATGCGGCCAGCAAGAACTGGATTGCGGCTCGATTTGCGTTCCATCATTTTCACATCGGGCCGGTCGAGTTTCCCATCAGCGTCGTTACGTACACGGTGTTTCTGTTCAGCCTGCTGGCGGTGATCTTCTACCGCTTCATACACGTGAGCCAGGAGGAGCAACGTTCCGCTGCTGAGATTGAGGCCGCGCGGAGCGTGCAGGCGCTGCTGATTCCAACGGAGCTGCCGTCGAACCACAACTTCATGCTGGAGAGCGCATACCTGCCGGTGAACGGTGTGGGCGGGGATTTTTTTCAGGCGCTGCCGCTGCAGGACGGGTCGATGCTGATCGTGGTGGGGGATGTGAGCGGCAAGGGCTTGCAGGCGGCGATGAATGCAAGCACGCTGGTAGGGGCGCTGCGGAATGAGTTGTCGCACGATCCAGCGACGGTGTTGAACCGGCTGAACAACGTGCTGGTGGGCGCGATTTCAGGAGCGGGCGCAAGGCAGAAGGCGGCGGCCAGTTTTGCCACCTGCGTGTGCGCGCGCATCTATCCGGATGGGTCGATGACGATTTCCAATGCAGGGCACCTGCACCCGTATCGCGATGGACGCGAGTTGGACCTGGCGGCGGACCTGCCGCTGGGCGTGATCCCCAACATGCAGTACGCGAAGGCGGAGTTTCAGCTCAGCGTCGGCGACCGGCTGATTTTTCTGTCGGATGGGGTGGTGGAGGCGACGAATGCGCAGGGAGAGCTGTTCGGGTTTGAGCGCACGCAGCAGGTAAGCAACGAATCGGCGCGCTACATTGCCCAGACGGCGAAGCACTTCGGCCAGACCGACGACATCACGGTGGTGTCGATCTACTTTGCGGCGCGCACGGCGCACAAGAAGAGCGAGACGGCGCAACCGGTGGCATGAGGGCTGCGCTTTACTGACGGTTCCGCCGGAGCGCGAAAAGGATTGTGCACAGAGCGTTGGTGCATTGGGCAGGCCCCTTGTTCGTTCCAGCTGCTATGCGCCGCGGACGTGCCCTCGGCCGGAGGTTTTCGCCGCGTACATGCGGGCGTCGGCGGCGCCGATGATGGCGTGGACGGCGAGGCCGTCGGCGGGTGCGGCGGCGAGGCCAACGCTGGCGCTGACGCGCAGCCTGAGCCCGGGGCGGATGGAGAAGCGGGTCTCCATGAGGGCACGAAGCAGATCGGTGCAGCGGGCTTGGGCGGCCTCGGCCGCGGTGTCCGGCATGAGCACGACGAATTCGTCGCCGCCGTAGCGGAAGCAGAGGTCGCGCGGGCCGCTCAGCTCGCGCAGGCGGCGGCCCGTCTGGGCGAGCAGTTCGCTGCCGACCAGGTGGCCATGCGCGTCGTTGACCAGCTTGAAGCAGTCGAGATCGAGAAAGGCAAGGCTTACGGGAACTCCCACGCGAGTGCACAGGTCAAGTTCCTGGCCGAGGACGTTGTAGAGATGGCGCGCATTGTAGAGGCCGGTGCAGTCGTCGGTTAGGCTCAATTGCTGGATGCTGGCGACGTCGCGGGCATTTTCGATGGCGATGGCGGCGTGGTCGGCAAGGATGTGGAGGAAGGCGATGGTGTAGTCGGTCATGCGGTCGGCGCGTGGGTTGAAGATCTCGATGACGCCGTGAGTGCCCTTGCGCCCGCGCAGGGGCATGGCGATGACCGAACGCACGCGCTGGATCTGGCCGGCCTGTTCGCCTGCCAGGCGTGGGTCCTGGTCGGACTCGGGGACGATGAGCGTCTCGCCGTGCTGGGCTACCCAGCCTGCAACGCCCTCGCCGACTTTGACTCGAAGGCCGCGCAGAGCTTCCTGCTCGCCGCCGCCGGCGATGGCGTAGTAGAGCTCCTGGGTGGCGTCATCGAGCATGAGCAGGGTCCACAGCTCCGCTTCGATGGTGCGCTCCATGTGTTCGAGAATGGTGCGCAGAATGGTGTCCAGGTCGAAGCTCGAGGTGAGCGAGCGCGTCAACTGGTGAAATACGAGCAGATCTGCGAGCGGGATGCGGTTCTCCGTCTCGTGGGTCATGGATTGGCCTGGCGGGGTAGCCTTGAGAGCATTCTGTCACATCCGGATGAGCGCTGCGACAGGAAAGCGCGCACATGCAGGGGTTTTCACGCGCCCATGGACCGGTGCATTCTAATCAGCCGCCGATGTGGACCATGGAGCGGGAGGGCTTGAGGAAGCCGGGCTCGCCGATGTGATGGCGGGCTTCCTTGCCCTGCACGGTGCGGTGGATGTAGGCGCGGAGACCGGCATCGGATTCGCCTTCGCGCATGCGGCCGTAGAGGTCGTGCTCGATCTGGGAGAAAAGGCAGGTGCGGATCTTGCCGTCGGAGGTGAGGCGGACGCGGCTGCATGCGCCGCAAAAGGCCTGGGTGACGGGGGCGATGATGCCGATCTCTCCGGGGCCGTCGGAGAAGCCGTAGCGGCGGGCGGTTTCACTGGCTTCGCGCGCGGGGAGCTCGACCAAGGGGAGAACGCTGGAGATACGGGCGACGATTTCCTTGAGCGGGACGACGATCTCCGGGGACCAGAGGCGGCCTTCATCGAGGGGCATGAACTCGATGAAGCGAACCGCGACGTCTTCCTGGCGGGCGAAATGGGCGAAGGCCTCGACCTGGTCGTCGTTAAACCCGCGCAGCAGGACGCAGTTGATCTTAAGGGGCGTCAGGCCGGCCTCGCGGGCGGCGCGGATGCCTGAGAGTACTTTGGAAAAGCTGCCTGGGACGCGAGTGATGCGTTCGAAGGTGGGGGCGTCGACGGCGTCCATGCTGACGGTGACACGATCGAGGCCGGCGGCCTTGAGTGGGCGGGCGAGGGATTCGAGCAGGTGGCCGTTGGTGGTGAGCGCCAGGTCGAGCGGGTCACCGGCGAGGGTGCGCATGCGCGCCAGTTCCTGGACCAACTCGATGAGGCCGCGACGCAGCAGGGGCTCACCGCCGGTAAGACGCACCTTGGTGATGCCCAGAGAGACGAAGAGAAGGATGAGCCGGAGATACTCTTCGATGGCGAGTTCGGGGTAGATCTCGCCACCTTCGCCGGTGCGGCAGTAGACGCACTTGTAGTTGCAGCGGTCGGTGATGGAGACGCGCAGATCGTGGATGACGCGGCCGTGGCTGTCGGTGAGCCGGGCGGCGGTGGATAACGGTGTGGGATGGAGGGAAGCTGTGACCATCGGCAGCCTTCAGGCTATACCGTTTGCGGGCCGTTGTGCACGCCGGTCTTCAGATTCTTGTCTCCCGGTGGCGGGAGTTGGAGCGATGGCGCGGCGTCAGTCGATGCGTGGGGTTCCCTTGCGGAGGACCATGCCGGAGAGACCGAAGACGACGATGATGGCAATGGCGATGAGGAAGTAATAGAACATGGGGTGCGCCCAGCCGGGCGAGTACGAGAGGTCCTGGCCGATCCAGAGGAGCAGGATGGTGGCGATGACGGCGAACTGGCCGGCGATGACCAGGAAGGTGTGACCGAGGTCGCGCCGTTTGTCCACCGCCTCCACCTGGTCGGGGGTCAGGTTGCGTTCTTCGGGGGGAAGCAGGGAATTGGCCATCGTGTCTCTCCTGAAGTTGGGGCGGGTCGCAGGGGACTGGGCCTGGCTCCGCACATCTTCGATTCAATCATAGATTGCGCAGGCTGCGCCACTGGGAGCGCGGGGTGTTCGCAATTGGACAGTCCTGGACGCCGGTGGACAGTGGGGCCGGCAGGTGGGTCTTCCAAGTGATTGAAAAGCAAGGGAGTGGCGACCTGGAGATTTGGAGTGCGACGTGCTTTTAACTGCTTGGAGATCTTCGGTTTTTGGGCTCCGGCGATTCCGAATGGCTCGAACCTGTTGCTCCTCGGGCACCGGAATTCGCCGGATTTGCGGAATTCATTCAAGCGATCCAGCCTTTCATGGGAGAGTGCGACGATGATCACGCTGATGCAGGATGTGCGGTATGCGCTAAGGCAGTTGCGGAAGACCCCCGGCTTCACGGTGACGGTGCTGCTGACATTGGCGCTGGGGATCGGCGCCAATGCGGCCATCTTCACGCTGGTCAACTCTGTGCTGCTGAGGAATCTGCCTGTCGCCGACCCGAAGACCCTGGTGCGGCTGGGCAATGAAAACGATTGCTGCGTGAATTCCGGAACGGAGGACAACGGCAACTACTCGCTGTTTTCAACCGACACCTACGAGCAATTGAAGAAGAACGCGCCGGAGTTTGAAGAGATGGCGGCCATGCAGGCGGGCTACAGCTACCGGCCGATCACGGCGCGCCGGGAGGGACCGCAGACGGTGGCTCGTTCGGTGATGGGCGAGTTTGTCTCCGGCAACTACTTCAGGACGTTCGGGCTGCAACCACGGGCGGGACGGCTGCTGATGGATGCGGACGATGTGCGGGGCGCTCCGTCTACGGCGGTGATGAGCTATAACGTGTGGCAGCATCAATTCGGCGGCGACGCGACGGTGGTGGGCAGCACCTTCCGGGTGAACACAAAACCGGTCACGGTGGTGGGCATCGCGCCTGAGGGGTTCTATGGCGACCGGGTGACGAGCACACCGCCGGATTTCTATCTGCCCATCGAGTCGATGGATTTGCTGGCCAACACGCCGTATGTGCACGACGGGGATATGAATTGGCTTTATATCATCGGACGGTTGAAGCCGGGCGTGGCGACGGCGCCGCTGGAGGCAAAGCTGAGCGCGCAACTGAGGCAGGTGTTTGCCACGTACAAGACTTTCTCGACACAGGACAACAAGCCGAAGCTGGCCAAGGTACACCTGGTGCTGACGCCGGGCGGGGCGGGCATCACGGCGCTGCAGGAGCAGTACAAGAGCAACCTGCGCCTGCTGATGTGGATTGCTGGGCTGGTACTGCTGATTGCCTGCGCGAACATTGCCAACCTGCTGCTGGTGCGGGGCATGGGACGGCGCATGGAGATCAGCGTGCGCACGGCGCTGGGCGCAACGCGGGCGCGTGTGGTGAGGCAACTGCTGACGGAAAGCGTGGTGCTGGCAGGGTTGGGAGGGCTGGTTGGATTGGCAGTGGCCTACGCGGGAGCGCGGATGCTGCTGATGCTGGCGTTTCCGGGAGCGCAGGACGTGCCCATCGAGGCCAGCCCTTCGCCGATCGTGATCGGATTTGGGTTCGGGCTGTCGCTGGTGACGGGAATTCTGTTCGGGGTTGCGCCGGCATGGATGGCGGCGCAGGCGAACCCGGTGGAGGCGCTGCGCAGCGGGACGCGGACAACGGCGGCGGGAGCTTCCTGGTTGCAGCGCGGACTGGTGGTGCTGCAGGCGGCGCTCTCGCTGGTGCTGCTGGTGGGCGCGGGTTTGTTTTCGCAGAGCCTGGGCAAGCTGGAGAACACCGACCTGAAACTGGACGCGAAGAACCGATATATTGTGCACATCAATCCGCAGGCGGCGGGTTACGCAACCGCGCAGGTGGAAGCGCTCTACCGGACGATGGAAGAGCGATTCCATGCGTTGCCGGGGGTGGTGAAGGTGGGCATCTGCACCTATACGCCGATGGAGGACAACAACTGGAGCAACGCCATGCAGGTGCAGGGGCAGCCGGACTCGAGCGGCAGTGCCTCCTATGTGAAAGCGAGCGCGGAGTACTTCGATTCGGTGGGAACGCACGTGCTGATGGGACGCGGATTCGATGCGCGGGATACCTCGGCCGCTCCGCCGGTCGCCGTTGTGAACCAGACGTTCGTCAAGACATTTTTCAAGGATGGAAGCAATCCGATCGGGCGGCGTATCGGGCCCCCCGGACCCAAATCGTCGGGAGACTTCGAGATCGTGGGCGTGGTTGAAGATACGGTGTACACAGCGGTGCAATGGCATGACCACAGCATGTACTTCATTCCCATGATGCAGCGCTTCGCCGACGACCCGGTCTCCATCGACAAAGACGCAACGCTCTATGCCGGGGCGCTTGTGCTGGAGACCGACCGGCCCATGAGCGAAATGGAAAAGCTGACGCAGAGCACGCTTTCGGCCATCAATCCCAACCTTACGATTGTGAAGTTTCAGACCTTCGATGAGCAGATTGCGGACCGCTTCACGGACCAGCGCATGATTGCACGTCTGACCATGCTGTTTGGGGCGCTGGCGCTGCTGCTGTCGACGATCGGGCTTTATGGCGTGACCGCCTATGGCGTGGTGCGGCGGACGCCGGAGATTGGCATCCGCATGGCGCTGGGCGCGGCGCGCGGCAGCGTAGTGGCCATGGTGATGCGCGGGGCGATGCTGCAGGCGGCTCTGGGACTGGCGATCGGATTCCCAGTGGCTTTGCTTTGCGTTCGATTCATCAAGACGCAGCTCTATGAAATTACCAGCGCGAACGGCAGCGTGATGGCAGGCGCGGTTGCGACGCTGACAGTGGCGGCTTGCCTGGCGGGCTTCATTCCGGCGCGGCGGGCCGCAACTATCGACCCGGTGAAGGCGCTGCGCACGGATTAACGGCGCAAAAGCCCACCATGCAGCGGCGTTGGGGTGGGTGGAAGCTGGCTCCGGGAACCGCCGCGGGCCGATCTCCGAACCGCGGAGTCTCCGCCTGCCTGCGAAATTTAATCGCTTAGAAAGGCCAGCGACTGGAGCTGGGTAATCTCAAACGGCTTGCGGCAGCGGACGTTGGCGCAGGAGAGCTTGTCGTCGCGGCGGACCATGTAGGACTGGGCCTTGGCGAAACGGGCGCGGTCGCGCTCGTCGGCGTTGCGGGGCAGTTGGGCCCGCTTGCGGCGGACGACCCAGGTCACTTTGTATTCGCCCGCCTGGCCGCACTTGGGGCAGGTCAGGGTGTGGCTGCGCTGCTCGGTGGTCTCGTTGAAGAATTCCCGTTCATCCATGGTTCTTGTCTCTTCCCCTGAAACAGAATCTAATCCATACTCGACCTTGCGGCAAGGGAACGCAAGCGGCGATGACGAAGCGGAAGGCGGGCAAATTTTCGGTGACCAAGGCGGTGAAGGCCAATGCGCGGGAGCGGGTGGGCCAGCCCAAGCCCGCGCGCGTGGTGGACACGGAGCCCAGGACCGGGCGCGAGCGCAAGCACAAGCCGAAGCTGGAGGAAATCATTCGGGAAGAGGATTAAGGAAGTCCCAGAGTTTGGGCGGATTTCCGGTTGATTTTCGGGGGGATTTCGGGCTTTTCTGTGCATTTCCAAACCAAATTCAAATTCAAGCTGTAAGACGCGTGGAACACCGGTAAGACGCGTGGAACGTTCTGTGGGACCCAGGGTGCGGGTTCTCGGGGCCGGGCGGAGCTTTGTCTGACGCGGCGAGCTGGAGGGGGGCGTTGTCTTACGGTGGTGCTCGTGAGGGTGAGACGGGTGGAGGGGGCGGCGGGGCCTCTTGCAAGCCGGCAAGACGGGGTGCGTGACGGATTTTGGGCGGTAAGACGGCCTTGTCTTACAGCTGTCTTACGGGCGTTTTACGGTGGTCGAACGACGTGCGGCGGGAGATCGCGGCAGCCGAGTGAGAGCGGAGGTGATCTTACAAGATTCGGGACGAGGGTCTCAGACGTCGGACGCAGTTGTCCGATTGGCTTTGGCCGCTTACGGGCGTAAGACGGGACGGACCGAATTGAAGGTGACATTGGTCCTTAGAACTGGAAGTTTTTGAGACAGTTGGGGGCTTGCGGGCCAAGAGCGGCTATGGTTTTGCGGATTGCGTATCGAGCCACGCGGCCAGATCGGCGTGGCCGCGTTCCCGCGCGAAATCGGCGGCGGATTTGCCGGAATCGCTTTTTTGGGCGGGATCGGCGCCATGAGAATGCAATAATTCGGCCAGATCGCGGCGGTTGGCGGCTGCGGCGGAGAAGAGGGGTGTAAATCCGCCGGCCTGTGCGGCGTTGACCGGGGCGCCGTGGGCGAGGAGCAGACGGATGATATCGGGATTCTTGCCCAGCGCGAGGGCGGCGTGGAGGGGATGGTTCTGTTGCGGGTTGCGGCTGAGCGCGTCGACCGGTGCGCCGGCGACGAGGAGCAGGGAGACGGCCTCGGGCGTCGAGAAGGCTGCGGCGAGGTGGAGCGGGGTCCAGCCGTCGCCGGAGTGGGTGTGGACGAGGGCGGACTCGGCGTCGAGCAGGGCGCAGAGCTGGGGCAGGTCGCCGGTGGCGGCGGCTTCAAAGATGTCGAGGGGAATTGCCTCAGCGGCGAGGCGGGCGAGGAGAAAGTCCCGGATCAGCGGCTGGCCGAAGTAGACGGACCAGAGCAGGACGGAGACACCTTGCGGGTCGCGGAAACTGGCCAGGGCGGGGTCGGCCTGGACTGCGTCGGCGACTTCGGCGGTGGCGCCGCTCTGGATGAGTTTGAGGAGTGGGGAACTCATGGATTGAAGATAGCGCGGCGAGGCGAGATGGGGCCAGTCGTACGGGGATTATTCCTTCGGGAATGCGGGACGCAGGATGAGTTCGACGCCGGCCTCGCGAAAGAGCTCCTCGGTGAAGCGGAAGCTCTCTGCCCAGCGCTCGCTGTCGCTGGGGACGGTGACTACGCGGCGGATGCCGGACTGGACGATGATGGAGGCACACTGCGAACAGGGCATGAAGGGCCAGACATAGAGCGTGCAGCCGGCCAGCGGCTTTTGGGCGGAGAGGATGGCGTTGATTTCGGCGTGGATGATGGTGCGGTACTTGACCTCGCGGTTTTCGAGGCGTTCGACAGAGTCCTCGACGCCGGCCGGATGGCCGTTAAATCCGAGCGAGACGACGAACTTGCCTTTGGCGATGACCGCACCGACCTTGGTGCTGGGGTCTTTGCTCCATTTCGCTACGAGGGTCGCCATTTCAAGAAATCGCGCATCCCAGTCCTGCATCTTCACTCCTCCCCGGGCCGCGGGATCAGCGCTGTCGCGCGCTGGTACCGTTCGAACTCTTCACGAGCCTGGAACGACCCATCATTTCACCTTTCGCGGGGGCGAAGCCGCGCATCGCTGCGGAAATTCCGCTCCGTGATTGCGATGCGGAGTCATTCAGCTGCGACTCAGGGGTTTGTCTGGGACTGAGTCTGAGTCTGAGACTGAGACTGGGACTGAGACTGAGCCTGAGACTGGGACTGAGACTGAGACTGAGACTGAGACTGGGGCTGCGTGGCGGGGTGGGGAACGCTATAGGGACCGGGGAGCTGGGGTTGGGCGGGCTTGTCTTTGTCGGCGAGGTCGGGGGTGGAGACGGCAGCGGTGCGCTTGGAAAAGATGCGGAACTGGACGACGAGGTCGAGCATTACGGGGACGGGCTGGCCGCCCTTCACTGCCGGGGAGAATTTGGCCTTGCGGATGGAGGCGACGGCGCTCTCGTCGAGGCCGAAGCCGATGGGGCGGGCGACGGCGATTTCGCCGGGCTTGCCGTCGGCGCCGATGACAGTGTGGTAGAGGGCCATGCCGGCTACGCCGGCAGCCTGCGCGAACTCGTTGGAGTCGGGCTCGAAGGCGGTGAGCAGGTGAGCCTTCTCATCGACGGTGTTCTGGCGGAGGATGGAGGGGTCGGCGGGGCGGTAGTCGGCCTTGGCGGCAACGGCCTGGTAGTAAAGCTTCCAGAAGTCGGGCATGGCGGCCATCATGCGGTCGTCGAGACCGGGGGCGAAGATGGCATCGAGGGCATCGCGCAGCATGCCGTTGGCGTGGGCTTGCGAAGTCGTCGTGGTCACGCTCAAGGGGTCGGCGGGGCGCTCGGCCTTGGGGGTGGCGGCGATGGAGGCCTTGAGCTGGTCGGCGGGGCTGAGCTCGGCGCGCTCGGTAGCGGCTGAGGCGGCGGCGGAGGAGGCTTGGGGCGCGGGTGCGGCCGCGGTTTCACCGGGCACGGGCGCGGCTGGGGCCGACGGGGCGGCGGTTGATAGGGACAAGGCGGGCTGATCGGGGGCGGCGGCTGGTGGCGGGGTTGAAGGCGCGGGCGGAGTGGCCGCTACGTCTTCCGTTGGCGCCGGTGCCGCGGCTGGCGTGGCTGGGGCTGCTGGCGTGGCTGCCGAGGTTGGATTTGGGGCTGCGGCAGCTGGGGTGGGCGGAAGGGATGGCTTGACTGATTTGCCTTTCTCCTTCTCCTTTTCCTTGGCGGGTTCCTTTTTCTTTTTCGGGTTTACGACCATTTCGCGGTCGATGGTGAGGCGAACGACCTTCTTCTTGGGAGTGATGCGGACCTTGTCGTAGGCGGTGGAAGAGTCCTCGTAAGCCAGTTGTTCGTTGAAGTGGAGGCCGTAGCGGATGCCTTCGAGCTCGACCTTGTGCTTGGTGAGATGGACGCGGTCGATCTGGACGATGCTGAGCGTGTAAGAGCCCTGCGAGGAACGGCCGACGATGTGCCCGTGCTCGTCGAAGTTGACGGAGTCGCCGAGGTAGCCGCCGCGCAGGTACGACTGCTTGCCAACCAGCTGCTGCTTGAGTTCTTCTTCGGTGATGGCGCCGGACTGGGCGGGACCGGGCGAGCTGGACGGTTCGGTTGCGGGCGGGGTTGCCGCAGGTGTCTGCTGGGGCGCGGAAGCGGGCGTCGGCGTGGCTTCGGGAGTTGGGACCTGCGCAAGGGGCTGGGCCGGAGCCGGAGATTGAGTCGCGTCTGGAGTGGGGGCTTGCGCGGAGGACTGTGTGGCCGGGGATTGGGTGGCGTCTGGTGCCGGGGCAGGTACTGCGGTGGTTGGCGCTGGCTGCGGACCCGGTTTTGGCTGGGGCTGCTGGGAGTGAGCCGCGAGGGTGAGCGCAAACAGGGCGCACACGAGCACCGTCGCGCGGCCTTGCGGGGCGGTGGGGGCAAATCGGGCGGGACCGAGAGCCATGAACATGGGGAGCCTTTGAGCCCCACTTTAGCAGGAAATATTTTGCCGCGGGTCGCTGTTTTGAGCCGAATACCACGCAAGTTGTAGGGTCTGCAACCTGCGTTCGGTCATCTTCCTTCATGCGTTTGCCGCAGTCGCCAGAGAACGCGGCGGAAGAGGCCGAGGATGCGGCGAGCGTCGCCCGGGTTGGGGGCGAGACGGCGCAAGAGCAGGCGCAGGTCGTGACGGTTGGCGGCCTGCATGGAGCGAGGCGAGTAGCCGGCGGCAAGCATGGTTTCTTCGACGACTCCGGCGAGGAGATCGAGGCTGGCTGAGGGGGCGGCGGCCTGGCCTGTGATTGGAACTGGGGTTGCTGCGCCGGGTGCGGACGGCAGCGCGCGCGTGGCGACCTCGTAGAGGCAGACGGCGACGGCCTGGCCGAGATTCATGGAGGGTTGGCGCTCGTTGGTGGGGATTTCCACGAGAAGCTGGCACCAGGAGAGGTCTGCGCGGGTAAGGCCGTGCTTTTCCGAACCGAAGACGAGGGCGATGCGCCCGCCGTGGGCCAGCTCCTGTTCGACCAGCGGCGCGAGGGACGGAAGGGAGACGACCTTCTGCTCAGCCTTGCGAGAGGTGAGGGTTCCGGTGCCGATGACCAGGGTGCAGTCGGCCACGGCCTCGGCGAGGGACTCGGTCCTTCTTGCGTTTTGCAGCAGAGCTTCGGCTCCGACAGCCGAACAGGCCTCGCGCCAATGAGGCTCGTAGGGCGCGACCACGGTTAGTTGATCGAAGCCGAAATTGGCCATGGCGCGCGCGGCCGCGCCTATATTGAGGGGGTTGCGCGGGGAGACGAGCACCACCTCGAGTTGGGCTGCGGAGGGCAAGAAACGATTGTAGTGGGCGGCGGCGCGGTCGCGAAGAAGCGGCGGATTGGTACACTCGAAGCAAGTATGCTTCCCTATACCGATTCACTTTCTCTTGCGGCTGAATCGCTTTGCTCGACG
>Ga0302320_10009169_pt1 | contig 21326 bp, 20 predicted proteins | sample Bog_T0_3_FD_202130 | JGI IMG/M metagenome (GOLD analysis project Ga0302320, IMG submission 202130) | Peat permafrost microbial communities from Stordalen Mire near Abisko, Sweden - Bog_T0_3 | ecosystem: Environmental > Terrestrial > Soil > Wetlands > Peat | place: Sweden: Abisko, Stordalen Mire...
GCCGCGTTTTGCTGGTCGACGATGAAGTGGCTGTGTTGCTCACCATGAAGGCCGTGCTGGAGATCTCCGGCTTTGACGTGGACACCGCCGCCAGCGCCCGCGAGGCCAAGTCCCAGCTCCGCCTGCACGAGTACCAGATGGTCATCACCGACATGCGCATGGAGTCCGACGCCGCCGGCCACGAGGTCATCCTGGCCGCGCGCTCCGCGCCCTACCACCCCGCCATCGCGCTGCTCACCGCCTTTCCCGGCGATGTGGATGCCGAGGCCGGCCTGGCCGATCACGGCGCCGACAAGATGCTCATCAAGCCCATGGCCACCGCCGTCCTGCTGCGCCAGATTGAGGCCATGCTGGCCAGGCACGCCGCCAAGCTGCAGCGGCTGGCCGGTCTGGCTGGGGCTCCGGCAGGCCCGGCGAAGGCCGGCAAGCGGCCAGCCAAGTCCGCGGGCGCGAAGGCCGCCAAGCGTCCCGGCGGCTCGGCGCTGGCCGGCAAGAAGGCCGTGGCGCGCAAGAAGGTCTCCACCAAGAAGCGCAAGCGCTAGGGGCTTGAAACCGAATGCGCCTGAAGACGCATTAAAACGAGTTCAAGAGCACCTCAAGACGCTGATTTGCAGCCTTGAAACGGAGCTAAATCGCTGAAAACATTTGTTCCACGTGGAACAATTAAGCCAGCGGCGGATACACAACTCCGGTCAGCTCTTCACTTACCGTCCACAGCTTCGCCGCCACGGCCTCATCCAGCGCCTGCGGCTTAGGCTGCTCCACTACCGGCGATCCCTTGATGCCCAGAAAGCCGTCCGGGCCGATGTACTCGCCGCCCACCGCCGCCGGCGCGGTCGCCGCATACAACGTGGGCAGCGCGCCCGCTGCGTCCGACTGCATCACCAGCGCGGCCACCGCGTTAATCACTGCGGCCTTCAGGCCGGTCGGCGCCATCCCGTTGTCGATGATGTTCGTGCGCGACACCCCAGGATGCACCGGGATGCTCACCAGCTTGCTGCCCGCGCCGCGCGCGCGCTTGTCCAACTCCCGCGCAAACAGCAGGTTCGCCAGCTTGGAGCGGTTGTACGCCTCGCGCGGCCCATACTTGCGTTCGCCCTGCAGGTTGTCGAACTCGATCTTGCCGGTGCGGTGCGCAATGGACGACACCGTCACCACGCGCGGCGCGGGCGCGGCCAACAGTTGCGGCATCACCAGGCCGGTCAGCGCAAAGTGGCCCAGGTGGTTGGTGCCGAACTGGCGCTCGAAGCCGTCCACGGTCAGTTCGCGCTGGGGCAGGGCCATCACGCCGGCGTTGTTGATCAGCAGGTCCAGAGGCACGCCGCGCGCGGCAAACGCCGCCGCAAATGCGCGGATCGACGCTAGCGATGCCATGTCCAGCTCGACGACTTCGGCTTGCGCGCCGGGGACCTCCGTCAGCAGCCGCTGCAGCGCGTCCGCCCCCTTGGCTGCGTTGCGGCAGCCCAGCAGCACATGCGCCCCGTGGCGGGCCAGCTCCAGCGCCGCCTGGTAGCCGATGCCGCTGTTGGCACCGGTCACCAGCGCGGTCTTGCCAGTCTGCGGGGGAATCTGCTGTGCGGTCCAGGGGGTGGTTGCGGCCATGATGCGAGTGCCTCCAATAACCCGGCCTACGGCTGCGGGCTGCTCTTGATGCTACCAAGTAGGCGGCTGGCCCGCTGAGCCGGATGAGCCGGACATGCCATGAGACTGTCCCTGTAGCCGGAACGATTCTCAGGGTGTATACCGTTGATGGAGTTTCGGTGTATAACGCTGGGCGGAGGCGCTCCGGTCCGTCCGCTGAACGCCGGGGCGGCCGCCGCAGCTTCCGCGCACTTTGCTGGTAAACCTTCGCTGTCTGCCGTTACAATCAGGGGGCAAGGTCAACAGCATGGATTTCGGGACGCGAGGCCCCTTGTGGGCCTGAGGGCGATTCTGTCGAAGGGTAGGGAGTTCGCAAATGAAACTTAGCTCACGGATTTCGGTTAGCGCGGCGCTGCTGCTGGTGCTCGCAAGTGCGGTTGGATGCACCAAGCTCAAGGCGCGCGACCAGCTGGTCAAGGGCGTGCAGGCCTTCAAGGCCGGCCAGTATGAGCAGGCCGTCAACCACTTCCAGACATCAGTGGACCTCGACCCCAACTACGATGCGGCACGCCTCTATCTGGCCACGGCGTACAGCTACCAGGTGGTGCCCAACCTCGATACGCCTGACAATCTGAAGCTCGCGCAAAAGGCGCTGGACGGCTTCAACACGGTGCTGGCGAAGAACCCCGACGATCTGGACGCACTGCGCCAGGTGGCCTCGATCGACCGCAACATCAAGAAGTACGACGACGCCAAGGCAGATGAGCTGAAGATTATCCAGTTGGACCCTAAGGACTCCGAGGCCAACTACACCATCGGCGTGATCGACTGGACGCAGGCCTACAAGAACGCGACCACCATCCTGGGCGCGGCCGGACTTACCGACGATGGCAACGGCAATCCCAAGAAGTCCAAAGACGTCTGCGCCAAGATCACCGCGGCCAACAGCGGTCTTATAACTGAGGCCATGAAGTACCTCAACGCGTCGATTGCCATCAATCCCAACTACGACGATGCGATGCAGTACCTGAACCTCGCCGAGCGTCGCAAGGCCGACATGGAGTGCGGCAACGACGCCGCCCGCAAGGCCGACGTGGCTGCGGCCGATGCCTGGGTCATCAAGGCCTCCGGCGCACGCAAGATCAACGAAGCCGCGAAGGAGAAGAAGCTCGGCGGCGGCGTGGACATGACCAAATAGACGCATGCAAGTGCGCAGTTCGAGGCCTCCCCTGCGCGGGAGGCCTTGCTGTTTGCGCCGGGCCCGGGTTCAGGGTTGTAGTCCCTGGAGCACGATGGCGCCGGCGCCCGCCTGACGGCCCTGCCCGATCACCGCCGCGACCTGCTGGACGGTAAGGTCGCGGCCGGCCGCGATCTGCAGGGTATGGTCAGACCGCGTGGCGAACAGAGCGCGCAGCCGCGGTTGCGGCTCGGCGTAAGCGACCTCCTGAGCGCCGATCTCGTAATGCACAGGGACAATGGCGTCACCCACACTCAGCCGCACCTGCACCGGAGGCAGGTTTGGAGCAGGGGTGGCCCGGTCCTGCGGCACGGAACTCTCCAGACCGCGGGGCGTGACCGGAACGATCACCATGAAGATGATCAGCAGGCCAGCAGTACGTCGATGAGCGGCGTGACGTTGATCTCAGACGATGGGCGGAAGAATCTGTGGCGAAGGACATGAACGCACCTCGTGCGGCGGATGGAGAGCGGGCACGCGATGCGGAACGGGAAGAAGGCAGGCCGGCGAGAGCCAAATCGTTGCTAGGCGACCGCTTCGTTAGACACCACAGCCCAGCGGTTTGAGCCGTGCTCTGTAATCACCCCGTAGCATCTTGCTCCGAAGGGCACGGCTCCCTTTGCGAAACTTAGTTCCCTTTGCGCCCTTAGCGTGAGAGCCTTTCGCTTCCCCGCCACATGCTGTCTCACATCAACAAGAAAAGCCCCGATCCGACGGCAACCTGTGCCATCGAAACGGGGCTGTTCTCTACACTCTGCTTCTAGTGTCCGGCTTCCACCTGCGGCGTGATGATGCCGATGTTGGTGACGTCGGCCTGGTGGCCGTAGCCGATGACCTCCGCGACGCTGCCGAAGTTGAGGTTCTTGTCGCCCTTGACGAACATCACCTTCTCCACGCGGGTCTCAAAGATCTTCTGTAGCTCGGGTTCGATGTCCGCCTTCGCAAACTGCTGGTCGTTGATCTTGTAGACCGGCAGCGCGCCGCCCGACTCCACCTGAACGACGATGGTGCGGGTGTTCTCCGGCGGCGGCGGTGCGTTGGGCTTGGGCGGTTGCGGAACCAGCGCCTCCAGGCCCTTAGGGGTGGTGGGCACGATGACCATGAAGATGATCAGCAGCACCAGCAATACGTCGATCAACGGTGTCACGTTGATGTCCGATACCGCTCCGCCCGATGTTCCTGCACTCATTCCCATAACGTCGACTCCTCTTTAGGCCTTGCCAGGTTCTGACCGCGCGGCGCGGATGCGCCCTGGGCGTCAGATTAGCTTTGTTGGTTGATGTCGGTCAGCAGATTCAACTGGCTCACGCCGGCGACACGGACCGCGTCGATGGTGTCCATGACCTTGCCGTAGTTGGCGCGGTTGTCGGCGCGCAGGTAGACCGACTTGTCGTCGGTGGGATTGGTCTTCTTGGCCTCCAGGTCGCCGACCTTGGTGCCCAGATCTCCCAGCGAGACCTGGTCGCCGCCTAGAAAGACCTTGCCGTCGCGCGTGACGGCGATGGTGATTGCGTCTTCTTTGTTGGCGTTCTCCATGATCGTCGAGGCCGTAACCACGGGCAGGTCGACGTTCACCTTGTTGTTCAACATCGGGGTGATGACCATGAAGATGATCAGGAGCACCAGCATGACGTCCACCATGGGGGTCACGTTGATGTTCGAGTTGACCTTCTTGCCCTCGTCCCGGATTGCCTGTGCCATAACATTGCTCCGTTCTTGCGTCGGTCCCTTAGAAGGGGTCTGCGGGGAGAAGCACTGCCCCGGACGCCGTTTGCATCGGCCGTCCGGAGCACGCTCACTGTGGTTCCCGCAGGATAGTTGGTCTTAGCGGTGCGACTGCTTGATGAAGTAGTCCACCAGCTCCGACGAGCTGTTGTCCATCTCGACGTCAAACGCCTCCACCTTGGTGGTGAAGTAGTTGAACGTCATAACGGCGGGGATGGCGACCAGCAGACCGAAGGCCGTGGTAACCAGCGCCTCAGAGATACCGCCGGCGACCTGGCCGATGCCGGAGCTCTTGGAGGCGGCGATGGCGCGGAAGGCGTTCAGAATGCCGACCACGGTGCCGAACAGGCCGATGAACGGCGCCGTCGATCCGATGGTGGCAAGACCGCTGAGGCCCTTCTTCAGCTTGGCGTGAACGATGGACTCAGAGCGCTCGAGGGCGCGCTTGGAGCTCTCCACCTGCTCTTCGGTGATCGAGCCGCCGGAGCCGAAGCTGCGGAACTCGGTCAGGCCCGCCGTCACAACTTCCGCGAGGTGCGACTTCTTGGAGCGGTCGGCGACCTTGATCGCCTCGTCCAGACGGCCCTCTTTGAGCGCGCCCGCGACTTTGGGAGCGAACTCACGCGACTGCTTGCGGGCAGCCGAGAAGTAGAGTGCGCGGTCGATGATCACAGCCAGCGACCAGATCGACATGATGAACAGAATGATGACGACCGAGCGGGCCAGGCCGCCCATGTTGCTCCAAAGCTGCATGGGGCTGAAGCCGACGGTTGGCTCGCCTGCGTCCTGCAGGTACATAGCGAGCGAGGACACTGAGGTGTGAGCGTAGGTTGCAAGATGAGCGAGAATCACGGAATTCTTTCCTCCTGATGGATGATGCGGATGAACTTGCGAGAGGTACTAACTGCGAAAGTCGTATTTGCGGGAGCCGGTAGGACTCCCGCGCGAGCCAAAGGCGGGACTATCCGCCGTTGAGGTTGAAGTTGACGGTGATGGTCGTATCGACCTCGGTGGGATCGCCGTTGAGGAGATAAGGCTTGTAGCGCCACTGACGTACCGCATCAATGGCCGAGCCCTGCAGCATGGCCGGACCGCTGATCGCGGTAAGGTTCTCAATGGTGCCGGTCTTGGAGATAATGGCGTGCAGCACCACTGTGCCGCTCACGTGCGCCGCTTTGGCGATGGGCGGATACACCGGCTGGGTGCGGGTAATGATCTGTCCCTGCATCACGCCGCCGGAGATGCGCGCCGGGCCGGTTGGCTTGGGCTTGGCGACAGCAATCGTCGGGCCAGAGTTCAAGCCCATGCCGCCAAACACTCCGCCGGGTGCGCCGTTGCCGCCCGCGGCACCCATACCCACTACGCCGCCAGCTGCCGGTGGAGGCGCGTCATCCTTCATGATCTTGATGTCCTTGGGAATCTTGGTGGGCGCGTGCAGGCCCGAGTCCAGCTCCGAGACCATATGCACCGGGTGAACAGCCTCAGGGGGCGGAGGCGGCGGTGGGGGCGGCGGTGGAGGAGGAGGAGCCGACAGCGACGCCAGCATCATGCCCTTGGGCAGCGCCTCAGGATTCAGCAGCGGAATCAAGATCAACGTTGCGAGAACAGCCAGCCAGAAGAAGCCGGACGCAATCATCCAATACTTGGACTTGGTCTTGAGCTGGCCACCGGATTCCATCAAAGAGTCTTCAAACATAAGCGACCTCGTTCCCGCGAGGGAGAGCTACCTGCCTTAGACACCACAACGATTCAGATTGTTCCCGGAGCCTCAGAAGCGATCCTGAAGTCCATTCCACAACGGCTTGCGATCAACCCCGGCATGGAGGAACAACGGAACCTTGATTTGCGGCTTGACGCTCATCCTACCTTAAAACGTGTGCTTGCGGTCAACTGCGGCGCAAAGGATGCGGGCGATTGCACTGGATTCGGTGCGGTTTCCAGTGAACGGCGCCCGCGCCACCTAAGCCTACCGCCGCGCACCTTTGGCCGCGGGCCTGGCCGCAGGCAGCGCTGCCACGCGCCCAGCCTTGGCGCGCTTGGCACGCCAGTCCTGGTAGGCCACCAGCATGGGCGCTGCCACCGCGATGGAAGAGTACGTGCCAATCAGGATGCCGATCACCAGAGCGAACGAGAAGCCGTGCAGCACCTCGCCGCCGAAAAGATACAGGCAGGCCACGGTGAGGAACGTGAGACCGGAGGCGATGACCGTCCGGCTCATCGTCTGATTGATGCTGCGGTTCACCACGTCGGAGAGCGTCTCGCGGCGGCTCAGCGCCAGGTTCTCGCGGATGCGGTCGAAGACGACGATGGTGTCGTTCATGGAGTAGCCCACCAGCGTGAGGATCGCCGCGATCACCGTCAGCGTAATCTCCTGGTTGGTCAGCGAAAACGCGCCGATGGTAATCAGCGTGTCATGGAAAACCGCCACCACGGCGGCGACTCCGTAGATCAGCTCGAAGCGGAACCACAGATAGATGAGCATTCCCAACAGCGAGTACGCCGTGGCCAGCTCGGCCTGGTGCTGCAACTGCTTGCCTGCGGTGGGGCCCACGATGTCCACCTGCTGCACCGTGAAGCCGGAGTCGTGATAGTACGCGGTGAGCGCGCCTTCCACCGCGGCGCGGCCCTGGTCATGCGCCGTGTCCAGCGCCGTGGACTCGGGCAGCGAGATGATCACATCATTGGCCAGCGTGCCGCTGGGGCCGGAGATGCGCTGGATGCGCGCGTCCTTGATGTGCGCCGCGTCGGTCGCCGCGCGGATGTGGTCCTCATTCGGCGTGTAGTCAAAGTGGATGGTTATCTGCGTGCCGCCCTTGAAGTCCACGCCGCGCGGTATGCCGTGCCACGCGACCATGCTGATGACGCCGGCCACAGAGAAGATCAGCGAGAAGCCGAGGAAGTACCACTTCTTGCCCAGCCAGTCGATATTGATATTGCGGAACAGTTCCACGTTGCTTTCCTTAGCTGCTAGCTCTTAGCTTCTAGCTTTTAGCTCTCTCTTCGCGGAACAGGCAGGCTCGCCTGCTTCCTAGAAGGTGCCACAAAGTTTTCTGTCACCGCAGCTCTAGCTAAAAGCTAGAAGCTAGCGGCTAACAGCTTGCCTAAATCGATAACGCCGCGCCCCGCTCCCGCTTGCTGAGCAGGAACTCGAAGATGGTGCGCGACACAAAGACCGCGGTAAAGATGTTGGCCAGCAGACCGATGGTCAGCGTAATCGCGAAGCCCTTCACCGGACCGGTGCCAAAGATAAACAGGATGCCCGCCGAGACGACCGTCGTAACGTGGGTGTCGAAGATGGTGGTCCAGGCGTGCGCAAAGCCGTCCTGAATCGCCGCGGCGGAGGTCTTACCCAGTCGCAGCTCCTCGCGCACACGTTCAAAGATCAGCACGTTGGAGTCCACGCCCATACCAATCGTCAAAATCACGCCCGCAATCCCAGGCAGCGTAAGCACCGCGCCGGAGAAGCCCATAAATCCCAGCAGGATCAGCAGGTTCAGCAGCAGCGCCAGGTCGGCGTTGACGCCCGCGCCCTTGTAGTAGATCAGCATGAAGATCATCACCACGGTCAGGCCGGCGATGGCCGCATACACGCCGTGGCGGATGCTGTCCGCGCCCAGGCTCGGCCCCACGGTGCGAGTCTCCAAATAACTAATCGACGCCGGCAGCGATCCGGTGCGCAGCATCAGGCTCAGGTCCTCCGCCTGCTGCTGGGTAAAGCCGCCGGTGATCCGGCCCTGGTCGCGGATGGGCTGCTGAATGTTCGCCGCTTCCCGCACCCGGTTCTCCAGGACGATGGCCATCTGCGAGTTCACGTTGGCGCTGGTGTACTTGTAAAAGCGGTCGCCGGCCTCCGTGGTCAGATTGAAGGTGATGTCCGGCCGCCCATTCTCGTCGGTCGAAGGCGTGGCGCCGCGAAAGTCGGTGCCGGAAACAATGGCCACTCGCTTCAACAGGTAGAACTCATCCGGGCCGCCCGCGCCGTTCGAGCCCTGCATCAGCTCCTCGTCCGGCGGAATCGCGCCGTTCAGCGCCGTCATGGCCGAGGCCTGGTCCGGATAGCTGTTCACTACCGAATGAATCTCCAGCTTCGCGGTCGACTGGATGATGCTCTCCACCCGGCCCGGATCAGAGACGCCCGGCAACTGCACCAGAATCTGGTAGTCGCCCAGGTTGTACGGCTCGACCAGCGGTTCGGAGACGCCCAGGCTGTTTACGCGCTCATTGATGGTGTCAATGGAGGTCTGCAGCGTGCGCTCTTCCAGCGTGCGGATGTAGGAAGGCTTCAGCGTCATGGTGTAGCCGCCGTTGGCCGCCGTCACGTCGTAGCCTGCGTAATCGTTGGAGGTCAGGTCGTCGTGAATGGTGCTCTGCTGCGTGGGCGATCCGCCGCTCACCGTAATCGTCTCCGGATGCAGTGGATCCAGCTTGGCCGCCGTGGCTCCGGTGGCCGCCAGGCTCGTACTCAGACGCTGGAGGTCCAGGTCGGTCTCAGAGTTGATGGCCTCCGCCACATGCACCTGCAACACCAGGTGCGTGCCACCCTTTAGGTCCAGACCAAGATGAATGCGGTCGGCGATCGACTGCTTCAGTCCGTTGTGCGGGATCCCGATGATGCCAAAGGCAAAGATCACCAGGATTGCGACGATAAAGCCTGTTTTACCGGCCAGATTCTTGCCCATCGTTATCTTGTTTCCTTCAACTCGCTTTGCGAAACTTTGCTTTGTTACTTTGCGAACTTTGCGTCAACCCGCTGGTTCGATCCGGACAATTCCCGTCTTCCATCGCGGCCTTTGCGTTTTTCCTTTGCGACCTTTGCGTTCGTCTCTGCTCTTCAGGCAGCGACGAACCCTTTAGACCTTTACTACGCTGTCGTCGTCCCGTGTCACGGCGGCGATGGCGCTCTTAACCATCTCCAGCTTCACGCCGTCCGGCTGGGTCTTGATCACCAGCACGTCGTCCTTCACGCTGACGATGGTGCCCCGGATGCCGCCGTTGGTGGTGACCTTGTCGCCGCTCTTCAGGCTGGCGAGCATCGCCGCCCAGGTCTTTTGCTTGCGCTGGTTGGGCGCAATCAGCAGGAAGTACATGGCCACGAACATCAGCAGCAGGAACGGCAGCCCGCCGAACTGGCTGAAGATGGCCGGCAGGGCCAGAACGAACAACGCAAGAACACTCACAGCGACAACTCCTGCTCACAACCTCAGGCAGGAGACGATACTTTCGTCCCGCGCCGGCCGCGGCCTTCCAAAGATGGTGGGGATTCGGTTGTTCGAACCGGACAAGCACCGGACGCGACCGCCTGCGCGTCTCACGCTCGGCTTTAGCTCCACCGAACCCGGACACACCACAGCCTACCCGGCGCAATCGCACCTGAGGATTAAGCATCGCGGAACGGCGGGGTGATGTCAAGGAAACCGGCCTCGCCCCAGCCCGCACGGAGCCAAAAACACGTCTGCTTGTGTCCGCCGGGATGCTGAAAAATTTGACGCTTTTCTGATATCCTGCCGGGCAAAATCCGCACCACAGAGGTCGGGCCACACATGTCGAATAGCCAATCGCAAAGCTTTGTTCACCGCCGCAACCGCGATGGATCGTACGATTCCATCTGTTCCCAGTGCGCTGCCACGGCCGCAACCGCCAGCATGGAAGCGGATCTGCGCAACGGCGAGCGCAATCACACCTGCGACAAATATCTGCTGGAAACCCGCCTCAAGTACATGACCCAGCCGCCGCCCGCCAGCAAGCCGTCCCCAGAGGCCGACTCCTAGAAAATCGCTGCGCGTCTTGCTTTGAAGGGGCGGGGCTTCAGCCCCGCCGTGCGGTCGTCCCCGAAACAGGGGCTTTAGCCCCGGAGGGATAGGGGCCCACACGCTGCGATACCCTAGCCTATGCGCTGGACGCACATCCGCAGCGAACTGCCTCCGCTGGTGCGGCTCGCCCTGCCGCTCATCGCCGGCGAGCTGGGCTGGGTCTCCATGTCGCTGGTGGACACCGTTCTGCTGGGCCGCGGTCCCAATGCGGCGCTGGCGATGGCCGCGGCCGCGCTCGCGCAGGTGCTCTTCAACACGCTGTGCTTCGGCGTGGGCGGCGTTCTGCTGGGGCTGGACGCCCTCATCTCCCAGGCGATCGGCGCAAAGCAACAGGACGAGGCCAACCGCTGGCTGCTGCACGGCCTGGTGATGGCCGTCGCGCTCAGCGCGCTGCTGCTGGCCGCCTTTGCCTTCGGACCCCTGCTGCTGGTGCATCTGCCCGTCGACCACGCCATCCTCGCCCAGGCCGTACCCGCCATGACCGGCCTGAACTACGGCACCCTGCCGCTGCTCATCTACTTCACGCTGCGCCGCTACCTGCAGGCCGCCAACCACGGCCGGCCCATCGCCTTCGCGCTCATCTCCGCCAACATCATCAACGCCGCCGGCGACTGGCTGCTGATCTTTGGGCATCGCTGGCACGGGATGACGATTCCCGCCTACGGCGTGCTGGGCTCTTCCTGGTCCACCAGCTTTGCGCGACTGTACCTGATGGCCGTGCTGCTGGGCGCCGTGTGGTGGCTGAACCGCAGGCACAGCTATGGATTGGGAACTATCTTTCGTGGGGCGGTCGCCACGCGCATCGAGTACCAGCACCTGCGCCGCCTCTTCCTGCTGGGCGCTCCGGCGGGCGGGTCCATCTTTGTGGAGATCGGCATCTTCGCGCTGGTCACCACGCTGATTGCCACCTTCGGCAAGCTGCCACTGGCCGGGCACGAGGTCGCGCTGCAGTGTGCCAGCACCACCTTCATGGTTCCGTTCGCCATCTCCGCGGCGACCTCGGTGCGCGTAGGGCACGCGATTGGCCGAATGCGCATCGGCCTCGCCAAGCCCGACGATGTGGCCGCCGCAGGCTACAGCGGCATCGGCGCTGGCGCGGCGGTGATGCTGGTGGCCGCGGTGGTCTTTCTCGTCCTTCCGGCACAGATTGCACGCCTGTTCACCCCGGACGCAGGCGTCATCGCCGCGGCGGTGCCCCTGCTGCTGATCTCCGCGGGCTTTCAGTTCTTTGACGGCGTGCAGATTAACGCCAGCGGGGCGCTGCGTGGCGCGGGCAACACGGTGGCGCCGCTCTTCACACAGCTGATTTGCTACTGGGGAGTGGGCATGCCGCTGGGCTTCTGGCTGGGCTTTCACGAACGCCTGGGCGCGGCCGGCCTGTGGTGGGGCCTGCTGATCGCTCTCACCGGAGCAGCGTTTGCGCTGCTCTACTTCTGGCGGCGCACCATGCGCGCGGTGGCCGGCGCGGCCGGGAGCGGTTTCACCTCAGCCTATCCCTCTTGACATGCCGATTACAATGGAAGGAGTGAGAAGACGGCGCGGGTCAAAACCCCGGGCTCTTTTCGCAACCGGTTTAGACCGGGTGGGTGTTCGACCTTTGACAACTCAATCACCTCGCCCGGCACGGAATATCTCTTTAAGATATGTCAATGGCGCGGATATATCTTAAAGATACAGGATTTACTGGTCCGCCCATTGAAAACAAAGGGTTTAGCGTGCGGTGCATCCTGAAGTCTACAACCGGGGGTCCACCCCTAAGTCTTTATTTCTGCCAACTTTACGGGAAAACGGGGGGAGGGGGGAGGGGGAGCTACAACCAGACCACCGGGGGCAGCTGCGGGCCCCGCATCCTTCGCGAAGCCCGCCGCTGACGGGACAGACTGTCAGGCCTTCGCTACGAAGACGCTCTCGAAGTTCGCGCGCACGCTGTAGAAGACCAGGAACCACAGGATCGTGGCCAGCACGGCCCCGGCGTAGCCGGCCGGCGCCATGAAGATGTGGAAGCAGATGATGTTGACCAGCACTGGCCCACTCAGCAACAACGCCAGTGGGACATAGCGGCCGATCAAAAACAGCAGGCCGGAGATCGCCTGCAGAGCGAAGATCACCACATAGAAGTGCGAGGCGAACACCGCGCCCATGAACTGGCCGGGAAGGCCAGGCATCTCCGGCATGTGGATGAAGTGGAAGAAGCCGTTGAGCCCGAAGACCAGGAACTCAAGGCCGAGCAGATAGCGCGCAATCAGGGACACAATTCTCATCGTGAATTTCCTTTCGCAGATCAGAGATTCGCATAGCAGATGTTGGGAGCCCGGCAGCAGCCGCGACCACGATTGGAGCCGCGGCCCGATAGTACGACAGACGTCTAGTTCACGGCCACCGACTCCGCCGCAAAGCGGGCGCGGATGGCCTCCAGTTGTGGTGTCAGCAGCTCCTCGCGGCTCGCACCATAGTTCAGCGCAGCCGTGCCTCCGGCGGTCTGGAAGGTGGTATCGCCCACGCCCAGAAAGCCGAAGACGGTGCGCAGGTACGGCTCCACGAAGTTGAATGAGGCCATCGCCGTGCCCTCGCCATAGATGCCTCCGGTGGCGATGAGGAAGGTCGCCTTCTTGCCGGTCAGCAGTCCCTTGGGCGTTCCGTCGACATAGGCGAAGGTCTTGCCTGCGCGCGCGATCTGGTCGATCCACAGCTTGAAGACGCTGGGCACGCCGAAGTTGTGCATGGGTACGCCAATGACGTACTCGTCTGCGGCCGCCAGTTCCGCGACCAGCGCGTCAGAGAGCGCCAGCGCCTGCTTCTGCTCCGGCGTGCGCGATCCCTCCGGCGTATAGGCCGCGCCGATCCATGCAGCGTTGATCGTGACCAGGCCGCTCTTCGTCAGGTCGCGGACGATGACCTTTCCATCAGGATTCGCGAGCTTCCAACTGGTGACGAATTCACTGGTCAGGTGGCGGGAGATGGAGGCCTCGCCGAGGGGGCTGGAATCAATGTGCAGCAGGGTGGGCATGGTAGTACTCCTTAGCAACAAGTGATGCTTAGTCAACAGTCGTCGATTCATAGATACACGACATCTGTCGTTTATGCAACAGCCCGACCCTAAATTTAGGTAAACTATCCTCTGTATGGATGCTGAAATCCAGACCCTCGCCCCAGCGGAGCTCACCGTCGCACCGGAGGCTTCCCCCTGCCACGCCCTAGACCCGCGCATTCGCCGCACTCGTGAGCTGCTCCAGCATGCCCTTGCCAGGTTGCTGGAAACAAAAGATTTCGAGAAAATCTCGGTGCACGACATCACGGACGCGGCGACCCTGAACCGGGCTACGTTCTATGCGCACTATCCGGACAAGTTTGCCCTGCTGGAGTGCATGGTGGGCGCACGCTTCCAAGGGCTGCTGGACGCCCGCGGTGTGGTCTTCGACGGAACCTGCCTGGGCGCGCTCCGCGCTATCGTACTCGGCGTGTGCGACTTCCTCGCCGGGTCTCCGTGTCACGGCACTGACCGCGACCGCCAAATGGAGCCGCACATGGAATCCGCCGTGGTCGCCGTCGTGCGCCGCATCCTCCTGGATGGACTCCGGCAGCACCCGTCCGGCGGGGCCGTCTCTCCTGAGCTGCTGGCCGCAACAGCGAGCTGGGCCATCTATGGCGCGGCGAAGGAGTGGGCACAAACACCCAACCGTCCCCGCTCTGAAGAGATGGCAGAAACGGTAGTGACTCTGGTGCAGCCGATTCTGCATGCTCCACTACTGGCCTGAGATAGCGTTGCGGAGAGTCTTCTTACGGTGTTGTCGAGACCGGAGTCAGCATCGCGGCTACTCCCGTCAGGTCACCATCGGTGACAGTGATTGCCATCGACAACGGTTGGAACGAGGTTCCGCTGCTGCTGGTTCCCCCGCCCCGTCCGCGCCCGCCAAACCCGCTGTTGGCCTGGGTGCTGGCCCCGGCGATCTGCAGGGTGTAGCTCCCCGGCGGTACGTAGTGCACCGTGAAGGTGCCGTCCGCCTGGATGGATCCCATCAGTTGCAGCGCGGGGTCGGTAGGGTCGGTCAGCGTCACCCGACCGGAGGCGATGTTCTGTCCGGCACTGGCGGAGCTCGCATGGCCGGCGACCATGTGCAATCCGCGCAGGTCGATCGTCATGCGGACGTCGTCACGCTCCTCGCCCACATGCACGGTGACGGGCTTCGCGGCGGCCTTGTGAAACACCCCGGGAGCGTACACCCGGACGGTGGAGACCATCTGCGGTCGCGGCGCTCCGCCGTACTGACCGCTGCTTTGGATGACGGCCTGGAGCAGATAGTCGCCCGCAGCCATGCCGGAGATGCGAAAGACACCTCGGTCGTCGGTCACGGCGCTGCTGGAATTGGCCCCCGGAGAGCGGATCATCTGCAGGCTGCTGGGCAGCGCGGCCGCGGGTATATTCAGCACTGCCGTCACGGGAATGCCGGTGGCGGGGGAGCCGTCCTCCCACAACACATGGCCGGAGAGCGCGCCGCCGCGTTGCAGGGTCACGTTGACGGAGCTCGTGGAGTCCGCAACCACATGCACCACAGGAATGCGCGCCAGCAGGGCGGCGGGGTCGGCACCAGCAGCCACCGCCGTCTGGAGCAGTGCGCGCTCCGGAATGTAGCCTGCGGCACCCGCGGTGACGTAATAGTCACCCGGCGCGACACCACTCATAACAAAGGTGCCGTCAGCATCGGTGCGTGCCTCGGACGCTCCGCCAAAGCTCCCGAAGCCCCCGCCGAAGCGGTCGCCGCCCTGGCCGGAGCCTGTGGTCACGCTCTGCAGCATGACTTGAGCAAAGCGCGCGGGCCGTTGCGTGTCCTGCACGAAGACCGTGCCGGAGACGCTGCCGGTGGGGCCGGTGGGCTGCGCCTGCCCCCGCATCGGCGCCACAATCTGCGGAACCGGCGGTGCGGAGACCTGCGCGCCAGCCGCGCTCACGCCAAGCAGCGTCCCGATCACAATGGCCCGGCTCATGTTCCTTCGTCGCATTGCCGAAGTTGGCTGCATCGAACCTGCCTTTGCAAGAGAGTCTGTCTCTTTCTGACGTTTCCCACCCTCGCCTCGGCTCACTGCTTCAGCAGATCGTTCAGGTCCAGATCCTTCTTCACCGTCTTGGAGGGCGTCAGCGCAGCGTCCTGGCCGGTCACATCGTGGTCGCCAACGATCACGCTCTGTTTGACGTTCTCATAGCTGCGCAGCGTGTCCGTAGTGGTGAACTTGATCAAACCGGTGCCGGGTTTCTTCTTGGAGGGCTCGGTGTCCGCGGCATCGCTGACCTCCATGCTGTACGTGCCGGGCGGAACGAAGCTCACGGTGAAGTTGCCGTTCGCATCCACACCCGCCGACCGCACCAGGTCCTTGTCGGAGACGTCGGTCAGCTCCACGCTTGCAGAGTTGATGCCGTGATGGTCTTCGGCCGATGTGATACTGCCGCTCACGCTGTGCATCCCGCCCAGGTTGATGGTGATGAGCTGGTCGCGCTGTTCGTCGCCGGATTTCACCGTTACTGCCTTGGCCTCCGCCTTATGCAGGGTCGACGGCGCATAGATCACCAGCGGCTTGTCGGCCATCATGCTGTTCAGGTTCATCGCTCCGGCCTGCATGGCGAAGTTCATCTTGACCTGCAACGTGGTCTTCACGCGGTACTCTCCCGGCGCCAGTCCCGAGAGGCGGAAGTTGCCCAGATCGTCCGAGATCAGCCCCAGGCTGCCTGCCATCGCGCCGCTCATGGCCAGCATGGCAAACTCCGGCGGCAACGGCTTGGTCTCGCTCCGGGTGCTCTCCGCGGTCAACACGGCATGGGTCACGGGGCTGCCATCGTCCCAGACCACCTTGCCCGAGATGGCGCCGCCACGCTGCAGGGTCACGTCGGCAGAGACGCTGCGGTCCGCCGTTACATGCACCGTGGGTATGCCGGGAATCGGCTTCTTCAGGTCCGTTCCGGCATCAGCCGCGGCCTGCACCAGCGCCATAGGCTGCACGTACCCGGCCACGGTGGCGAAGACATAGTAATCTCCCGGCGCGACGCTGGCCGCGACGTAGCTGCCATCGATGCCAGTCTGGGTAAAGACCAGGCTGCTCATGCTGCCCATCGCCGACTTCATGGCTGCAGCGATGGCCGCGCTGTCCGGCTTGGCGTTGGGGTCCATCGGCGCGGAGGTCGTCGTGGGAACTGCGAAGAGCATCACCTGCGCAAACCGCGCGGGGCGCTGCGTGTCACCGCAGGTAATGTGGCCGGTAACGCTGCCCGTTCCGGCGGCCGCAGCCGGTTGCTGGGCAGAGAGAGAAAATGCAGCGGTTGCTGCCAGAGCAAAGCTGAGAAGAACAGTAGTTCGCATGAGCCAAGTATCTGTGGAGTGGTGTGGCGAGGGCAAATGAATGTTTCGCCTCTGCTTTCGAAGGACGTAACCTAGCGGCCGCCACCCGCGGCCGGGACGCCTTCGGCGGGCAGCGGGGGCAGCCCGGCCACGCTCGACACGGGCAGTTCGATCGCGCCCACCCGTCCGTTGGTATTGTCATGCACGATGACGCGCAGGAAGTAGAAGCCCTTTTCCGGCACACTGATGCGCTGGTCGAAGAGCATGCCGCCGCGCAGCACGGCCTGCAGCTTTGCCGCGTCATACTGTGTGCGCATGGTATTGGACTGCGAGTTGATCAGCACGCCGCGCGTGTCATAGACGCAGGTCACGAAGTCCACGTCGGCGTGGTAGATGTTGTCCGCGCCATGGGTGAAGGCCACACTGCGGGCGCTGGCTGCGAAGTTGACCTGGTACTTGCGATAAGGACCCGTCACCTTCTTTGCGTCGGGGTTGGGCGAGTTGCCGTTGACCACTGTCGGCTCCGGCTCGCCGCTCACCGGAGCGGCGTGGATGCGCAGCAGTATCTCCGTCGGCTGCGGGGCACCCAGGTTCATCGCCTGACGCATCGACGAGGGCGGCGCGGGTGTGGCGCCCGCTGGCGTGGACGCCACTGTCTGCTTTGCGTCCGGCGCGCCGGCATAGTAGTAGCCGCGGCGGTAGCCCAGCTTGTCGCTGCCGTCGCCGGTCTTCACGGAGATGTTGCGGTAAAGGTGCTTTGGATTGTTGTCGGAGGGCGCGTAGGCCAGCGTGTAGAAGTCCGAACCCGAGGCGACCGCGTTGTGCGTGGCCTTCACCAGATCGTTGTTGTTGTAGAAGGCGTGACCACCCGAGTCAAACGCAATGCGCTCCATGGCCAGGTGCTCGCCGGCGTCTGCGGAGAACTCCTTCTGCTCGGCGACGTTGCTGGACAGCCCGTTACGGCCCTCCTGCTGCTTCACCGTGCCGAAGCCCTGCTGCGAGGCGCTGTTCACCTGGCTGGTGCGCAGCCCCTGCGCGTCCACCGGATAGACCGCGATGCGGCTGCGCGAGAGCAGATTGATGGTCTCGCGATACTCCACCTCCAACCCTGCGAACGGGAACTGGTAGTTGTTGGCGCCGTTGAGCGAGTTCAGCGGGTCGCTGTCGCCGGGGAAGAACTGCTCCGGGAAGTTGCCGCTGAACCAGATGAGGTTCTTGCGACCGGGGACGCTCACCATCGCGCGGCCCAGCGTGTTCAGCGCATCCAGGGTGATCTTGGCGCTGATCTGCCCGGCATAGCTCTGGTACTGCTGTTCGAAGCTCGTCAGAGCGGCGGCGACCTGCGCGAATCCGCCGCCCTGCTCCGTCAGAAAGTCGTCATTGGCGTCCAACGCCTCGGAGCCGCCGTGACCCAGGCCGTCGTCGCGAAGGTGCGACGCCTTGGGATCGCTGGCAAATTCCACTGCCTTGGCGAAGACCGCCGGATCCTGGGTGAAGCCCTTGAGTAGGATCAGGTGGTCGGTCAACCCGAAGACCGCAATGCGCGCGTCCGGCGGAGCCTGGCTAGCGTACTTCTTCAGGTTCTGCAACAGGTAGACCTGGTCAGAGATCGAAGTATTGAGCCGGTCGATGAGGATGATGTCCAGCGCGGCGTTGGGTGGTGTGGAGACAAAGTTGGTAAAGTCGCCCGGCGGCAGCTTGGGCATCGTCGGCACTCTTGCCGCCTCTTCCGCGGAGAGCCCGGTGTGCTCCTCGAAGGAGCGTACCTGCTGCGGCTGGGCGTTCTCGTCGAGTACAAAATCGCCCGCCTTCAGACCATGCACCGGCTTGCCGTGCTTGTCCGTCACCGTCACGTCGACCACCACCAATTGTGATGTGACGCTCAGCGTGTACGGCGCAGGCTGCGAGGCCGGCGGCGCGGCGGCGGCCTGGGCCAGCGCAACGGTTGCAGGCAACATCGCCAAAGCGACTGTATAACGCATGATCTTCACGGATACCTCTCTGGACAACGAGATGAAGTTTCGTTACCGCGGATTCTACGCCTTCAAACAAAGACCCGCGTGAGCTTTACAACTCGCCGCGCACCCGCTGCATCGTCTCAAAGTAGAAGGCGAGGTTGTGGATGGAGTTCAGCGCGGCGCCCAGCGGCTCACCGCTGGCAAAAAGGTGGCGCAGGTAGGCGCGCGTGTAGCGCCGGCACACGGGGCACCCACAGTCCTCGTCGAGCGGGCGCTGGTCTTCGGCGAACTCCAGCTTCTTGATGTTCAGCCGCAGCACCGGGCTGCTGCGGTTGGCGGGATCTTCGCGGACGAAGAGAAGACCGTGGCGTCCGGCGCGGGTGGGGAGCACGCAGTCCATCATGTCCACGCCCATGCGCGCGTACTCTTCAATCTCGTCGGGATAGCCGACGCCCATGACATAGCGCGGCTTGTCCTTGGGCAGATGCTCGAGCGTGAGCGCGATCATCTCGCGCGTGACCTCGCGCGGCTCGCCGACCGCGAGGCCGCCGATGGCGTAGCCGGGCAGGTCCATCTCGACGAGGCGCTCGGCGGACTCGCGGCGCAGGTCGGCGTACATCCCGCCCTGCACAATGCCGAAGAGCGCCTGGTGGCCTGAGAACTCTTGCGCCCACGGCACCTCCTGCCGATGCTCCATCCAGTACTGCTTCGAGCGCTCCGCCCACGCGTGCGTCAGCGCCATCGAGTCCCGCGTGCGCTCCCAGCTCGCGGGCGTCTCCACGCACTCGTCGAAGACCATCATGATGTCCGCGCCCAGCGCAATCTGAACGGCCATCGAGTGCTCCGGCGAGAAGAAGTGCTTGCTGCCGTCCAGATGCGACTGGAACTCCACGCCCTCCGGCGAGACCTTGCGCATCTTGGCCAGCGAAAAGACCTGAAAGCCGCCCGAGTCCGTCAACATGGGCCGCGGCCAGCTCATGAAGCGGTGTACGCCGCCCAGCCGCCGGATGAGCTCATGACCGGGGCGCAGATACAGGTGATACGTGTTGGCCAGGATGATCTCTGCGCCCAGCTCTTCCAGCACACCCTGCGGCACCGCCTTCACCGTCGCCGCCGTGCCGACGGGCATAAAGACCGGCGTCTGCACCACGCCGTGCGGCAACGTCAACACGCCACGGCGGCCGCCCTGCGGCGTCGCGCTTTCCGGGCTGAAGGCGAGAGACACTCCAGCTATTGTAGAGCGCCACCGCCTGGCCCCCCACCCCCCTTTTTTCCCGCAAAGTTGGCAGAAATAAGGACTTAGGGGTGGAACCTTCTGTACACTGTACATGGACAATGTACAGAGACTAGCGCCAGTGCATCGCTAACCTCTTTGGGGTCAGAGGGGCCGATGGGCCGGGTATATCTTAAAGATATATTGCCCTCTGGTGCTGCGATGGAGTTGTCAAAGGTCGAATGTGCCTGCTGGCCTGAGCCAGATTTGAGGAAGAGCCCGGGGGTGGCCGCGCTATCTTCTACCTGTTGTTATTGTAATCGGTGTGTCAAGCGTTCGACCCCGTCCACGCGGACGATGGGCCTTTCATGGATCTGTTGATGCACCTTCTGGCCAACGTGGGGCCACATGTACACTTCGTCCTATGCGGAGACAGGAGTTGCAGGCCTTCCCGATGCAAAGGCGGGTCTATGGGAACTTTCTTGAAGCAATCGCAGCTGCGAGTGCGTGCGTCTCACTAATCGGATGCTCTGTACTGGGAGTGGCACCCGGCGCGCCGTCGATTCATCTGCGGGGGACGATCCGGGGCGGCCAGCAGCCGGTGATGGGTAGCGCGATACAACTCTATGCGGCGGGCAATACGGGCGATGGCTCGTCTGCGCTCGCCTTGCTGCATACGGCTGTTACGTCCAGCGACGGGACAGGCAATGCTACTGACAGCAACGCCAACGCAGGAAACGGCTTCAACTCGCTGCCTACGGGTGGATTCACGATCACCAATGACTATCAGTGCCCCTCTGGCTCGACTGAGGTTTATCTAGTCGCGGTAGGAGGCAACCCCGGTCTGCCTGCGGGAATGACGAACCCGAATCTCGCACTCATGGCTGCCCTCGGACCGTGCAGTGCGCTTTCCGGGACGACGAATGTCTCCGTAAATGAATTGACGACCGTGGCGTCGGTTGCTGCCCTGGCCAGCTTCACAACTGGCTACAATTCGGTCGGATCGGATCCAAGTGACAATGGTTCGCTGGTGCAAGCTTTTGCCCAGGTAAATGAACTTGTTGACACATCTACCGGAGCCGTCCCGGGCCCTGCTCTACCCTCCGGATTCATTGCTCCCACGGCAACGCTGACTACCTTGGCGGACATCATTGCAGCGTGCGTCAACTCGGCAGGAGGCGTGGCGGGCGATCACAGCGTATGTGGAAATTTATTTGCGTTCACGACGCCTCCTGGTCAAGCCCCCCCCCCACGGACACGGTCGCTGCAACTCTCAACTTGATAACGTACCCAACGCAAAACCTTGCGCAGACATTTGGCCTTGCTTCTTATGCTCCGCCATTTGAGCCCACGCTCAGCAGTGCTCCCGCAAGCTGGTCTATCTCCGTTTTGCCCCTTGGTTCCACGCAGCCCATTTTGTGGCCCGCGATGTACGGACTCGACCTGTGGCTTCCCATGACTGACGCGACGTCCTCG
>Ga0302320_10009171_pt1 | contig 21325 bp, 17 predicted proteins | sample Bog_T0_3_FD_202130 | JGI IMG/M metagenome (GOLD analysis project Ga0302320, IMG submission 202130) | Peat permafrost microbial communities from Stordalen Mire near Abisko, Sweden - Bog_T0_3 | ecosystem: Environmental > Terrestrial > Soil > Wetlands > Peat | place: Sweden: Abisko, Stordalen Mire...
CGCGGAGCTCGCCGCGAACGAGAACTTTACGGGTATCGAAGTCTCCTTCGTAAAGCTGTCGCCCAGTTCCTGCAACACATTTGTCAGGGATGCCGCTGCGAACACCACAATGGACGGCCTGTCTGGCTCTGCGGTGAAGCCGGGCACACTGACCAGAAACAGGCAGAGCGTCATCCAGCAGTTCAACAGTCTCTTCATGTGGACCCTCCCATTGGCTCGATTGATTACCGACAGGATCTTAATGGCTTTGGGTCCTGATACCGGGAGTATTATCTACCGGTACCTGCCATAAAGACTTGATGCCCACGACCTGGCAGCAAACTCTGCGGCCATGGCCAGCGTTCATCCCGGACCCGATACGCGACGCGTCAGGCGGCCCACCTGGGTCAATGACACGCATTCGGCACTGAACCGCACATCGGCATCACGCGTCATTGAACCAAGGACAGTCGAGGACGTGACCGCAGAAGGGGAGCTTGTGACCTGTGATCGGCAGCATAGGGCAGAACTCTTCCGTCATGTCGTCGGCGGCGATGGCCTGTTCGGCATCGTGACAGCTGCGACGCTGAGCGAACGCATCGATGCGGGCGCGCTCTACGGAGACTTCCAGTTTGCCATCGATCACGCCAACGCAGACTTCCTGCGTAGCGGCATTCTGTCGTGCTACGTCCCGACCGGTGATTCAGCGCCGATCCACCGGCGCCAGCGGCGCCTTGCACAGTCCGACTGTAATCGGTTGATCGAGTGGGCGCACCGGGACAAAACGCGGGCATTTGCGGAGTTCACCGAATTCTATCTGGCTACGTCGGGTCGGCGTTACTGGAGCGATACGCATCAGCTCAATATCTACCTCGAGAGCTATCACGCGGCGCTCGATCAGCGCATGGGGCGCGGTGTGCACGGCGGGGAAATGATTACCGAGTTGTACGTGCCGCGCGAGCGACTCTGCGCTTTGATGGACGATGTGCGGCGCGATTTTGTCCGTCACCCTGCCGACATGATCTACGGCACCATCCGGTTGATCGAGCCGGACATCGAGAGTGCACTCCCGTGGGCGTGCGGGTCCCATGCGTGCATGATCTTCAACCTTCTCGTTGATCATGACGATGCCGCAATCGCGGACGCCACCGGGGTGTTTCAGAGCGATTGGTATAGACATTTGCTGGGACTCACCGGCGACCAGGTCTGAAGCTGCGCGCAATCGAGGAACCACGCGGATGACGGGCATAGCGAGGAAGGCGCTCCAGGCAGTTGCAATCTGGGTTCCAGTGCTGTATCTGGCGCAGCTCTGGATGGTTGCGATTGTCAGCGTCGTCGTGAACATGCTGCAGCCGTCATGCTCGGTCCATGGTTCGCCTGGAACGTAACAATGCAGCAGGGACGGCAGCTCGTTGATTCCGGGCCGCATCGCTTCCTGCGCCACCCCGGTAATACGGGTGCGCTGGCGGTCTTTGTGGCTGGCTGTGTGCTTCTTCGGTCCTGGGTGGCTGCGGTGCTCGCCACGGGCGCACTGTCTCTGGCCTTCCTGCGGAGAATTCGCTTCGAGGAAGCGCTCCTGGTCAGGGCACTCCCGGGCTACCTGGCCTACATGTCATGTACGGGCAGGCTCCTCCCGCGGATTCTTCAGCTGCGCCTGAGGCATGCTGGAGTTGCCGCGACATTGCGCGAACGATTTCCCGTGGCGGGCGATCTACGTTATCGTCGACCCGTTGCACATTCTGGCCTGAATCTGTTGCATCCGGGAGAACATGCCGTGAAATACGTTGCCTGCGACCAAACCGCGGATCTGGAGCCGGGTACGATGGCCTCGGTTGCAGTGGAGGGGCTTGCCCTGCTGCTCGCCAATGTCGGCGGCAGCTATTACGCCGTGTCCCTGAAATGCACCCATATGGGCGAACACCTTTGCAATGGCAGCCTCGACGGCAACACGGTAACCTGTCCACTGCATGGCGCCCGCTTCGACGTCACCACGGGCCAGGCGGTTGGCAAAGCCAAGCTCTGGCTCATTCCCACGATGCCGAAGAATCTGCAAAGCTTTCCGGTGAAGGTCGAGGGCCAGCAGATCCTGATCGGCATACCCTAGAAAGTGATTCGCGCTCCGGCGAAGGCTTCGAAGGGCGCTGCCGGGCTCTGGAAGCGGTTGTCGACGCCCGGACCGTTCCTCACTCCATTCGGAGGGATTCCCGGCGCGCCGACGCCCGTCGGATCGCTCAGGATGCCCCAGGTGGCGTACTTCGTGTTCAGCAGGTTGGTGATCTGGGCGAAGAACTCGACATGCGGGTCCGGCCGGTAGGATGCGTGCAGGCCGATGACGTGATAGCCCGGGATCGGGGCGAGTCGGTTCGATTCGTCGCCGATATAGTAGATGCTGCTGACCAGGACCAGCGAGGCACCCAGCGTCCAGTCCGGAAGCAGCCGGTAGTCTCCGCCCAGCTTCAGGCGCTGTTCCGGTATTCCGGGCAGCCGGTCGCCAGGCTCAACCTGCAGGTCCCCGCGCGCGTCCTGATAGGGATTCGATGGCGACGGCACAGACAGCGCCGAGCGGAAAGATGCCTGCACGAAGCTGTAGTTCATGTAGCCGGACCAGATCTGGTCGCGATAATTGATCCCCGCCTCGAGTCCCTGCCGGCGTGTGTCGCCGATGTTCTGGAAAAAGCCCTGGCTGACCGACGTTGCAATGCCGAAGATGTCGTCGTGCAACTGCGTCCGGAACAGGCTCAGGTTCCATGCCAGGGTGCTGCCGACGCCCGCCGGTTGCGGGATCCTGCCGCGCAGGCCGAGTTCGGAGGTGCGCGCGATCACCTGGCGCAGGTTCGGCGGATCTCCGGCCAGATTCGTGGGCAACAGGCACGGAGCGGATGGGCTGGAACATTCGATCTCGCTCGCGGTCGGGGTCCGCGTGTTCTCTGACAGGCCGCCATAGAGCGTCACGGTCGGACTTGTCTTGAAGGTGGCGCCCACCGCCGGATTGAAATGCACGAAGCGATTGTAGCCGTTGAGGTTCGTGCCCAGCTGGTCCGCGAGATTGACGTTGGCGATGTTGTAGCGCCCGCTCGCCGTGACCGCGAGGTCAGGCGCAACACTGAAGGTGTCGGTCAGGTAGACGCCCAGATTCTTGTTCACCGAATCGACACTCACCGGCACCGCATCACCGTCGTTGTTGTTTGCCGCAACGGAATTCTCCGGTGTATCGACGATCAGACTGGACGGCAGTACGAGGAGCTGCGGATTGACGACGCCGATCTGGGCGCCGGTATGGAAGCTGGTGACGGCGTAGTCGATCGCGGCGCCGAGTGCCAGCTGGTTGTCATGTCCCCCGACGTCGTGCACGTCGCTGACCTGCAATGCGACGCCGCGACCCCAGGCCTGAACCGACTCAAAGTCGTTTTCACCGATGGGCGTTGCACCGCCATCGGAGATGTCCGGCAGCGTCTGCCCGGCAGCGCTCAGCAGCGCAGTCGTGCCGTCGGGCTGGCAGAGGATTCCCGGCGTATCCGTACAGGCGGTGTAATTGGTGGAATTGCCATTGCTGACGGCTTGCGCATAGTGCCGGTAATACAGCACGCCCTGCAGGGACCGGGTTTCGCCGAGTTTCAGGGTGCCGTTCAGCGTCACGAAGTCCAGGGAGTTCAGGTTCGCCTGGGGTCCGGTGAAGACCAGCGAGCGATTGACCGCGAGTTCCTGCGCCGGTGCGGAACTCTGGCCGTTCAGCAGATTGTCCGCGCGAATAAAGCTCAGGTCGAACGTCGCCGCGTCGGTATGCACGCTGAACGCCGCATACAGCTGGCGGATGCGGTCCTGCGAGAATTCCCGCCAGCCATTCCAGTCAAGTGCTTTTCCGGCGACGTAGAAGCCGAAGGGTCCGGAATTGACACCGTACTGGGCAGCCGCGGCGCGCTGTCCATACGAACCACCGGACAGCTCGGCGTCCGCTCCGTGCCAGGTGAACCCATTCTTCATGGTGACCGACACGGCACCGCCGAGCGCATTGAGACCGTAGATCGGGCTGGAACTGACGAGTTCGACCTGGTTGATCGCGATGTCGGGGAACAGGTCCCAGTTGACCGTGTCGCCGAACGCCTCGTTGATCCGCACACCGTTCTGATAGACGGCGAGCCCCTGGGGAGTGCCGAGGACCGGGGAGGCCTCGAAGCCGCGATACAGGATGTCGGGCTGAAAAGGATCGTCGAGATCGTCGTTGATATTGATGCTCGAGAGGCTGGCGTTCAGTGCACCGGTGAGGGTGGCGGATCCGTCGCGGGAGAGATCGCTGGCGTACAGCACCTGCGTATTGCCCGGAATCATGTCGATATCGATCACTTCGCCGGGTATTGCCGTTGCCTGCACCACGATGGTATCCAGCGGCGGGGTGGGCCCCGTCGGCTCCGCTGCAGGGGCCAGGGCGGGGCCGGCAACAGAGAGCGCCAGAAGAACGTACGCCGTGGCATCCTCATCCCCTCGCACTGGCGATCGTCTCCCTTGGTTCATCTGCGCAGCGCACGAGTATATCGCTGCCGCATCGCGGACAGTCCAACCCTGTCACCGGCGCTTGCGCTATGCTGGTTCAAAAGCGCGGCCCGCTGCGCCGTCGCGCTCTCGATGCGGCAGCAGGGTCCGGCCCTGAGAATAAGGGGGAGTTTGTGGAATGAACGGGCGACTGTCACGCCGTGCCTTCACGGGCCTCCTCGGGGCTGGTGCGGCCGCCGCCGCGCCGTCAGCGCTGCCGTTCGCGACTGCGGAGCCGGCGCTGCCGCCGGCACTGCCGGCAGCGCGGCAGTTTCCGGACGGGTTCCTGTGGGGTACGGCCACCGCGGCCTACCAGGTGGAGGGTGCGGTCGGCGAGGACGGGCGCGGGCCTTCAATCTGGGACAGCTTTTCCCATCGTGCCGGCACGACGTTTCAGGGCGCGACCGGCGACGTCGCGGACGATCACTACCATCGGTACCGTGAGGACATTCGCCTGATGCAGGATCTCGGGCTGCGGTCCTATCGTTTCTCCATTGCGTGGCCGCGCATCTTTCCCGCAGGCACCGGTGCCGCGAATCCGCGCGGACTGGATTTTTACGAGCGCCTGGTCGATGGATTGCTGGCCGCGGGGATCGCACCGTTCTGCACGCTGTACCACTGGGACCTGCCGCAGGCCCTGCAGGATCGCGGCGGCTGGCAGTCGCGCGACACCAGCCATGCGTTTGCGGACTATTCGGCCTTCGTCGCGCGGCGACTCTCGGACCGCATCCGGCACTTCATGACCTTCAACGAGTTCGATTCGTTCATCGATGAGGGCTACGGGGAGGGCGTCGAGGCGCCGGGACTGAAGCTCGCGCCTGCGGCGCTCAACCAGGCGCGCCACCACGCGGTGCTGGCCCACGGCCTCGGCGTGCAGGCGATCCGCGCCAGCGCCACCGCCGGCACCCGCGTGGGGCTGGCCGAGGACATCATCTGCTGCACGCCGGTCATCGACTCGCCGGAGCATGTGCGCGCCGCCGCGATTGCGATGCGCGAGGAAAACGCGCAATACCTCAATGTCATCCTGCAGGGGCGCTATACGGAGCGCTACCTGGCCACGCAGGGCGCGGCAGCGCCCCGGTTCACCGACCGCGACCTGCAGGTCATCGCCGCTCCGGTCGATTTTGTCGGCCTCAACATCTACCACCCCGTCTACGTGCGGGCTGATGCTTCCGGGTCGGGCTATGCGCGGGTCCCGGAGCCGGACTCGGCGCCGCATATGGCGAGCCCGTGGCTGTACGTCGGACCCGAGGCACTATACTGGGGGCCGAAACTGGCCGCCGAAGTGTGGAACCTGCGCGACCTGTACATTACTGAAAACGGCGCTTCGTCCGCAGACGTGCCGAGCGCTGCCGGCGAGGTGTACGACGTGGACCGCGTCATGTATCTGCGCAATTACCTCGCGCAACTGCAGCGCGCTGTCAGCGAGGGCGTGCCCGTGAAGGGGTACTTCCTGTGGAGCCTGCTGGACAACTTCGAGTGGGAAGACGGCTACAGTCGACGCTTCGGGATCCACTATGTGGATTTCGCGACGCAGCGGCGCACGCCGAAGCTTAGCGCCCGCTTCTACCGTGAGGTCGTGGCGAGAAACGGACTGGCTTAGTCCGCATAGACTGCGGTCTGCGGGCCGCTTGCGCGGCCCCCTGCGTTCAGCGCGCTCCTGCCTGACGCAGCAGTGCGGCGATCGCGGGCTGGTTGCCGGCCACCGCAGCCTGCAGTGGCGAGAGGCCGTCGGGACCCGCAAGATCCGGGTTCGCGCCGCGAGCCAGCAGCGACGTCACAGTGACCGCGTCGCCGCGCAGGACCGCGTTCAGCAGCGCAGTGCGGCCTGTGGCATCGCGGGCATCGATGTCCGCCGGTGCGGCTCGCTCGACCGCCGCGCCGTCGAAAGACCGCGCCATCGCTGCAGTCGCCGCCCCCGCACTGGCGAGCCCACGCCCAGCCCCCGCGCTCGCGAGTGCCGGCGCCGCCGCAGGCGCCTGCGCGGCCTTCTGCGGTAGCGCACGCAGCGCAGTCAGCGATTGGCGCTGGGCTGCGGAAGTGGCCGGCGAAAGCTCTGCAGGGGCCACGGTGGCGTAAACCGGGGCGGTGTCCCGCCGCAGAAACTGCGGTACGACCATGAGACCCGCGACGGCCGCCGCGGCCAGCGTGCCGAACAGCGCCGGCCGGCGCCACTGCAGGCGCCTGCGGGGCGGCGCGCTGTTGCCCCTGAACTCATCGCCCGCGGCGGCGCGCTGCGCCGCGAGCGTGGCAGCATGTTCGAGGATGCGTCGCCGCGTGGCTTCGCCCGGCTCACCGGCCTCGCGGGCAGAAGACTGCCGGTATTGTTCGTCGATGTCGTCGTTCATGCGTACTCCGTGAGCAGCTCGCGCAGCCGCGTCCGCGCATAGCGCAACCGGCTCTTGGCCGTCTCGAAGCTGCATCCGGTGACGGTCGCAATCGCGTCGACGGGCAGATCCGCGTCCAGTTGCAGCACCAGGGCGCTGCGCTGATCCTCCGGCAACCGGTTGACGGCCGCCAGCAGCGCCCGTGACCTGTCGTGCGCTTCCGCGGCAGGCAGCGGCCCTGCAGCCGGATCCGCTGCCAGTTCCTCAACGTCGATCGCGACCTCGCGGCGGCGCTGGCGCAGGCTGTCGATGACCCGATGGTGCGCGATCGTGAACAGCCAGGTCGTGAAGCGCGCCGTGGGCTGGTAATGCGCTGCATCCCTTGCCACGGCGAACCAGACTTCCTGCATCAGGTCCTGCGCCGTTGCCCGGTTTCCGGTCTCGCGCTGCAGATAGCGCCAGACCCGCAGTTCATGGCGCCGATAGAGGACCTCGAACGCCGTGACGTCGCCACGCGCATAGCGTTCCATCAGCTCCTCGTCACAGGCTGAGTTGTCCTGCATCGGCGCCATTATCGCAGAATCCGGCGCAAGGCTACCCCGGCGGATCCGGCACGTAGCCGCGGGTCTGCGCGGCCGGGAATGCGTCAACGGCCGGCGGCTGCGGCCGCGCACGCGGGATCACGCCCATCGCGACGAGCTGCTCGGCGCTGTCGTAGCGGATCCGGATGACCTCGTTCGGCTGTGCCTGCTGGCGCAGGAAATCGACATGATTGACATACGAGTACTCGCGCTCGCCGTGGCCGGTGCCCAGCTGCGGTGCCGGCACGGCGCTGCGCTGCGCCAGCGCGCTGCTGGCCAGCGCCGGGGCTGCCGGCGCGGGTACGGAATTGTATTCCGCCGCCTTGCCGGCACTGAACCTATAGTCCGGTGCGGCGGCGGCCACGGCGGGCGTATCATAGACCGGCGTATGCCGCTCGCGGAACAGCGCGACGCCGATGACGCCGACGTTGGCCGCCTGCCCGGTGCGGGCAGCGTAGGAATCGGCGACATTGGTGAACGTGAATGCCGCGACCTCGGCGTCGCTCTTGCGCCAGCCCGTGATCTGGTAGTCGCCCCAGCCGTTGAAGATGTAACCCGACTGGTCGAAGCCCGCAGCGGTGCCGCTCAATACGTTGAGCCCATCGATCGACGTCACCGCGAGCAGCCGCTCGCCGCCGCGGTTGTGGATCTCGATCGCGTAGCGGGCGCCCGGGCGTCCGGCCACCCAGTACTCGCCACGGTAGTAGTGGGGCGTGAGGATCGTGCCGCTGTCGCGGTCGACGATGGTGACCTCGGCAAGGTTGCCGAGCGCCTGCGCCTCGCAACCTGCGTTGAGGCCGGCGAGCATGAAAACCAGCGGGATCCGTTGCATGTGAACTCCAGTAGTGATTGGGTCTCAGGTACTGAAGCGTGGCAGCGGGGCGGATGGGGTTAAGAGTCCGCAGATTTTTTTTGCGCGGCGATGAAGTCGGCCATGACGGCATCGAGCAGCGTCAGCGGCAGCGTGCCGGGCGTCAGCAGCGCATCGTTGAACCGGCGCAGGTCGAAGCGCGCGCCGAGCACGGCCTGTGCCTGGGCCCGCAGGGCGTCGATCCGTCGCTGGCCGATCAGGTAGCCACAGGCCTGCCCGGGCCAGGTGCAGTACCGCTCGACCTCGCCGGTGGCGATTTCCTGCGGGGCGCCGTTGTTCTGCACCATCCACCGGATCGCCTGTTCGCGGCTCCAGCCCTTCGTGTTCAGACCGGTATCGGCGACCAGCCGGCAGGCCCGCAACTGGATCGACTGCAGGTACCCGAGGCGCCCGAACGGGTCAGTGTCGTAGGCACCGAGTTCATCGCCGAGCTGCTCGGCGTACAGCGCCCAGCCCTCGGCGTAGGCGTTGAACACCAGCTGCGAGCGGATAGGCGCCAGGTCGTGCATGAAGCTGCCCTGCCAGACGTGGCCGGGCAGGCCCTCGTGGTAACAGAGCGTCGGCAGCGTGAACCGCGGCCACATCTGCATGTCGCGCAGGTTGATGTAATAGGTGGCCGGCGCGCTGCCGTCCATCGGACCATCCATCTCGTAGCCTTCGGCGGCGCCGGCCTCGATCGACGGTGGCACGCGCCGGATCGTCAGCGCCGCCTTTTTCTGGGTCGCGAACGCGCGCGGCAGGCGCAGGCGCATGTCGGCGACGATGCCGTTCAGGTAAGCGAGCAGCTGCGCGCGGCCCGCGTCGTCATTGGCGAACAGCATGCGCGGATCACGGTTCAGGGCCTGCAGGCGTGCACCGACGCTGCCGCCACTGATGCCCTGCGAGACCAGCAGCCGGTCCATTGCGGCCGTCAGCTGCGCCACCTGGTCGAGGCCGAGCTCGTGGACTTCGTCCGGCGTGAGGTCAGTGGTCGTGCCGACCTTCAGCGCCCAGCGAAAATAGGCGTCGCCGTCCGGCAGGCGCGCGACGCCGGCCGTGTGCGTCGCGCGGCGGCGCAGTTGCGCGAGGATCGCGATCTGGCGCGCGAGCGCGGGGCGCACCTGCAACCGGCACAGGTCCGTCGCGCGTCGCTCCCAGGAACCCGGCAGCCGATTCTCGATGGTGCGGCGGGTCAGCGAGCGGACCAGGTCCCATTCGGGCACGGGGTTGGCCAGGTAGCGGCGTTGCAGCTGCAGCGTCGCGTCCAGCACGAAGTCGGGCGGGATCACGCCGAGGGCAGCATCCCGGCGCAGGCGCTCATTCTCGCCGTCGAGTCCCGCAGCCAGCGCGCCGATGCGCTGCAGGTAGTCTTCCGCGGCGTCGACGTCGCCGATCTTGTGCTGGGCATCCAGCAGGTCCGGAACCGAGGCGAACTGGCCACCGTTCTGGTTCACGACATAGGGCGACGTATTCTCGGACTGGAACGCATTGAGCTGCGCATTGTCGCCGTACGCGAAGCTGTCGAAGCCTTCCACGGCGAGCGCGTAGGCGTAGCGCGTCGTCTCCAGGTTGACCGCGTCGAGGCCCGTCAGGCCTGCGGCGTCGAAGGCCTGCAGCTCCCGCAGGGTCTGGCGGCAGGCGGCGGCAATCCGCGCATCTCCTGCGACCGAGCGGTCAGTCAGGCGCGAGCGCAGCGCGCGATGCGCGCCGCTGTCGACGCCGAGGAATGTGGCCGACTCCGGATAGGCATCGAGCAGCGAATCGGATATCCGCTGCAGCAACGGGCCGAGCTGCTGCGCAGGGCGCGCCTCCGCCAGCACGCGTCCCGGCAGCGTCGCGGCGAGCCCAAGTGCGGCGCTGCGGGCCAGCAGCTCGCGGCGGTTGATCACCTTCAGGCCCGCGCAGCGCCGCTGCGCAGCCAGCTCGACAGGCCGATCGAGAGACCGATGCCTGCACCGATAAGCCCCAACGCCAGCGGTCCGTGCGGCGCAAAGGTTGCGTTGATCCATGGCCACGCCAGCGTCGTGCCGACGCCGGCAACGAATGCGCCCCCGAGCAGCGCACCGAGGGTGTTCAGGCCGAGCCGCACCGAATCGCGCCGCTGCTGCGCGAGCTGTTCCGCGCGTTCCTGTTCCAGCGCGCGGCGTAGCTGTGCGCGCTCGTCGGCCGGCAGGCGCGCAATTGCCGCCGTCAGCCGCTGCCGGAAACCCGAAGGCAGTGCAGGGGGCGCCAGTGCGCGGCGCAGCGCGCCGTCGAGCGCGGACTGCAGGGCATTGGGGTCGTTCATGTCGTCGTGTCCAGCCATAGTGAAATGTCCTCCAGGCCCAGTGCCCGGAGCTGCGCGAGCAGGGACTCGCGCGCCCGGAACAGGTTCGTCTTCACCGTACCCGCCGGCAGTCCGAGCATCAGGGCCACCTCGGGGACGGAGCGGTCTTCGAAATAATACAGTGTCACGGCGCGCCGGTAGCGCTCCGGCAGCGCGCCCACCAGCTCGCGCAGCAGCTCCGCCGGCGAGTCCTCCGCGGCGGCCACCGGCAGCGCCGCTTCCGCCTCGGCGGCGATATCCGGTTCCGACAGCGACGCGTGGTCACGGCGGCGCGAGATCGCGGTCAGGCAGCGGTTGCGCGTGATCGCGTAGATCCACGTCGACAGCGCTGCGCGACCGTCGTAGCCCGGCAGCGCCTTCCAGATGCGGATCAGCACGTCCTGCGCGACGTCGTCGGCCTGCGCGGGATCGCGCAGCAGCGCCACGCAGAGCCGGTAGACCGACGGCGCGTGCCCGGCGACGACACGGTCGAAGGCTTCCGCGTGCCGCCCGTCCGAAACCAGCGCAAGGACCCCGGCATCCCCCGGGGTCATATCGCTTGCGGCTTGGGCGGATGTCGGCAAAAGCGGGTTCCTCTGTGACTGATACCCGGGCGCCCCGGCTTTGGTTTCACGGTGAAACCGATCGCCTGCCGTCCGGGTATCACTAACAGACCGATTCAAACCCAGAGGAGGACAGGACCATGGACATCAACCTGAACGCGACCGAGGCCATTGAGGCGCTGATACCGATCACGGCGATCGTAATGGGCATCGGCATCGCGATGCTCGGCGTATGGTTCGACTACCGCAAGCGGAGCGAGATTGCCGCGCAGCTGCATCGCGAGCGCCTCGCTGCGATCGAGAAGGGGATGGAACCGCCGGCGCTGCCACCCGAACTGTTCCAGCGGCGTGGACGCACCCCGGCGGATTACCTGCGACGTGGGCTGATCTGGCTGTTCATCGGTGTTGCGATCATCGCGGCATCGCTGCTGGAAAATCACCCGGGAGCCTGGTATGGCCTGATCCCGGCCGGCATCGGGCTCGCCAACCTGATTGTCTATCTCACGCAAGCCGGGCGTCCGGAGGTTCCGCCAGCAACGCGATGACCGCGGACCGAGCGGAGGCGGCATGGACCGTCAGTGCGATGACGTCCCCCGGCCGGGCCCAGGCCAGCGCGCGCTGTGCGCCTTCCAGCTCGGTGGGCGCCGCCGGCGGCAGCGCCGCGGCCGCCAGACCGCTGCGGCGCAGTTCGGTCTCGAGGATACGCGGCACTTCGCCGGGCTGCCGGCCGCGCAGGTGGTGCTCGTTCTCCTTGACGACGACGAGGTCCGGGCGGAACCCGGCCGCCACCCGCGCCAGCTCCGCGATGTCGGCATCCTGGCGGTTGCCGGCCGCGCCCAGCAGTAGCGCCAGCCGCCCGCGGCTGCCCTGCAGGTGGCGCGCCACGGTCAGGAAGCCGTGCAGACCATCGGGGTTGTGGGCGTAATCGACCAGTACTGTATAGCCGCCGCGCGCGAAGCGCATCAGCCGACCCGGATTATCCTGTGGGAGTGCGCCGAAGCGCGCGAACACGGCGGCGATCGTTGACGGCGCTACCTTCAAGGCCGCTGCCGCCAGTCCCGCGGCCGCCAGGTTCGCGATGTTGTAGGCCGCAGCGCCGTCCGCAGTCAGCGGCATCGCCGCGATCGCACCGAGGTCGTGTTGCTGGCCCTGGTAGTCGAGGACGAGGCGCCCGGCGCGTACGCTACAGCTTGGGTCCCCGGGCCGGGCGACGCTGCGCAGCGCCGCGGAGTCGGGGCTGGCGTCGAACCAGCCGAGCGGCGACAGGTGCCCGAAGCGTGCCGCGAGGCCACCGGCGCGCTCACGCAACAGCGGATCGCCGGCATTGAGCACAAACAGTCCCGTGGGCGCCACGATCGCGCCGATGGTCAGCTTCACGTCGGCGAGGCCTGCGAGGTCGTCGATGCCATATTCGCCGAAGTGATCGGCGCTGACATTGGTGACGACGGCGACCTGCGCCTGCGTGACCGCAAGGCCACGGCGCAGGATACCGCCGCGCGCGGTCTCGAGGATCGCTGCCTCGGCGCGCCGCTCGCGCAGCACGCGGCGCGCGCCCGCCGGGCCGGAATAATCGCCCCTCTCCAGCGCTTCCTCGCCGAGGAACACGCCGTCGGTGCAGTTGTATGCCGCGCGCAGTCCCGCGGCGCGTATGCAGGCAGCCAGCAGCCGCACCGTGGTGGTTTTGCCGTTCGAACCCGTGACCAGTGCGGTCGGGATGTCGCGCAGCGCGGCCCAGTCGACGCTGGCAGGGTCCGGAAGCTGGCCGAGCGGAAGGTCGACGCTTCCGGCGCCCGCACCCAGCGTCAGGCTGTCCTCGTCGAGCACCGTGGGGAGTCCGCGTGATGCCGCGGCAGCAAGCAGCGCGACCAGCGGGGCGCAGGCCTCACGCTGCGACAGGAGCGCAAAGCGCGCAAGCGCCGCCGCCTCATCGACAAGCGGGTCGCTGTCCGCAGCCGGGCTGTCGGCATCGGCGTTGGCTTCGCGTGCCGCGGCAACCCAGGCGCCTTCGAGGCCTTCCCAGCGCAGGGGATCGGCCGCAACCAGGCTCGCGCACAATGCCCACTCGTTGACTTCGGTGGCGAGGAACAGCTGGTCCACGGGCGCGGCGAGGCTCAGCGAGACGCCGCCGGCATGGGGGCGTGCCACCAGTGGGCCGGCGGGCCAGGCAAGGCTCGCCCTGGCGCGCTGTACGCGGCTGCGCCAGGACTCGATCAGGGCTGCATCCGCGATCCCGGAGCCCGCCTCCAGCGTCGCGCCGGTCGTCGCAAAAAACAGGTTTGCACCCTGCAGGCGCCGCGAGTCGGCGAACGGCAGGGGGGCTGCAGCGCTCAGTCGCCGCTCTCCGGCGCCATGCGGATGCCGCGCTCATCGCGGATCAGGCCCTCGAAGTTCAGTTCCGCTGAAGCCTCGACGGGAGCCGCCAGCGGCGTCGCCGGTTCCGGCGCGGCAGCGGCGCGCGGGGCGGGCTCCGTCGCGCCCTTGCTGCTGCGGAACTTGGTGATCTGTTTCCAGGAGCGGGCTAGCGCATCGGCGAAGATCAGCAGCAGATCGCCGCTGTCGCCCATGCGCAGCGCCGCGTCGATCGCCTCCTGTTCGTCGGGGATCACCGAGATCGCGGTCGCAGGTACCCCGAGCTCGCGCAGCGCCTGGGCCTGGATGCGCGGCACCTCGTCGGGCGCGCGGTCGCGCAGGTTGTCGTCACGGCGGCAGATGTAATGGTCGAAGCGGCCGGCCACCGCGCGGGCGATCGCGACGAGGTCCTCGTCGCGGCGGTCGCCGGGGCCGGCGAGCACGACGATGCGCCGTCCGCTGACGTCGAGGCGGCCGGCGAGGTCCGCCATCATGCCGACGGCGTGCGCATTGTGGCCGTAGTCGAACAGGACCTTGAACGGGTGTTCGCTGAACACATTCATGCGGCCCGGCGCCTGGAAGAAGGTCGAGTCGAACGTGCGCAGGCCCTGGCGGATCGCGTCGAGCTTGATCCCGAGCGAAAACGCCATCGCCGCCGCGAACATCGCGTTCTGCACGTTGTGCATCGCGCGGCCCTCGAGCGTTGCCGGAATCAGGTGTGTCCACAGCAGCGGGATGTGGCCGCCGCGGTCGTACAGCGTGATCATCTGGCCGTTGACGCCGGCCTCCAGCGCACAGGCGCGGCCGCCGGCGCGGATATGCTCGCGGACGAACGTGTGCTGCGGGTTCAGCGTCACGTAGCAGAGGTTCTTCGCTTCGGTATAGCCCGACATCTTCAGGACGATGGGGTCGTCCGCGTTCAGCACGGCGCAGTCGGTTGCAACCTCGACGACGATGCGCTTGACCTCGCCGAGCTGATCCAGCGTGTCGATGCCCTTCAGCCCCAGGTGGTCCGACTGTACGTTCAGCACCGCCCCGACGTTGACTTCGTTGACGCCCATGCCGGCGCGGATCAGGCCGCCGCGTGCGGTCTCCAGGATCGCGATGTCGATCTGCGGGTCAGCCAGCACCATGCGCGCCGAGACCGGTCCGGTCATGTCCCCCTGCACGGTGCGCTGGCCGTCGATGTAGACGCCATCCGTCGTCGTCAGGCCCGGCGTGTAGCCCGCCATCTTCGCCAGGTGCGCGAGCATGCGCGACGTCGTCGTCTTGCCGTTCGTGCCGGTAATCGCGGCGATCGGCACCCGCGTCGGCGCGCCGGGCGGGAACAGCATGCTGATGACCGGCGCGGCGACGTCGCGCCCCTTGCCCTCGCTCGGCGCCACGTGCATGCGGAAGCCCGGCGCGGCATTGACCTCGCAGATGCCGCCGCCGATCGTGCGGTAGCTCTCGGTAATGTTCTTGGACAGGAAATCCACGCCACCGACGTCGAGGCCGATGGCCCGCACGGCGCGCTCCGCCATCTCGCGGTTGTCCGGGTGGATCACGTCGGTGACGTCGGTCGCCGTGCCGCCGGTCGACAGGTTTGCCGTGGAGCGCAGGAAGACCGCCTGGTCGGCGGCAGGCACCGAATCTGCCGTGAGCCCGGCCAGCGCGAGCATCTTCTGCGCCTGCGCGTCGAGCTCGAGGCGCGTCAGCACCTTTTCGTGACCGACACCGCGGCGCGGGTCCTGGTTGACGATGTCGATGAGCTGCACGATGGTGTGCACGCCATCGCCGACGACGTGTCCGGGCGTGCGCCGGGTGGCCGCGACCAGCTCGCCATTGACGACCAGCAGCCGATGATCGTCCCCCTCGACGAAGGTCTCGACGACGACCGAGCGGGAATGCTCCGCGGCGATCCGGTAGCCCTGGGCGACTTCCTCCTCGGTCATCAGCCGGATCGAGATGCCGCGGCCGTGGTTGCCGTTGTAGGGCTTGGTCACGACCGGCAAGCCGATGCGCCGCGCGGCGCGCACCGCCTGGGATTCGCTCTGCACGAGTTCCTGTTTCGGCACCGGCAGGCCCAGTGTCGCGAGGATCTTGTTGGTCTCTTCCTTGTCGCTCGCCAGTTCGACCGCGATGTGCGACGTGCGGCTCGTCACCGTGGCCTGGATGCGCTGCTGGTACTTGCCGTGGCCGAGCTGGACCAGCGACTGGTCATTGAGGCGCAGCCACGGAATCCCCTGGCGCTCGGCGGCGCGCACCAGCGAAGCGGTCGAGGGGCCGAGGGCGCGGCGCTGCGCGAAGCGGATGAACTCATCGCGCGCCTCGGTCCAGCTCCAGTCGGCGGGAACGGAGTCGGCCGGCTGCAGGTTGGCGGGCAGCAGCGAGGCCAGCAGCCGCAGTGCGAGTTCGCCCGCGGCGATCCCTTCGTCGCGCTGCGCATATTCGTAGACGACGGTGTAGACGCCCGGGGGTCCGGCGCTGCGTGTCTTGCCGAACGTGACTTCCTCGCCGGCGAGGTTCTGCAGTTCGATGGCGACGTGTTCCAGGACGTGGCCCAGCCAGGTGCCGTCGCCCTCGCGCATGCGGCGGAAGAAGCCGCCGGGCTCGCGATACGAACAGCCGTGTTCAGAGAGTCCCGGCAGCGCCGTCGCCAGTGCATCGACGAAGCTGTTGCCGAGCCGGCCGGTCGGCCATTCCTCGAGCTCCCCCAGGTCGAGGTCCAGCCGGATGACCGGGAAGCGGGCATACAGGGAGGGACCGACGTAGACGGAGCGATCGAGGATGCGCATGGTACCTATTCCTTGGCCTGGACCAGAGTGCCGGCAGCGGCCTGCCGGGTATGCAGGTTGAATGTCGCACCGGCGACCAGAATGTGCAATCGCAAACCCAGCACGCAGACCGGCTGGCCCTCGACGACGTCGGCGACCGACGAGAAACTGACGTCGGCGGCATCGAGGATCGTCACGCCGCCGCTGCCCTCGACTTCGATCGTCTCATCCGGTCCTATGAAGGCCGCCGTGTCCTCGTCGAGACCGATGCCGATCGCGAACGGATTGTAGGCGAGGGCAGTGATCAGCCGGCCCAGCCGGTCGCGCTGGCGGAAATGCTGGTCGATGATGAAGCGGTTCGTGAGCCCGAGGCCGGGGGCCAGGCGCACGCTGCCGGAGATCACCGCCGAGCCCTCGTCGCCGAAGGCGATCATGTGCTCGCTGAGGATGCTGGCCCCGGCGCTGGTGCCGCCGACCGTAACACCGTGTGCATTGCGCACGCGGATCAGCTTTGCGACCGGCGTGCCCCCCAGCAGCGTCGTCAGCCGCAGCTGGTTTCCGCCCGTGAAGAAAATGCCGCTGGCGCGTTCCAGGCGCTCCAGCCTGCCGGCCTCCTGGCAGTCGCGGCGGGTGTCGAAGTCCATGACCGTGACCTGCGCGGCGCCGAGCTCACGGAACAGCCGCTCATAGCGCGGTCCGGTCTCGTGCATGCGGCTCGCTGCCGGGATCACGACGATGTCGGCATCCTCGCCGCCCGACACCGCGAGGAAGCGCTCGAGGATATCGCGGTCGTTTTCCTTGTTCTCGGCGCCACCGATCGGCACGATCCAGCCGCGGGTCTCGCCTTCGGGAATCTTGCTGGGCATGCGCTTGCTGCGCCTCCTTGACGGTGTGTTTAAAGTTGTTCGAAAGTGCCGCGCCGCAGGATCTCACCGTCCCGCACGTGCACGCTGCCGCGGACGATGACGGTGCGGGCCTGGCCCGCATCGTCCAGCGCGACGAGGTCCGCCGCGGCGCCGACGGCGATCCGGCCCTTGCCGGGCAGCCGGAAAAATTCCGCCGGATTGGCGGTAAACGGCAACAACGCGCGCTCCAGCGGCATGCCGCGTGCCACCAGCTCGGCGAGGGTCGCAAGCAGTGCTCCGGCGGACCCCACGTCCATGTGGGAGACGCGGCCATCCGCATCGAAGCACGGCAGGCAGCCGCCCGCATCGGAACTGACCGTGAGCCGCGTGGCCGGCGCGCCGCTGGCGGCATGGCGCAGCACTGCGTCGGCGGCGCTGTACGCGTCCTCACCGTCGGCGACCGGGAATGCGGTGACGTCAACGGTGCAGCCTGCATGCGCCAGTGCCAGCGCCTCCTCGAACAGCGCGCGGCGCCGGTTGACATGGGTCGGGTGGAATACGCGCGGCGGCAGTTCGCTCACCGCCAGCGCCTGGCGCACGAGCTCGAGCCCGCGGGGCCCATCGCCGAGATGCAGGTGCAGGACGCCGGCCTTGTTCGTGATCAGGCCCGCGACATGTGCGGCGGAGGCGAGGCGCAGCAGCTCATCGAGTGTCGGCTGGCTCGAGCGATGGTCGCTGATCGCAATCTCGCCGACCCCCAACATCGCCTCGATGAACACCAGGTCGTCCTGCACGCTGCCGGTCAGCGTCGCCGGCGGCAGGTGGTAGCCGCCGGTGTAGCACCAGGCGTTCAGGCCTTCCTCGCGCAGCGCATAGACGCCGGCCAGCAGTTCCCGCGGGCTGCGCGCGACGTCGTCAGTCCCCAGCAGCCCGATGACGCTGGTGACGCCGGCCACCGTGAAGCGCGACAGCGGAACCGCTGGGACACGGCTGCGGAAGCCCGCCTCGCCGCCACCACCGGTGATGTGGACATGACCATCGATCAGCCCGGGGATCAGTCGGTTACCGCCGAGATCGATCGATTCCAGCGGCGCGCCGGACGTGGCCGGCAGTGCCGGCAGTTCGCCGGGCGCGCCGATCCACAGGACCTCGCCACCGCCGACCAGCAGATCGCGCGCGCCCAGCGGCTGCGGGGAGTAGAGGTCGGCGTTGCGGATCAGCAGCATAGGGTGGGGGTCATGGTGTCGACGTTAAGTCTAACAGGCCCTTGCCGGGCGACGAAAAACCCTCTGTTGCCCAGCGCCCGGACAGGCGCTGCGATCCGGCGCCTACTGACCCTGATATCTCAACCGGAGAATGCCTCATGCGTACCCTTTCCCTGTCAGCCGCGGCAACGCTTGCGGCCGGCGGCGCCCTGGCGCTGTTTGCCCTGCCTGCCGCCTCGCAAGTCACCCTCAGCATCGGTGCCGCACCCGAGTGCCCCTATGGCTATTACGACGCGGCGCCGTACAGCTGCGCGCCCACCGGCTACTACGGTCCGGAGTGGTTCACCGGCGGCATCTTCATCGGTGCAGGGCCCTGGTTCCACGGCGGCAACGATTTCCGCGGCAACGTCGACAACCATTTTCATCCGGCGCACGGCTATGCCGGGGCAATGCCTGTGCGTGGCGAGAAGGCTGAGCCGGCGCGGCAGGTCACCAAAGCCGGCTTCAAGGGCAACGAGGAACGCGACGGGCGCGGCCACGAGACCACGGGCCAGAAGCGCTGATCACCAGATCCGCACCCGCTGGTCCGGCGCGAGGTAGTAGCGGTCGCCGGGCCTGACGTCGAACGCGTCGTACCACGCGTCGACGTTGCGCAACGGCCCGATCACGCGGAACATGCGCGGCGAGTGCGGGTCGGTGACGACCTGGTTGCGCAGGAACTGCTCGCCGGGTTTGCCGCGCCAGACCTGCGCATGGCCGAGGAAGAAGCGCTGGTCGCCGGTGAAGCCGTCGATGACCGGCGCGACCCCTTGACCGAGCGAGCGGTGATAGGCCTCGAGTGCGATATTGATGCCGCCGAGGTCCGCGAGGTTCTCGCCCATCGTCAGCTCGCCGTTGACATGCGAGCCGGGCACCGGCTCGAACGCCGCATACTGTGCACCGAGGCGCGCCGCCCGCGAGCGGAACTCATTTTCGTCCGCGTCCGTCCACCAGTTGCGCAGCTCGCCACGGGCGTCGAGCCTGCGGCCCGCGTCGTCGAAGCCATGGGTCAGTTCGTGCCCGATCACGACGCCGATCGCGCCGTAGTTGACGGCAGGATCGGCCGCCGGGTCGAACACCGGCGGCTGCAGGAATCCGGCCGGAAACACGATGTCGCGGAACTGCCCGTTGTAGGCGTCGTTGGTCTGCGGCGTCATGTACCACTCGGTCCGGTCCACGGGTCCGCCGAGGCGCCGGACCTGCAGGCCCCAGTCCCAGGCGGCTGTACGGCGCACGTTGCCGACGACGTCGTCGGCAAGGATGTGCAGCCCGGAGTAGTCGTGGCGATGATCGGGATAGCCGACCTTGACCTGGTAGGTGTCGAGCTTCCCGAGGGCTTCGCGGCGGGTCGCCTCGCTCATCCACGTCAGGCGCTCGATGCGCGCGCGCATCGCCGCGCGCAGGTTCGCAACCAGTGCCTCGATCGCGTCCCGGGCCGCGGGCGGGAAGTACTGTGCGCTGTACAGCTCGCCGACCCCGAAGCCCATGTTGCCGAAACAGCCGATGCGCTCGCCGTCGCAGTCCTCGCCCGCGACGACGACGATGGCGCGCCGCCAGCGCGGCGCCGGCGCCGCCTGGCCCAGCAGCTGGTGGGCGTGGAACTCAAAATGCGCGGTGGCGAAGGGTTCCGCGAGGTAATGCGCCGCATTGTCGGCCACCGTGAACGCCTGCCAGGCCCGCAGGGTCGCGAGCGGCGTCGTGCGGTAGATCGCCGCAATCCTGGGCAGCGCAGACTTCTCCTGGACGATCACGCGCCGGACCCGACCGAGTCCGGCCCCCTGCAGGTACTCGTCCCACGCAAAACCGGAGAGCTCGGTGCCGAGCCTGCGCCGCTCCAGTGGATTGTAGGTGGCCACGACATCGCGCTGTTCGGCCCGCGTCCAGCTCGCCCTGGCAATCCGCGTCTCGAAGTCCAGCACCGCAGTCGCGTTGGCGGCCGTATCCGGCCAGTCGAGCAGCGACAGCAGCCGCGCGATGTAGGCGCGGTACGCCGTTCGCTGTTCTGCAAACCCGGGCTCCAGATAGTAGTCCCGGTCCGGCAGGCCGAGCCCGGCCTGTCCGATGTAGATCGCGTAGGAGCCGACGTTCTTCAGGTCGACGCTGCTGCCGATGCCGTAGATGGAGGCATAGAAGTCGCCCTGTGCCTCGCCCATCAGGCGCGCGATCGCGCGGTGGGACCGTGCCGCGCGGATCGCAGCCAGTTCCCCGTCGATCGGTGTCAGCCCGAGCGCGTCAATGTGTGCAGTGTCCATGTACGAGCGGTAAAAGGCGCCGACCTTGCCTTCCAGCGTCGTCGTGTCCCGCTCCGCCGAAGCTGCCTCCAGCAGCGCGCGCAGCCGCTCGTTGATCCGGTCCGTCTGCAGGGTGCGCAGCGAGACGATCGGCTCATCGAGGGGCAGCGTCGTGCGGTCGAGCCATGCGCCCGAGGCGTAGCGGTTGAAATCATCCCCGGGGCGGACACTGCGGTCCATGGCCGAGAGGTCTATGCCCCACGGCGGATAGAACGGGGCATCCGCCGCCTGCAGCGGCACGGCGGCCGGCGCCATCAGCAGCAACGCACCCAGCACGCGCAGCCGCCTGCACCACTGCTGGCGCCTGTCCGCCATCAGCGAGCCTTGCCCACCTGCGCGACGATCGCGCGCCGCAGCCGGGCGCTGCTGGCGGCGACCAGCGAGCTGCGCTCGACGAGGTGCGTCGTCTCGCCCGCGAGGTCGCTGACGGAGCCGCCAGCCTCCTGCACACAGGCGGCCAGCGCGCCGATGTCCCAGGGCTTCATCGCCGGATCCACGCAGCCGTCGAGCTGGCCGCGGCACAGCAGCGCGTACTGCACGCAGTCGCCGACGAGGCGCACGCGCCCGGCGGACCACGCGAGATTCGTCAGCCGCCAGGGGCCGGGTCGCCGTGCAAGGTCGCTTTCCTTGAAGCTCGTCAGGCCCACCTGCGCCCTGGCGAGCGCGGGGGAGGCGCCGACGCGCACGCGCCGCGCGCGCATCCCGTCA
>Ga0302320_10009175_pt1 | contig 21323 bp, 21 predicted proteins | sample Bog_T0_3_FD_202130 | JGI IMG/M metagenome (GOLD analysis project Ga0302320, IMG submission 202130) | Peat permafrost microbial communities from Stordalen Mire near Abisko, Sweden - Bog_T0_3 | ecosystem: Environmental > Terrestrial > Soil > Wetlands > Peat | place: Sweden: Abisko, Stordalen Mire...
TGTCGTAGCACTCCGCTACGCTGCCGGCAGCGATCACAACTATAATGACGATCAACAAAATCGCCAGGATCCTGGCTAAACGATCTTTATCCATTGGCTGCCCGGAATCTGGGAAGCCGGGCTGCACCGGTCAAGTACCGAAATCCTCCACCCCTCCATCCACCCCGAAAAATACGAAAAATATGGCTCAGGGAGCGGTTCTTCACGAGTATTCTAATTTCCACCTGCCACCAGGCGGAACGCGACCACACTAAATCACTTGCCCACTTTGCCGTGGCGTGGCAATCGTCTCCTTTACGGAAAAGGCGGTACGCGCCCGTAGCTCAGTTGGATAGAGCAGCGGATTTCTAATCCGCCGGTCGTGGGTTCGAATCCCGCCGGGCGCGCCTCTTGTTTCTCTCTGGAAACCGCATGAATACAGGGGATTATCGCATTTCCTCAGACTTGACCGTTTGCGAATGGTAGCGCGTGGATGCGTCCAGAAGCGAAGTCTATTTGGCAACATGCTGGCAACAAATTTTCTTAGGGGCTCCGAGCCCCGATGGGCGAATTCTTGCCGAGTCGATGAACGAACGCTATCCTGTGCAGTATGTTGCGGAAACGGCATACCCGGAAACGGCTCACCCCTGACCAATGGGCGCAAATTTATACTGCCTACGCTTCCGGCATCGGACTGCGGGAAATCGCGCGCAACATGGATATTCCGGCGGGTACGGTGCTCGCACACGCAAAACGTGAAGGCTGGACTAGAGCCATTGAATCCGCAAAGGCGCTTGTCCCGGCGCAATCGCCTCCCGCAGTCACTCCGGCAGACGCGGCAGCAGCGACCCTTGGGGAGCACTCAAAGCGTACCCGTGCCGGGCTTGCACGGGCCTACACTCGGGCCGCAGAGCACGCCAGCGAACTAGATGGCAGAGACATTCTTGAACGAGCGGCAAGGTTAAAGGACATCACGCAGGGTGCGGGCATAATACACGGTTGGAACGGAAACGGTGGATCAACGATTATCCAGGTTGGAGTGGCATTGGGGGCGCTTGCCGACCTTACCGACATCGACGGGTGCTCCCCGGCGGGGCAATCAAACGCAATCGGGCAAGCAGCATTGCCGGCGCAGCCGGGTTCGTGCATAGTGTAGGTCATGCCAGCGCCGATCCTCACTCCTGGACAGTGGAACGCCGTACAAGTAAGCGCGTGCGCCTTGGGGGAGCATAAAGGCCGCCGCTGAACGGCACGGGGTGAGAAAATCAGGCCGCCCGCAAACGAGCCACGCGGGATCGATGGCCCATGCCGGGCTCGCCGTCGCTTGCCAGCCGGGTCAAAGCTCACAGAGAGGAAGCGCAGGCGAAGGGGTCTTGGCGGTGTCACACTGTGTCCCACGGGCCATTGCCAGCCCGGCTGAGGCTGTCGCCGATGAACTTGCGGACACTGGCAGGAAAACCCACGCCCTGCTCGCTGCTGGGCTGCTGCATGCCGCCGGGCAAGCCCGCCGTACAAAGCACCCTCTCGACCGCGCCCGGCAGATAAAGGACGTTGTGGCGGCAGCATCCCAGGTGCATGGCTGGAACCGGGATGATGGGACAGCGGCGGCGATGGCGATTCAGATCAACTTGGACCTTGGCTAGATTTCACTGTCTAACGGATTCCTTATCCGTCCTTTTACTCCGTAGAGATAGGTCTGTTGACCGCTGCTTGACAAATAGGCTCTCTTTTTGGGCCGCTACCCTAGGCGGGGGGTCTTTGCGATTGGCCATGGGGGCGGGGGTGCTCCTATACCTCGGGTCGCAGGGAAATTTGAGCTAGAACCCCGAGGCGTTGGCGGGCATCCTGGACACGGGGAGGGATGCTTCATTTCCGGGACCGTCCCTCCACCCCCAAGGGTTGCCCCCATTGCGAGGGGTCGTGTGCCTTAATCCCCTTCCAAATATTTTCTGGGAAAATCGAATCGGTGAATGGGCGACGCTCGCGGTGAAGCCTTGCGGCATCCGGCAGTCTGCGGCAGAGTCTCCGGGGTATGGCGCACCTGACTCCACGCCAAGAACGCTTCGCCCAACTCGTTGCGGTGGGGATGCTGCCCACGCACGCTTTCCGGGAACTCATAGGGCGAACCCGAGCCGGGGACGCCGTCCAGGCCGCGCGGCTGTTAAGGATTGTTAGGTCTCGCGTCGCCCAAATTGCCGCCAGTGCTGAGACACAGACAGTGCTCACGCTCGCGGAGAAGCGGCAGTTCCTCGCCGATGTTGTCCGCACACCCATCGGGTGGATCGACGAAAATTCACCTTTGGCCCAGTCTGCCGAGTACCAGCGAACGGGAAGGGGTGACAATCCCCGCTCGCTCATGAAGGTGCGGGCACTCGACAAGTTGCGGGCGCTGGAATTGGATGCGAAACTCTCCGGGGAATTACGGGAGACGCCCGGCGCACCGCTTATCAGCATCAACCTCCTGAGTATCGACGGCGGGATGAGGCAACTCCTTTTTCCCGGACCGTCCCCCGACCCCTGCGAGTTGCCCCCATTTCGGGTGTACGTGCCTTTGTAAGCCTCCACAGAAATCTTGGCGTCGCTTTCGCCCGTGGCTGATGCTGCCGGCGGGTTTGGACCGTGGTCGGCCTGAAAACCGTTCTGCTTCTGTTCCGCGCTTGCCTCGAACAATGCGCGGACTACCATCCCGTTCCACCAGCATGGCGACACCCCTCGACACGAAGCAGAAGAAAAAGCCGATTGAGCAGTACGCGCACACGGAGAAGCAGCGGAAGAATAATCCGCCCGTGGGATTGGTCGATGCGAAGTCCGACCCGGCGGAGGGCAGGAAAACCTACGCTTACGACCCCCATTTGGACCCAACGCTGTTTTGGGCCGGCAAAGCGGAGCGGACGAGCTTCGAGGTTCCGACTGTCTCGCTGCACGTTCACGAGAGGATCGACCCCCGCGCCATCATTGAAGCAGTCCGCAAGAAAAACGGCTCCAACTTCGAGCAGCTTTCCCTCTTCGGCTCGAAGGCGGAAAATCCTCCGCTACGCGAGGCGATTGAGTTTTACAAACACGCGCACAACTGGAGCAACCGCTTCATCGCGGGCGACAGCTTGCTGGTGATGAACTCACTGCTGGAAAAAGAGGGCATGGCCGGCCAAGTGCAGATGGTCTATTTTGATCCACCCTACGGAATCAAATACGGGTCAAACTTCCAACCGTTCATCAACAAGCGTGAGGTGAAGGACGGCAAGGACGAAGACCTGACTGCCGAACCGGAAATGGTGAAAGCCTTTCGCGACACATGGGAGCTTGGCCTGCACTCCTACTTGAGTTACCTGCGTGACCGCTTGCTGCTCGCTCGCGAACTACTTCACGAATCCGGCTCGGTATTCGTGCAAATATCGGACGAGAACTTGCATCACGTGCGGGAAATATTGGATGAAGTTTTCGGCGCACGCAACTTGGTTGCTCAAATCACATTCACAAAGACTTCGAGTGCATCCAGCGAGCTCTTATCGGGTGTTGGCGACTATCTGCTATGGTATGCGAAGGAAAAGCCTAAGATCAAATACCACCAACTTTATAAGGAAAAGGAATTTGGTGGTATTGGCGCGACCGCTTACAACCTTGTGCAATTGTTTGATGGAACGCGTCGTCCTTTGACAGCGGATGAAAAATCTGACCCCTCGATATTGCCAGCCGGCTCTAAGATTTTTGCAACCGGTGACATGACTAGCCAACGACCTCCCGGCGATTTCCCAGTGCAATTGAATGGCAAAACGTATCGTCCGCGTAAGGGTTACTGGAAAACTGGAGTGGAGGGAATGGAGCGCCTTAAAGCAGCAAACCGTCTTGAACCGTCGGGTGACTACATTCGTTACGTTCGGTTTTTCGATGACTTTCCCGTTTTCCCGATTACAAATCTTTGGAGTGACACAGGTATCGCGGGGTTTACATCAGAAAAGGTTTATGTTGTGCAGACGACGCCGCGCGTGATTCAACGTTGTCTTTTGATGACCACCGACCCGGGCGATTTGGTATTGGACATTACTTGTGGTAGTGGCACGACAGCTTTCTTGGCGGAGCAGTGGGGTCGCCGTTGGATGACGTGCGACACCTCTCGCGTCGCGCTCACGCTTGCAAAGCAGCGGTTGATGACCGCTGTTTTTGACTTCTATCAACTTGCTCACGAAAATGAGGGCGTGGACAGCGGTTTCCGTTACAAGACGGTCCCCCACGTCACGCTTAAAAGCATCGCCAACAAAGAAATCCCAGAGCCGGAGACCCTTTACGATCAGCCGCTCGTGGACACCGGCAAGGTGCGTGTAACCGGCCCCTTCACGGTCGAGGCTGTTCCGGCGCCCATAGTCAGGTCTCCCGGCGAATTTTCCCGCGAAGAAGCCGCTGGGCCAATACCTGCCGACGCTTCCGTTTCCCGCTCTGGTGCGACCGTCCGCCAGGATGATTGGCGCAGCGAATTGCTTCGCACCGGGATTCGGGGCAAGGGTGGGCAGATGATACATTTTTCACGCGTCGAGCCGCTCTCCGGCACACGTTGGCTTCACGCTGACGCAGAAACGAAAACTGACGAACCACGACGCGTTGTGATTTCATTCGGACCCGAGTACGCACCCTTGGAACAAAAGCAGGTGGAGATGGCATTGGAAGAAGCCCGTAAGCTCGTCCCACGTCCGCAACTTGTGGTCTTCGCCGCGTTCCAGTTCGACCCCGAGGCTGCGAAGGACATTGACGAAACCAACTGGCCAGGCGTGACGACACTCAAGGCGCAGATGAACGCCGATTTGCTAACAGAAGACCTAAAGAAAAAGCGGACGAGCAACGAAAGTTTCTGGCTCATTGGCCAGCCAGACGTAATTTTGCGACAAATAAAGCGCGGCGAGAATCAAGGAAAGTGGGAGGTTGAAGTGCACGGTTTCGATTATTACGATACTAAGACCGGCCAGATTGTGTCGGGCGGTGCGGCGCAAATTGCGGTCTGGATGCTGGACACGGATTACGATGGGCGGAGTTTATTCGCACGGCAGGTGTTCTTCCCAATGTCCGGCGGAAAAGAGGGTTGGGCGAAGCTGGCAAAGAATCTCAGGGCGGAGATTGACGAAACTTTAATCGAAGCCTATAGGGGCACTCTGTCGCTGCCATTCGACTTGGGAAAACACAGCCGCATTGCGGTCAAAATCGTGGACGATAGAGGTATCGAGTCCCTGAAGATCATTGCCGTCGAATAGGAGCGCAGAAACGAATGATTACTAACATCCGCCTTAGCAACTTTCGAGCGTTTCAGTCGGCAGTGGATGTCCGCCTCCGCCCGATCACCGTGCTCATCGGAAAAAATAGTGCCGGCAAGTCTTCTCTCATTAAATTCCTATTGATTTTGCGGCAATCGCTTGAATCGCAGAGCGACCAGTTCTTCGTGACCGACGGGCAGCATGTGCAACTCGGCACATGGCGAGACTTGCGCAATACCAAAACACGCGACCGCGCGGTTTGGGACAACTATATGCGCTATCGCATTGATGTCGCCACATCAGACTTACCGTCGCCTGACATACAAGCGATGTGGCAGGCATCAGCCAACTCCCAGGTCGTGAACACCGAGGGCGACAAATACCGTATCCACCTAGAGTTTCCGAAATCACCCGTAATCAGAGAAACACCAACTGCCGGGTTTGCCATTCAAGGTCGTGTCGCGTACGGGAGCGAATTTAAATACGGGGTTCACGAAGTTAGTGGCAAATTACCCAATGCGTTCGTGTTTCGGAAGCGCACGGACACCCTGAGTAGAGTCGGTTTTTTGCGCTTTGCCGGACGCACCGATAGTTTGAACGAACTTGTAAAGGGTGTAGCATCGGAACGCTTTTTAGATACACTTCGGCAGGAGTTTCTCTCCATCCGTCACTTGTCACCGATCCGCGAGGAATCACAAAAAGCCGTTCAAACGGGAAGCCCTCCACCCAACGATGTTGGCCATCGTGGGGAGTTTGCTATGCCGCATCTCGCGGAATTTTTTACCAACCGCGAAGCGAGTGAAAATGCTGCGTTCGTCCAGCGATTCACACAGAGCGTTGCGAGAGTGGAAAGGCTTACGTTCAAATCCAAAGTAATGCAAATGCTGACTCAAATCAAAGGCCGAAACGCGGACACACAAGCAATTGTATCTTTGTCAGATTTTGGCTTCGGCGTAAGCCAATGCTTACCTATTTTTGTTCAGGGAGCAATGCATAATCGAGGTCAATTGCTCGCAGTGGAGCAACCGGAATCCCAACTTCACCCTACGGCCCAGCTTGAACTAGGCTCATTCTTTGCCGCGCTCTGGAAGGAAAGAGGTGTACCAAGCCTCATTGAAACGCATAGCCCCAACATCGTTTTAAGACTTCGAAAATTGATTTCACAAGGTCACTTATCGCCTTCAGACGTTTCAATTGCATTTTTCACGATTGGAAAGGGTACACGCCCAAGTGAGCACTTCCACGACGCACCCCCGGAAACACTTCGGATGGAGAAGGGCGCCAGCTTCCCAGCCGTAGTTGTCAAGAACCTCGACATCAATCCTGATGGTTCATTGGAGAAAGGGCTCCCGATGGAGTTTTTTGGAGCAGACATCCTGGAGGCGCTCGATTTCGGCGAGACCGAGACATGACCGATACTCTCGTGATCGACACAAATGTATTGGAATATCTTTTTGACGACGCTGCACACAACGCTGATGGACATATCGACGTTCTTTTGAAAGCTATTACCGAGAAGAAAAAGCGAATCGGGCTAGACCGACCTGCGGGGACGCAGAACAGCCGAATTCTCGCCGAATACGGGCATAGGTTGAAACAACATCTCAAACAGATGGCCGAGCAAGGACTCCGCACCCAATGGCTTCGTTATATAGTTGTATTTGCCGAACGCGCCGAAGTGTCTGTAAATTTGTCTGACGGCTTGGGTGTGTGCATATCTTCGGCGATTGGTCACAGGAGTAAAGTTCATGCTGAGACCAGCGACCAGATTTTCGTTTATGTTGCCTGCGTGCTGGATTGTGAAATGGTAAGCGACAATTCTTCGCACATAACTAATCACTCAAAGCTGTTGCGAAAATGCGCAAAAGGCTTAGGGAGCGGGAATACCGACTTTATTTCGTCACAAGCTGCGGCAGCAGCAATATAGCTTCATGTCTTCGACCGGCATTACGCATCTCATTATCAACTCGCCCTACGACGAGCCGAAGGCGCATTGGCACTATCAACGGGAAACACAAAAGTTTTCGCTCGTGACCGAGCGACGCCCTGCAGGTTACGTCATAGCCTCGGAAAGCTCAAGATCGTTTGACGACCCGGGAAGGTTCGTGTCGATTGAACTTGTGAACCAAATCCGCCCTCGTGTGGTGGCATGGCGGAAGGATGGCTATGCCGGCGTGACGGGAATCACGCGCAGACTGTTGGAGCATTGGAGCGAATCGGAGCGATGGGAACGCCAGCGGTTCTTCTTCTGCCAGCTTGAAGCGATGGAAACGCTCATTTGGCTCACCGAGGCCCCGGCAGCGGAACGGGTCGGAATCGAAATCCCGTCTGATGGCGGGGCGTTTCAACGGCTTTGTTGCAAGATGGCCACGGGCAGCGGCAAGACAGTGGTGATGGCCATGGTCGTGGCGTGGCAGGTGTTGAACAAGGTGACGTATCCTCAAGACGATCGCTTCGCAAAAAACGTTTTCATCGTCGCGCCGGGGCTTACGGTGAAAAGCCGGCTACAAGTGCTCATCCCTACCGAGCCAGGGAATTACTACGACGAATTTGATGTAGTGCCTCCCGGTCTGCGCGAGCAGTTGCGCCAAGGAAAGGTTTTGGTTCGCAACTGGCATGTCCTGAATTGGGAAACTGACGACAAGATCAAGAAGCGGCGAAGTGTGGACAAACGCGGCGCTAAGAGCAATGAAGCCTACGTTCGTGAAGTGCTCGGCGAAATGTCAACCGCACGGAACTTTATCGTCATCAACGACGAAGCCCATCACGCGTGGCGGGTGAACCCGGAGTCGAAAATGGCGAAGATTGATCGGCAGTTGATCGAAGAAGCGACGAAGTGGGTTGGCGGTTTGGACAGAATACACAAAGCGCGAGGCATCTCCCGTTGCTTCGATTTTTCAGCCACGCCATTTTCTCCTAGCGGCAAACAAAGTTCGGAAGAATCGTTGTTCGGTTGGATCGTGAGTGACTTCGGTTTGAATGATGCCATTGAAGCAGGATTGGTGAAGACGCCGCGCGTGGTCGTACGCGACGATGGGATGCCGGGCGTTAGAGATTACAAATCCAAGCTTTATCATATCTACGATCACGTGCGCGACGATCTGAACCGGAACGCACTGCCAAATGAACCGTTGCCCGATTTGGTGATGAATGCGTACCTGTTGCTTGGCAAGGATTGGCTGGCAACGCAACAGGAGTGGAATAGGCTTGGTTATCCGACTCCGCCCGTGATGATTACCGTTGCCAACCGTACCGAAACGGCGGCCCGCGTGAAGATGGCTTTCGACAAACGCAAAGTGCTTATTGATGAGCTTTGCGACCCCGAAAGGACGCTACACATAGACTCGAAGGTACTCGACATGGCGGAGGCGCAAGACGAAGCGGGAGAGCAGCAAGCCGAAGCTGACTCAAGTGACGACGATGACGAACCGAAACAACGCAAGCTGACTAAACAAGAACAGGCGGAAGTGTTGCGAAAAACCGTGGATACGGTGGGGCGCGTGGGCGAACCCGGCGAAAAGATTCAGGTAGTGATTTCCGTCGGGATGCTTTCGGAAGGGTGGGACGCCAAGACCGTGACCCACATCATGGGCTTGCGTGCGTTCACGAGCCAATTGCTTTGCGAGCAGGTTGTTGGGCGCGGCTTGCGGCGGACGAGCTACGAAACGAAAAAGCTGCCGCATCCTGTCACTGGCGAAAAGGTCGAATTGTTTGAGCCGGAATACGTAAACATTTTCGGCGTGCCGTTTACATTTCTACCCCACGAAGGTGGTGACAATGGCCCGTTGCCTCCGCCTCCACCGAAAACCCGCATAGCCCCGGAACGGGGGAAGGCCCAGTTCGAGATAAGCTGGCCGAATATAATTCGCATCAACCACGTTTACCGGCCCAAGTTGGAACTGAACTTGAAGAATGTGCCTGTGCTTACCTTGAACGCGACGGATAAGATTGAGAATGCGGAGATGGCAGCGGTGGTGGCAGGCAAGCCCAACATGGCGAATCTGACGGAGATCGATCTTCTCGCCATTGCGGAGCGTTTTCGCCTGCAAAGAATCGTCTTTGAAGTTGCCCGCGATGTTTACGACCAAATGAGGCCGACATGGAAGGGAAACAAGGAGAACCTTCTGGCGCAGGTGATTCGGTTGGTCGAACAGTTCATCGCTTCCCGCAGATTGGATATCAACCCGCCGCTCTTTTACCAGGACGAGATGAAGCGGCGCGTGATGCTCACGTTGAACATGCAGCGCATTATCCAGCATGTCTTTGACCAGATTCGCTTTGCCAACACGGAGGCGCTGGAAGCGGTTTTTGACAGCAGCCGGCCCATTCGTTCAACGGGCGATATGCTGCCGTGGTTCACTGGCAAACCAGTCGTTCTCGCAAACCGGTGCCATATCAACCTGTGCGTTGCGGATTCGACCTGGGAAGCGCAAGCTGCCCGCGAACTTGACCATAACAAAGGTGTGGCAGCATGGGCGAAGAACGATCACCTGGGCTTCGACGTTGCTTACATTTTCGAGGGAGTCTTTCACAAGTTCCGGCCCGACTATCTGATTCGGCTGGTAAACGGATCTATGCTCATCTTGGAAACAAAAGGGCAAGACACGCCCAAAGACCAGACTAAGCGCCGATACCTTAGCGAGTGGGTAAATGCGGTAAATCAACATGGCGGATTCGGCAAATGGACTTCCGCCGTGTGTTTGCAACCGTCTGACCTACCGACGGTCATCGATAAGGCCGGAAGAGCCTAAACTTCTCCGCCCAGTAATTATCTGCCCATACCACCTGCAATTTGACCGCTGTCGAGGCTTGGTGGGTGATGCAGCGTTAGTTCTGGCAATATCTTATTTGCGAGGCCGCGTGTTATGCATTGCGGAATAACAGCATGAGCAGGATTCCAATCGACAGGTTTTGGCTCGACCGTAAGCGCAATTGGCGGAATTCGTGACCGTCCGATTCTCTGCAAATGCCCGACGTTGATTTCCGCGATCAACTCCAAGCGGCGTTCGGGCGGGTCCTCTACGTGCTGTCGAAACATATCCCAATGGTCCGCTAGGGGAAGGATCGCCAAACGACTTACAGAAATATCTTCGCCAACGAAGAGACTGGGTGACAATCGTTCGCCGTCCCATTTGTCGGAACAGACAGCCCTCACGATATTTTCTGTTTTCGAAACCGGCATAATCACGCCGACACTCGCCGCGCCAGTGTTGCCAGTTCGTCGAAAGCGACGCAACCTTCTTCATCGGTCGCTGCCATGTAGAATTCCGCTCCTGTCGCCGTGAATTCTACTTGGATAGCCTTGGCGTCTTTGTCCTCCCATGAAAGCTCAATTCCGCCCCGGTTAGTCAGAAAGACGCTCGGATTGCGACCTGGAAAAGTAGCCTCTTCCACAAAGCGGAAAAACGCATCCAAAGCTTTCGGAGAAAGAATGTGTCCGCGTTCACCCCAACCGGATTGGTAATAATTGCGGAAGTGGTGTAAGCGGCCCCATCCCTTCGAGCCGAGTTTGCGGAGTAGGAGTTCTTCCCGTGCTGATTCATCCGGGGCGGCGCGGCGCACGCCGGAGACCGCCGCAGACTCCCGAAGTTCATCAATCAGCGTGTAAGATGCTCGATCTATCTGGGGGGATGGTATCATGATTCGTAAACAGGATGCATACTATCGAGTAATTCGGGGGACAGCAACCCGAAGAACAAACCTTTGATGACTTGGTGTGCTTCGCCAAGGCGCATCAGTCCGTTCCCGAAAAAATCCACGTCGAGTGGGCCAAACCACGCGTCCACGTCCAAAACGCTACCGAACTTCTGGCCTTCATTTGTTGCCACGATTGCGCCGTTCGTCACGCGCAATTGAATTGCAAGGTAGCCTAGCCGCAATACCGTTGTCACATCGGTTTGGGCTCCGAGCAAGGGTCTGCTATCGACTTGGATGCCGAGCCGGAGGGAATTGAAAACGTCGCCGTCGAAAAAATCAATGTAGCGTGCGCCCAATCGTTCCGTTTCCCCAACAAAGCCCGCATCACGTAGGCGTTCCACCAGCCATTTAAGCTCATGCTCGATTGCAGACCACCCCGGATAGGCGTTTTGCTTTGTGCCCAGACCAACAACGCGCGGGCCAAGTTGGACCACGAATTCGTCGCTCAAGAATTGGATGAGAGGCAAGTGCAGCCACGCCGGATTTTGTCGCCGGAATTCTTCAGGAAGTTGGGACGCCGGGAGCGATTTCTGTTCGGGATACTTGTCGCGTATCTGAGCAAAGAGCAAACCGGCCATGGTGGCCCACGGCTCAAGACTGACAAAGCGCAATTCAAATATCGCCTCTACGATTGGGCAGGGATCGACGTGAACTGGCAGGCGGTCCGGGATTTGGATCGGAAAAATGTCGCCCCCTTGTCGTGGCAAAGCCGAATTGACCGGCTGGTCTGGCATTTGGTTCATGTGTAGGTGCTTGGCGTCGCAAGTAGGCAGAGGGCATTCCGTCGCCCCTGTGTGGTTGCATTCGTCGTCCCAACTGGTCGGAACGGCGGAACCCGCCCGCCGAGGCTGTCGTTTTTCCCGTCCAAAGGAAGTTTTCCTTTGCATCCAAGCAAGGGGTGCGGTTGCGACATGGAGGATGGTTACCAGAACGCCAAAAATTTGAAAAGCGTGAGATTTCTAGCACCGACGATGCCACGGATGCCAAAACATCGCAACTGCACGCTATCGGACCGTGAGCAGCAAAGGCTCTCCAAATGGTCTCCGCTGCCCTGTGCGCCCGCTGACGCGCCGCTTGTGTGATCTTGCGGCCGTGCCACGAACTGTCGGGGCTATTCGTTCCGTAGCAGCCAGCGGTAGCGCGACGCCTTCTTCGTCGCCTCGCTCCCCTTCGTGATTTCCTCAAGCACCCCGTCCGACACAAATGCACTGAGCCACGAGGCCGCTGTGCGATGCGTGCAATGCCCAAGAAACTTCGACGCCGTGCGGCAACTCAGGAAGAATGGCTGATCGCCAGCAATCCGTTGAAGCTCGACGCAAAGCCCGAGAAGAAGGCGCGTTTCAGGCTTTTGGAAATGCGGCAGGACATCGGGTGGCAGCGGGTTCTGTAATGCACGCTCCCACGCCAACAGGTCAGCGTCACCAATCGGATATTTCGCAGCGCGGTAGCTGTTCAAAAACTCCACGAAATAATCTTCTCGCGGAATTTCGCCGCGCAAGAACGGAGCCGCCTCGTCATACCAGCGTCCGAAAATCTCTCGCCTCTGGTCCGGGGAAAAGGGCGCTCCCCGGTTTCTTTCCAACGTCTTCACCGCCCGTGCCAGGGTGAGAAGGTGTGAGTGGCTCGTGTGCCGCGTGCCGGGCAACGCAATCGCTACAGCGTCATCAATGGTTTCGATCTTTGCACAGACGAGTACAGAAGAGCACGCATGAGATTCGTCTGTCTCCTCAGTGTCCTTCTGTATCCCTCTGTGCTCGTCCGTCCCGTCTGTGCATTGGCTGGCATCCTTGAACAGGTTAATGACATGGGCCGGCCACACGATTTGCCGAGTCGCGAGATAAACAGGCTGCCCAGGCTCGACGATCTGATAGTCGAATCCACTTGGATGCTTCCCGTGGATGATGGTCTGACCACCCTCCCCGCGCCACTCACCCCATTTCGCACCGTCTTTGGTCTTGATGAGCTTCAATCGCGGAATCTGTCCCTCCACCACCAACCAGCAATTGCAACCGCGAGCGCCCTTCGTCCGCAGTGAACACGCGAGCGCCGGGTTGAGTCTGAGAAAACCTTCAACCTCTTCGTCACAGTCAATGTCAATCGAGCACAGGCCGTTTGATCGTGACCCCTGCACGACACCAATGTTGCCCGTCTCAAGCTCTGCCAAATAGGCCGGATCGATCATTGCATCGACCGTCAGGTGCTTCCACGGCTGATTCGCACCCTTTGACCCGCGCGGGCAATGCAGAAACAGCACTTTGTCCCCCACGATTTCTTGAAGCCCGGCGACAATTCCGCCCTTGGCTCCTTGACGCCTATTGCCGCTGCCGTTACTCTTCATTTGTTCAAAGCGAACAAAACGCCAGCGATTCCTTCCCGGGAACTGGCGTTTTTCTTTTGGTGCTATCAGCTCACTTCATTGACGGTGAAGCGCCCGAGTGCCCGCAGGACGGCATCCAGCGAGTACCTTACGCACCTTGCCGAAAGCCTGCACACCGGGATTGCCCGGCGCTTGGCTAGATTTTCGATTGTGCGAGGCGACAGTCGGAGGATTGCGGCTAACTCGCGCTTTGTTACGAGCCCTTGCGCGTCGCTTTGAGAAACTTTGTGGTCCATGCGCAATTGGGTAGCATAGACGGTCCCCCGGTTTTATGGCGTCTAGGAGGTCTTCCTAGGAATCTTGATTGCTGATTCACTCGCCTTCCGCTCTTGCTCCTTCTGCCACGTCCATAAGCTTCCGAACAATATGGACAGATGCTGTTCTACTCGGGCTCGTGCCTTCAAGAAGCCAGACTCTTCGCTGTAGAGAGGCGCTTCGTTAAGGGGCGTGTTTGACTGTCCCGTTCGCGCGTCCAGAAATGGTCGGGGGACGCCTCTCTCATCCCGCTTTCGGTTCTTCTCGGTAAATTCCAGTGCAGGGTCGCAACCCATTTCACGGTACAGTCGCCAAGCCGCCAAATCCTTCAAGCGGTCTTTGGCTTCCTTGGCCGTACCCCTCTCGATTTTTTTCTTGGGCTGGTATCTTTCAAATCGCTCTGTGTTTACCGGAAGCCGCAACCACGCTTCGAACTCGTCCACCAGCCTGCTCCGGTCTTTACTGAAATCCAGGGTGAACAACGCCTGAAACCATGGCCCATCATCGCCAGATTTATTCTTCATGTGCATGACGGGGTAATCCAGGGCGGAGGGCGGGGATGAGGGGTTTTGTGATCGCTCATCCCTCACATTTGCAGCCGTCGCTTTGAAATCGTCGAAGACGCCAATTGCATCTAGCATCGTGAGCCTGTGCATCGGCAAAGGATGCACCTTATTGGAAGGGAGGGTGCCAAACGGTCGAAGGTCTGCCCGCTCTCTCTCGCTGAGTTGATTGTAACTTTTTTCAGGAAAAGAGGCGCTACCACTCCAAAAGGCGAGCCAAGGCCATTGATACCATTGATCCGACAGCAAACCCGGAAAGGTTTGGTACTCAATTATGGCGCACACTTCCTCTATGGTTTTGCCAGATTCGCGCAGCAACCGCGCCGCTTCACGAATTACCTTTGACTCTCTCGCATACTCATAATCACGCGCCGCTTGAAACTCGTCATTGGTAACATAGCCGTGGAGATAATCCATGCATGCCGTTTTTTCCGCCTTGGTCATCTTCACTTTCGTTGATCCAATCCTCTTTTGCGTTCGGTTGGGTTTTATAGCAAAAATTTGAGTGAGGTCTATTGCATGAGTGGCCCCGCCAAACCGGGCAAACGCAAAAGGGGGTTTCGGTGGGGGGCGCTTCCCGGAAAGAGATTCCTTGCCCTCTCCGCCGCTCCAGGATGCCCGCCAGCATCGGTTTGGTTACTGGCGGGGGACCGAATACCTCCCGCGCTGGCATTCGCCGTGGCGGCGGTGACAGACGGCCCGTCCAGCCGGGCGGACCTGCGCGCCAATGCCCGGCTATTGCACTGCCGTAGTGGCGGGCGGGGACTCATGCCGTCATCGCAACCACGTTGTTCGCCTCGATTGCTGGCAGGATGCACCAGTATTGTTCCGACTCCTTTGGCTTCACTAATTCCCGGTAGTGCGAGAACACCATTGCCGGGCTGTTCCCCATCTCCAGAGACACCTTGGCGGCGTCGTGGCATTGTGCGAGGCGGTACGAGCCGTAGCTGTGCCGCATCGCGTTGGATTCCCACGCCTTGAACCCTGCCGCCTCTCTGACGGCTTCGAAGCGTTTCCGCAAGCCGACGGGAGCCACCGGCCCGGCGGTTTTGACCAACGGTTGCAACCATGCCCGGAGGTTGTCCGAAATGGGAACGAGCCGCCGCCGCGCTGTTTTGCTTTTCAGTGCCGTTACCTCGACGAACCCGCCCGCGAGGTCGATCTCCTTCCAGTCGAGTTTTTCCAACTCGGCAGCGCGCAAGCCCGCGAACAACGCAACGGCAACGTATGGAATCAGGTTGTCGGGGCAGTTTTCTAATAGGGTGCTGGCTTGGGTGGGAGTGAGGATCGCTGCTGGCTTGTCAACGTCCTTAGCCTCGGCTGTATTCTCGGCGGGATTGCCGACGGAATAGCCTTGAAGCTTGGCAAAATTGAAGGCGACGTTCAGCACCCGCCGGAAATTGTTGCGCGTGACTGGGGCGACGTTCAAGGAGCGCAACCAACCGTCAATGTCGGCGCTCGTGATGCTGGCGACGGTTCGGGTTCCAAAGGTGTCTGTGAATTTCTTCATGCGGCTCTTTAGGTCACTCCTGTAACGGTCGCTTGCGCCGTCCGCCTTCTTGGCCTTAAGGAGTTCCGCCGAGAGTTCCGTGACCGTGCTGGAACGGTTTGCGGCTTTCAATTGAGGAAGCAACATGGCGATGGCCTCCCGGAGCGTGACACCATAGGGCGCGAGGGTTGCCCGGGCGTCCATGTATTCTGCCCGCTCTGCTGGCGAGAGCGTCAATGCGGCAACGCCATAGTTTTCCTGCTGGGTCTTGGAGATGCCGAGGAATGTTTCCGCCGCTTTTTTCCCTTCATCGTCGTATGGGTAGAACTTCCGGGTTCTGCCGCCGCCGAGCTTGGGTACGATGACGCACCAATACTTCTGGATGGTCCCGGCCCGTTTTACTTTCGCCTTGGTGATTCTGAGTGTGGTTTTGCGCATGGTTTCGTCCTTATGCGAAACAATGCGAAAGGAACGCCTAAATGTCAACCATTTGCCAACAGAAATTTAATCCTATGGTAAAACGACGGCTTTCTAATCCGCCGGTCGTGGGTTCGAATCCCGCCGGGCGCGCTCCTTAGACCGCCTTGGGAGACGGTTCAGGGTTGAACGTCAGCCGGTTCGGCGTAAGGTGGAACACCATGTTGAAAGGTACAATTTTCCTTTGTGCGTTTGTCGCGATACTGATGGTCGCCGGGCATGCCTCGGCGCAGACAAGCGCCTCCGGGCAGGCGGTCAGTGTGGCGACGCCGACGCCGGCGCCGGTGGGAACGGCAAGCACCGCCCTCAATTCCAGCCTGCTTGGCGGCGGGGTGATCAATGGGAAGGGGACGATGGGCACGGGGGTGAATGCGCCGCAGCCGAGCGAGGTGGCGCCGATTGTGCCGGGCTCGATCATCATCAATAGCAATGCCAGCTCGGTCGGTACGGGCAATGTGGCCGGCAGCGTGCAGGTGAATAACGGCGGTGCTGGAAGTGTAACGGGCGCGCCGGTGCCCGTGAGCCCGATTCCCACTTATGTCACGCCGGGCACGGGCCTGGGTGCGGCCGCCAGTGCGGGTGTGACGACGACGACCAATCCCAATCCCGGGTCGGTCCAGTAACGCCGCTACCGGCTATTCGCGCGCAGCCCAGAGCATGCCGCGTTGCATGATGGTACGCGTCTCAGGCACGTCAAATTCCGCAACCGCATGGCCCAGCGAAGAGTAAAAGACGCGGCCCTCGCCCCAGAGGCGTTTCCAGACCACGGGCATTTCTGTGCCGGAGACCCATGGCACGCCGCCGGCGCCGGAAACGGTGGTGACGGCAAGCACCCGGTTGCCCGGATCGGTATGCATGTAATATTGCTCGGTGTGAACTTGGAAATCGGTGAGGCCGGCGGTGATGGCGTCGGTGTGATCGACGATGCGGACCGTGTAATCGAGCATATCGCCCGGGTGGGCGACGAATTGGCCGCCCACCATGAAATGGTATTCCGTGGAGTTGCGAAAGGCGTCGCCCATCCCGCCATGCCATCCCGCGATGCCCACGCCGGCCTTGACCGCGCCGAGCAATCCGCCGAGCTGGGCGGGGGATATTTCGCCCATCGTCCAGATCGGGACGATGAGATCGACGCGCGCCATGAGACCGGTGTCCTCATACGCAGCCAGCGTATTAGAGACGATCACGTCAAAGCCCTCGGAGCGAAGGAAGGGGGCAAAGATTTCCGCGCATTCCCCGGGTTGATGCCCGGGCCAGCCGCCGTGGACGATGAGGGCGTTTTTGGACATGGGCCGAGGATGAAGAGGAATCTTGAGCGGTACAAGCCAGCGGCAGCTCTACGACCCCTCGCCGGTAAATGCCAGCGCGTCCCGCGTGAGCGTGATTTGCGGACGGCCCTTCGCCGGGATGATGACCTCGACGATATCGATGCGCACAGGCGTGGCGGGCTCCTTCAGCAGCCGCAACCATGCGTTCGCTCCGCGGATGATGGCTTCCTCCTTCCCGGCGTCCACGGCGTCGGCAGGTCGGCCGAGGCCATCGGCGGCCCGCGTTTTTACTTCCACGAAGACGAGAGTCCTTTTATCCCGGCAGACGAGGTCGATTTCGCCGCCCTGGTGCGGGCGGAAGTTCCGGTAGAGCACCTTGAAACCATTGCGCCGCAAATGCCGCGCGGCGAGCCGTTCGCCCAGCCGCCCCATGCGCAGATGCGCGGGCTCCGGCTCAGAGGGGGAGGAGCTGCTCCGCGACCGGGAGAAAAGTCCGGCGATGTATTGGGCAAGGGCCATGGAGTTTGAGACGCTCGAGGTGAAGCTCAGTGCAGTAGCCCTTGTGCCGGGCAAAGCCGTAGCTGGGGTACTCGGCGTCGAGTTGCACCATGATGTGGTCGCGAGTGACCTTTGCCAGCACGCTGGCCGCAGCGATGCTCTTGGATTTCCCGTCGCCCTGCACGATCGCCGTGTGCGGAACGGGGAAGGGGCGAACCGGCAGGCCGTCGATGAGTGCGTGCTCAGGCGGCTCAGACAGCGCCTGGACAGCGCGGCGCATCGCCTCGTGGGAGGCGCGCAGGATATTGATGCGGTCGATCTCGATATGCTCCACGACCGCAACCGCCCAGCGGATATCGTCACGCGCGATGAGCACCGCATAAACCTCCTCCCGCTGCTCCGGCGTCAATTTCTTGGAGTCGTCGAGCAGTGGATGCCGGAAGCGCACCGGCAGGATGACGGCAGCCGCCACCACAGGGCCGGCCAATGGGCCGCGACCCGCTTCATCGATGCCGGCGATCGATCGGATGCCGGTCTTGCGCAGTGCATTCTCAAACTTGAGCGTGCAGCGCATCGGGGGAGATTCGAGGGGTTATTCCCGGACAGCCATCGCCTGCTTGCCCTTGCGGTCGCGCAGGTAATTGAGTTTCGAACGGCGGGCGGTGCCGGCGGTCTCGACCTCGATCTTGGCGATGCGGGGAGAGTTGACGGGGAACACGCGCTCGACGCCTTCGCCGTAGGAGATGCGGCGGACGGTGAAGGCGGCATTGAGCCCGGTGCCCTTGCGGCCGATGACGATGCCGGTGAAAATCTGGATGCGCTCCTTGTCGCCCTCGATGACGCGGGTGTGGACGCGGACGCTGTCGCCCACCTTGAATGGGGTGACGTCCTTCTTGATTTGTTCCTGCTGAATGGTGTCGATGATGTTCATTGAAATATCCTCTTTTCCGGGAAAGTGCCGGGTAAAAAAGAGCCGTTACGTTTACCAGATAATCGGCATCTGGCAAACACTATTGTACGGGGATTTGCGAGCCCCGCAACCGGGCGTCGCGGCCGGATCAGGCCGCGGCCAACGCGTCCAACTTGTTCACGATGTTCTGCTTGCCGGTCAGGCCGACGATGGTTTCCACCGGCTCGCCGTTCTTGAAAAGGATCATCGTGGGGATTCCGCGGATATTGAATCGGGCGGCGAGAGCGGGGTTTTGGTCGACATCGACCTTGGCGATGCGGACTTTGTCCCCTTTTTCCTTCGCGATTTCGTCGAGGACCGGGGCGATCATTTTGCACGGGCCGCACCATGTGGCCCAGAAGTCGACGAGGACGGGGACCGGGCTCTTGATGACGGCGATATCGAAGCTGTCTTCGCTGACGTGGATGGGTTCGGTGGTGTTCATTCTTAAGGGAGTAGTATAGCAGATCAGTCAAAATCAGTAGGCCAGTCGGGGTGGCGGAAGTGCTCGAAGCAGCGGGCGATTTGGTTGGCCGTGACTCGGGCGAGGGAGAGTGGCGGGATGCCATCCTGCGGGAAAAAGGCGACCTCCAGCGTCTCGAGGCTGGGACGGGCCGTGCCACTCTCGATCTCGCATAGGACCAGCAACTTGTACACGTGGAACGGGTGTGGCGGGACGTGGCCGTGCTTTGAGCGATCGTATACGGCCAGGATTTTGCGCGCCTTGGTGGTAAAGCCGGCCTCTTCGAAAATTTCGCGGGTGACCGATTCGGATGGCGACTCGTTGGGATCGGCCCAGCCGCCGGGCAGCGTCCAAAGTCCATCCTGCGCCTCGCGAACCATGAGGATCTGCCCATCGCGGAAGACCACCCCGCGCATGTCCACCTTCGGCGTCGCGTATCCGGTCTGCGCGTTAAAGAGTCCCGTGATGACATCCAGGGGCGTGTCGGAGGAAGTCATCATCATCTGCGCGGCCACATCGCGCACGGCTTCATACCGCTCGCGGTCATATGCGTTTTCTGAGAAGAGGAGGCCGTTCTGTGCGATCGCCTGCAGTTTGCGGGACCATTCCAGCCATGGAACTGAGGATTGCATCGTTTGTTCAGTCCACCTGCGCCAGGGCAGAGTCGATGATTTCAGTGCGCTCGCCGGGATCCATCCAGCGCTCGCGGACGCTCTGCGGGAGCGTCAGGAGCGGATCGAAGTAGAGGAACTTCACACCGGGCTTTACCGCCGGGCTGGTGAAGACGGCCACGCCATTCTCGCGATCATAATGCTCGTACGAGTGCGCGTCGCGCTTGCCGCCCCCACCCATTGTATCGACCACAAACGAAGGAGTGTTGAACCCGGCGGTCGAGCCACGCACATGCTTCTCGATCTCCAGGCCCGCACCCAGCGAAGTGCGCAGGTCTTCCACACCCGGCACCATGTCGTGGAAGTAAACGTAGTATGGATGCACGTTCACATAGCCGAGCCGGCGCACCAGCAGTTGCATGGTATCCGGCGAAGCGTTCACGGCATGCTGCAGGACCGTCTGGCAACGGATGATGATGCCCTCCTCCGTCAGCCGGTTGGTTGCGCGCTGCGTCACGGCGGTTATCTCGCGGGGATGATTGAAATGAGTATGGATGACCACGTCCTTGTGCAGCCGCCGGCCCAGCGCAGCAACGGAGCTGATCGCGGCGACCCAAGCGTGATCGGTCAGGATTTTCTGCGGCATCACCGCGAGGCCCTTGGTCGCGTAACGGATGCGGCGGATGTTCGGCATTGCCAGCAGGCGCTCGCCGATGAGCCTGATGTGCTCGGCTTTCAAATTGTAAGTATCGCCGCCGCTGATGACGATGTCCTCCAGCTCCGGGCGCGAGGCGATGTACTCGAACGCCTTCTCCCAGCGGGCCATCCCGGGGCTGAGCTTCAGTTTGCCCACTACATTTGTGTCGCCGCCAATTGCGTAACTGCGTGTGCAGAAGCGGCAGTAGACCGGGCAGGAATTGAGCGGCAGGAAGAGCGCCTTGTCCCGGTATCGATGTGTCAGGCCGGGCACCGGCGAGTCCGCCTGCTCGCCCAGGGAATCGAGGCGCATGCAGGGGTGATCGGGTTGCTGGAGCGAGGCCAGCGGCATGAATTGGGCGCGGATCGGATCGTGATCCGGGTTTGCCCAATCGATGAGCGAGAGAAGATAGGGAGAAATCCGCAATGCCATGGGTGCCCGCTGAAGCCCGTCCGCCAGGTCCTTGAAGAAGCTTTCGGGAGCCAGACCGCCTATCGTCTCCCGGAGCTGTTGCACGTTGGTGACCGAGTGGCGGGCCTGAAAAGTGTGAGTGTGGAACTCGGCGGCGCCAGCGTGCGCGAGGCCGGGGATTGCGCGCCAGTAATCGTCATCGCGCAATTCCCGGTGCTCCAGTTCCCACGGCGCGGGACTGGAGCGGCGGCTAGATGGCGGGTCCACGTGCTGGGTATCCGCCAGGGCGAAATCCAGTGTAGTTGCTAGATCGTGCATAGAGTGGGGTGTGAAGAGTATACGATTCTGCTTG
>Ga0302320_10009177_pt1 | contig 21322 bp, 25 predicted proteins | sample Bog_T0_3_FD_202130 | JGI IMG/M metagenome (GOLD analysis project Ga0302320, IMG submission 202130) | Peat permafrost microbial communities from Stordalen Mire near Abisko, Sweden - Bog_T0_3 | ecosystem: Environmental > Terrestrial > Soil > Wetlands > Peat | place: Sweden: Abisko, Stordalen Mire...
AACGAAGTGGTCCTCGTCTTTCCATGGGTTCATATCCCATCCCGCTTCGCTGAGGATGGTGGTCGCCGTTACGACATCGATGCCGTCGACTTGGGTGAGGTCCGTACCCGTGATGCGAAACAACTCAACACGCAAGGCGAACGCTGGTTTATTTCCTTTCCTCTTCACCAGTCGTCCTTTCCGCACCTCCTTGGGCAGACTCCTGGTCCTCCGTCCAAATTGGCGGGTCGAGTAGTAAGGCAACTGCCGCAATCGGCCAATCTTCAGGACCGCGCTGGCGGACACGTTCCTGTGCTGCCTCTTCATATTCCTCGTAGAGACTTGCGTCTACTGATTCAATGACGTGGCTGACATTGGCTTAGGACAGAGATGGCGAGCTCAACGTCCAGGTTCTTTCGCGAGCAAATGTCGGAGATATATTTTCTTGAGTCCTGAAAACAGATCTCCGGGTGTTCCTCAGCGTTCTTTTCGGTTCCTTACAGGGCATTGCAGTGCGACCGCTGCCTTGTAAATACTGCGTTTTCAAGTATCTAAGCGCCCTTTCACTGCGGTGCCCCAACCTCACCCTTGAGCCTGGCGAGTTGGTTATGACGCTCAGGAATAACCGCGAACAAAAAAGTGATTGGACAGTTCGGCTCTAGGACTCAGATTGGTAAATACCTAGACTTTCCGCTATCGAGCCACAGAAGAAACGCTCGAAATGAAGGTAAAGGGCAACCAGCAACCTGGGGTTCCGACCGATGTCTACCTATCCGCGCAAGCCAGTGGAGTCAGCGAGAATTCTCGCGGACATGGCCAACGCGTCCGGACTTGGTCCCATTGATCTCGCCAACGAAAAGCACTATTCGATCATCGAGATTTCCAAGCTCTGGGCGCTTAGTCAGAAGACTGTGCGCAAGATCTTCGAGAATGAACCGGGCGTGATCCAATGGGGCGCAGAGGCGACATTGCACAAGCGCGGGTACCGCACTTTAAGGGTTCCCGAGACGGTTCTGCAACGGGTGCACCGCAAGTTGCGACACGCAAGCTAGAACTCAGGGCGTGGGGGCTACCGAATAGTATCTGCAAATAGCTGATACTGAAAGGAATAATGAAATATATTATCGACGGTTGCCCCCATAGTTGCCCCCTGCAATATGGCGTTTTTCAACACCGGCATGATGTCCGATCCTAAGGTTGACAAATTCAAAGTATGGCCGACGCAACTTGATCGTCCTCAGTTTGTTGATGTGCTTACCTCCGGCTCCCGAAATGAGGTCATTAAGGGCCACCCTCTCAAGAAGAAGCCTTATGGCTTCTCCAGCAAAGCGCAGACGATCTGCTTAGCGATCTCCGAGCCCTCCCGCTCATTGGTAGCCGCAAACGATTCGTTGAGGAGCAGGATTGAATTAACCACGATGTGGTTGACGATTTCGCTCATTCTGGCGAGCTCCTCATGGAACTTTCCGCTCTTCATTGTCGTATCCTCTTCTCGCTTGTAATGAGTGAGCAAGGCGGGGCAGAGTTCGGCGGCGAACGCTTCAGCTCCGACGAACAAGCCACATTGCATCATCAACTGCGCTAAACCGACGCTACGAAGGAAACTCGACTTTCCGCCTTGGTTCGTTCCGGTGACGATCGCCAGGCTCTTGTGGTTGGCGTTGACAGTATTTCCAACCACACCGCGCTCGAGGTTCATGCGTCTAGTCTAAGGTGAGGTCTGAGGGACTCTCTCGTGCATTTTGGATATATCTCGCTGCAGCCGCGTTAATAGCTGCCGGGTTCGCCGACTTTCAACTCATCGCTTATCACTTCCAGAAGGTCGATGCCTTTAAGGTGTCGTGGATTCCGATCCTCTACTCTATCGTCATGGCCGTCAGCGGCGCGGGATCACTTTGTTCGGCCGGTTGTTCGATCGCGTTGGATTTGGCGTGCTGGTGCCCCTAACGATTGTCTCTGCGCCATTTGCTCCTCTGGTGTTTTTCGGCGGGTTCTGGACCGCGGTGCTCGGTGCAGCTCTGTGGGGCTTGGAAATGGGAGTCCATGAGTCGATTATTCTCGCCGCGGTCGCCAGTTTCGTTTCGCCACAGCGTCGGCCTTCAGCTTATGGCATTTTTACCGGTGCTTACGGCGTAGCGTGGTTCCTGGGCAGTACCATCATGGGGGTCCTGTATGACCGTTCCGTAACAGCGGTCGTTGTCTTTTGTCTCGTCGTGCAATTGCTGGCGGTCCCGATTCTGCTGGTAGTTAGAAAGGCAATCGCCAAACTGGAGTAATGATTTGTCTCATGTGAAACCCTCAGCACCACGGCCCTTTCAGAAGAATACTGGTCGTCTTACTGATTAGATGATGCTGAGCCTGACTCTATGTCGCACTAACTAACGATCATCACTGGACAGTGCGCATATTTCAAAACACGGTCCGAGATGGAGCCAACCACAAGTTTCGCAAATCTCGATGTTCTTCGGTGCCCGAGAAGGACCATATCAATGCCGCCAGCCTCTGCGCGGTGGATGATCTGCTCCGCTGGATGGCCTACTACAATCTCAGTCTTCATGTCTAACTAAGCCGTGTTCCTTGGCACTGCTCACAAGCTTTTCGAAAACTGCCGTGTAGTGTTCACGAGCATCGTCCAAGATCGACGGACCTCAACCATCGTCGCTGGCTTTGGCAGCTGTGCCACCGCGAAGACCACTACTTCCGCATCCAGACACTCAGCAAGCTCCATTGCAACTTCGACGGCCTTGTCGGCTTGCGGAGACCCATCGAAACCAACGAGCAGCTTGCGAAAGTAGGGGTTGTGTCTTGCACCCATAACACCTCCAACAAAAGTCGCTTCTACGACGCGCGGTACAAGAAAAGAATAATCAGCAAGAACCCAAGCACATAGGCCACGTAAGCGTTCAGGCGACCGTGATGCATGCCAGCCAGAAATCTGGCTATCCCATTCATTGCCCCGCCGACCGGCCGGAGGAACAGTCGATCAATCACGTGAGTTTCGTCGCGGCGACGGCGAATCGCGGTGCGGAAATGGACCGCCACAGTCTGCCGCGTGTCTTCGGTAATGTTAGGTCGGAAGATAGCCTGGAAGACAACGCGTACGGGATTAGAAAAACCCGTCGCTGTGTACGTCATCTCCGGGAAAAGCCGGGGGATTCCACCAGCCCAAAGCTCTCGACGGACGGTCGCCCGCTGTCGCGTTAGGCGTGTGATTACGAACCACGCTGTTAACAGCATGATGGCTAGGGCCGCAAGACCGTAGGACGGCGACATGGCGAAGACCACCGGGTTTTCTGCGGAACCGCGCAGGAGTATTACCAGGCCGCGCCCGGGCAACACCTTACTTGCGGATTGGGCGCCCAAATTGTGAAAGTCTTGGAGAAATGCCGACGGCAGTTCCTGGTTCGAGGAGTTAGCCGTGAAGAACGGTGGTATGAGAGAAGCGGTTGCGCTGGCTTCTGCCAAGGGCTCAACAGCCCGGTTGAGTATCGGAATAACGTAGGTCGGGAGAATTCCTAGCAGCAAACAGACGACGGCCAGGAATACCAAGGGAAAACGAGTGCCCGCATTTGTGCGCAGTTTAGGCTCCCACGAGCCTCTTCGGACGCCGAGAAAGGTCATCGCATACGTCTTCACGAAACAAGTCACCGCAAGCGCAGCCGTGAGTGCGAGAGCGGCGCCACAAAGCGCGAAAACGATCTTGATTGATGCGGAGGATAAAACTGCGCTCCGCAACAGCGCTTGTAACGTCATCCACTCGCTGACGAATCCGTTAAACGGAGGGACAGCAGAAATTGCCAGGCAACCCACAAGAAAGATGGCCGACAATCCCGGCAAAAGGCGAAATAATCCGCCAAGCTGGTCCATGTCGCGTGTTCCGGTTTCAGCTTCCACGTATGCCGTCCCTTGAAAAAGGAGCGTCTTATATATTGAATGGTTCAGCATATGGTACAGGGCTGCTGTCAGAGCGATGGCGGACGCGACGAAATGTCCGGAGGACCGATAAATCAGGAAAGCTCCGAGACCGGCGACAATAATGCCCGCGTTCTCAATAGAACTATGGGCAAGCATGGTCTTCATATCACTTTCTGTTGTGGCATATAGAATCCCCACGAGTGCCGTAATACTCCCAACCACCAACGCGAACACACCAGTTCCGTAACTACCGTGAACCAGATCAGCGTTTAATCGCAGGATGCCATAGAAACCCAGATTGAGTGTGACACCCGCAAAAATGGGAATGAAAAGAGATGGCGCCGCCGTGTAGGATCTCGGGAGCCAGAAGTTCACAGGAATCAATCCGGCCTTCACCCCAAAGCCGAGAAACCCGAGAAGAAAGACACTCCACAGGCCACGGTTGGAGAGCCCGCTGGCCGCCATGCCCAGAGCGGGAAATGAAAAACTAACTGCGGTCTTGCCGAGAATCAAAAAGGCGATTACCACCGCCAGGAAACCCGCCTCGCTCATGGCTAGCATGATGTATCCGGCAGATTTGTCCGCCTGTTGACGCTGTTCGTAATTGATGAGTAAGAAACACAAGATCGACATGCACTCCCAGCTGATCAAGAACAGCGGCGCGTCATTGGCCAACAGAATTAACGCGACCGAGGCCATGAGAGCGAAATACATTACGCCATATCGCGCCGGGTAACTGGCCCCGAATTGATCGTCGATGAAATTTCTCACGAAGAGAGACGCAGAAAAGTAGACAATTCCCGCGGTAAGAAGGAATACGGACGACAGCACATCGAGGCGCAGTGTAAGAGGCCCGAATCCCTGAAGAACCCATAACGAAGCTTCAAAACTCCGGCCCGTGACCAGAACCGACGCCGAGGCGAGCATCATGAATAACGAAGCTAGCGCCCCGGTAATTCCGATGACCACTCCGGAATGCCTCTGATCCACCAGCGCCGAGAGGAGAATCCCGCATGCACACGACACGAAGAACAACAACAGCGCCCCGCCTGTTACCGAAGCCATGATCACGATCTCCTTCTGGAGACGAGTTCGCCTATCGTCACCACCTTGCGCCCGGATGCAACCAGCAGGCCATGCAGTACAGCGAGAGGCGGCGGCGGATTTCCTGGAACTTCAAGGTCCACCGGCAGTACGGAACCCACTCCACCCGCACACATGAAACTGCGCCCAAAAACTCCGCCCGTTATTGCGCAGGTGCCCACAGCCATCACCCGCTTGCTATCTGGCATGGCCTCATAAGTTTTGAGCAGCGGTCCCCGCATGTTTTCACTCACTGGCCCTACGACGAGGAGAAGATCTGCAGTGCGTGGCGTCGCGGTGAAAAAATAGCCAAGGCGGTGCATGTTGTATAGCGGATTGTTGAGTTGCTTGACTTCATGAAGACAGGCTCCGCAATCACCGGCGTCGACCACCATTACGTGCAGGGACTTGGAAAAGGCAGAGGGCAAGGTCTCGTAGTCTTTCCGGCCAGGAGGTAACTCTGTCCATTCGTAACCGAGCTCCCAATTCATCGGAGAACGAATCCCGAAGCGGCAACGCTGGCAATGGATACAAAGGCCATCGTCCACGAAAGCCATCCTGCCATCGGCGAGAATCGCGTCTACCGGACAACTTGCCGCGGCATCACGCGCGTCGCCGCTGGAGGAAAACTCGGTGTTGATGGGGTGGCCGGGCGACACACCCGGCGCCGAGTCTAGCGTGCGGGGGTATCGGGTTGATTGAATGCCTCTGCGCAAACCGTGCAAGAACCAAAAGCTCATCGCAGTTCACCTCTAACGGTCACACTCAGTTGCCGACAAACCGAAGGTCGCGAGGATGATCGGAAAATCCTGGAACGCGAAATCCTCGGCAGCGATGTGAAATCCGAGCCAGTTGTTAAATGACGGCGTAATCGCGCGATACCGCTCCACGGTGCCCGTTTCGTCAACGCTTACCCAGTGCAATGCGGCTCCGCGCGGTGCTTCTGTCCATCCGAGCGCTGCCCCCGGAGTGGTTCCCTCGCACGGAACGTATAAGGGGCCCGGCTCTAGCGATTCGATAGCTTGGTGAATCAACTTCACCGACTGGAGCGACTCGGCAAACAGCACGCGCAGCCTTGCATAACCATCGCCTTCGCTCTCATAAGGAACATCGAACTGGTACCGCTCATAACCGGAATAGGGACATGCTTTCCTAAAGTCGCAACTGAGACCTGAAGCACGGCCTACGGGGCCGACGAGATTCAAGTCCCGGGCTTGGTCACCGTCAATGACCCCCACATCTTCAAGACGATCCAAGAAGCTACTGCTGTACCGAAGGCGATCCTCTAGGACGCGCAATTCCGCCTGCGCGTTATCGACGGCTGCGAGCAGGTTCTTGCACTGGTTCAGTTCAACGTCGCGCCGGAGGCCACCGGGGACGTTCAGGCCGAACAGATATCGATGTCCGGTGAAGACGCAGGAGGCCCGTAGCAATTCCTCCTCGCTGATCGCGGCATGTGCAGCAGAGACTGCCAGAGCAGTGGACTCGCAGATGGCGGCAATTGCTCCTGCATGATGCCTTAACCTTTCCAATTCGCAGAGCGCAATGCGCAGGTGTGCTGCCCGCGCGGGCAGTTCGACTGCGTAAATCTTCTCTACCGCCCGACAGAAAGCGAGAGAATGCGCGAAGGCAGAGGTGGCTGCAAAGCGCTCCGCGAGCAACAAGACATCTGAAATACTTCTGCCTTCGGCAATCTTCTCTACAGCTCGGTACTTATAGAAAAGGCGTGGAGAGGCGCGGATGACATCCTCGCCGACTGTTTCCAGCAAAAAGTGTAGGGACTCGCCGATACCCCCCTCATAAACTGGTCCCACCGGCATAGCGAATGAGCCTGGATCTTGAACTACCAATAGAGGGCGCCAATTTGCATCAGGCTGTCGCTCGAAATGGGGCTGGTTTGCATCGAACTTCTTCCGCATTGGATTGATGCCTTCCTGCCAAATCTGGTCGGGAAGAATAAAGTCACCCAGACGAGGATGGTTCTCGAAGTGAAGCCCAAACAGATCTTCCACTTCGCGCTCGTGCCAATCAGCCGCATGCACTTCGGAGCTGATGCTTGGAACTGTGGCGACCTCGATCGGCAATTGCAGCGTCACTTCGATCCAACCGGCTGAAGCGAGAAGAAATGGGTAATAGAGCTGCCAATGGGCGGGATGCTCCTCGGCGATAATGCCTCCAAAGGAGCAGCCCCGGTCCCAAAACAAGAAGCGGCAAAGCGACGGCAGGCATTCTGGTTGATTCACGGACAGCGAGAGTACGTAGCCCTTATCACTGCTCGACTCGGAAAGGGCCGTCCCAAAGCGCTCTGCAACTGCCGCGGACAAGGCCTTGAGGTCCGTTTCCGCTCGTCTTTCGCCAGGTGAGGAAGCGATGGCCATTTCAATGTCCCCCTAATTGTTGTGCGGCGAGCTGCAAAAGCGAATGTATCGGCGCTGGAACAAAAACACCCAACACAACGACTGGGAGTGCGGCCACCAGCACAGCGACGCGGCAGCTCAAAGGGATCGCTTCTGCAGTGGAATGCAACTCGGGCTTGCCAAACACCATGCTATTTACTTGCAGCAGGATCGCGACGAAAGCGACGACAATCAGAATCGCGAGGATAGCGACTGCGGTATTGTGCCCGGAACGAAGCCCCGCCAAAAGAATCGAGAATTCGCTTAGAAATATCGGGAATGGCGGAGCCCCGGCGATGGCCAGCGCAGACAGCAGTAAGGCGGCGCCCGCGAAGGGTGAAAGCCGGAACAATCCGTGCACGTCCCTTATCTGGCGAGTTCCAAGGGCAAGCAATACGATGCCCGCTGCATAGAAACAAAGAGACTTTGTGATGGAATGGTTCAGCATCTGGGCGACAGCGGCGTAATCAGATCCGTGGGTTGCGAAGCCCGCGGCCGTCAAGATGATACCCATATGTTCTACCGTGGAGTAGGCGAACATCCGCTTGTAGTCCCGAACTTGCAGCAGCAAGAATGCGGCGATCCCCACTGAGAACAGGCCGATAATGACCATCCAGCGCCCCATCCGAGCTTCGGGTGAAGCCAGAATGACGGAAAGAAGCCGAAGCACGACATACAGAGGGACCGAGGTCTTGACGCCAGACAACACCGCACATACCGGAGTGGGGGCCTGGCTATGAGCATCCGGCAACCAGGTGTGCATCGGCACAAGCCCAGCCTTGGCGCCGAATCCTACAAACACGAGTAAGAAAGAAAGCTTCAAGAGCTTCGGTGACATCGCTGGGGCCATGGCGTGCAGGCTCTGCCAGGTCTCCGCAGTGCCGCCGCCGCTGCCGCGGTAGGCCCAATAAAGCACAAAGAAACCGAGCAGAGAGATTGGCGCCCCCATGATCGTCAGAATCGAAAACTTCCAGGCAGCCTCCAGGGCGCTTGGAGTACTCTCGAATGCCACCAGGAGAACCGCGAAGAGGGTGATCAGTTCTACTCCGACCCACACCAGATTTGGATCCGCGAATGCGGGCACAACAATTAGAGCAAAAACCAGCAGATTGTAGTTGCAGTAAAACCACCACAACCGTCTTGCACCTTGGCTGCCGTGGCGCATGTAGCCACCAGCAAAGACCGCAGCTAGAGTGCAAACGAAGCCGACTAGCAGGACCATCAACACCCCTAGGCCGTCAACTTCGAACCACCCAGCAAGCCCGATTGCGCGCCCCTTGATAAGGACCTGGTGACAGGTAACAACTGCCAGCGCGAAACTAAGCGACAAACAGAATACGGTGATACCCCATGCGATACCTCGCAGCGGCTTCAACCAGCAAAGCAGGGCCGCAATTAGGGGAAGAAAGATGGCAATGATTAATGCCATGGCTGGGGTCCCTCTCTCAATTCTGTCATTCCTGCTGCTTGCGTCGTCCCGATAACCCGCTTAATATCCCGCGTGAGCACGCCGATCACAACGGCGATTAGAACAACGTCGATCGCGACGGCAAGTTCGGCAATCAATGGAAGATCGGGAGCGAGGGCGATACCCGCGAAAAAGGCGCCGTTCTCCATGGCAAGGATTCCAACGAGCTGCGGCAGGGCTTCGCGGCGAGCGATTAATGAATAAGCTCCAATCAGTATCCCCGCCAGCCCAATGGGCAAATTGACCCGAACCACTGGATCGGTCGAAGCCGCCACCAAAGGACCGACTAGAAACTCGGCGGCGATCGCAAGCAGGAGAGCCAACAACAGTGACGCTGGAATATTCAACACCTGATCGATTTCTCGACGCTCGTACAAGTCGCCCGGTAGAGTGCGCTTAAGGACCCATGGGATCGCAATCACTTTCGCCGCGATTGTGATAGCACCAAGCGCCCAAAGATGAATCGAACTACGGCTATACCCGATCAAAAAGGCTGATATTGCCAGAAACGCAGACTGCAAAATGAAGAACCGCATCACACCCTGCACCTGGCGAGTGGCGACCATCCCGAAGGCAGAGATCAGGATCAGTCCAGCCATCAGCGCATTTAGCCCTTCGGCTAGCGGAATCTGAGCACCGTTCATCCCTTCTCCTTCCTTTACACGGCCGAACCGGAAAAAATGCTGGCAATCATCGCCGCGACCGAGATAATGAAAGCAGCTCCGAGAAACTCACTAATGCGGAATAGCCGCAATTTGGCAAGCGACGATTCGATCACGACTAGAACGACGACGAACATAAGAACCTTAATCAGAATCAGCGGCACAGCAAGCAAGACGTCGCCAGGCTGCTGGCCATGGGCCAGTCCCCACGGCCCGAGTAGCACATTCAGGAAAATGCAAGTGAGGACCAGAAACTTCATCTGTCCGCCCCATTTCATCAAGGCGGCTCCGCGGCCGGAGTACTCCAGCCCCTTGGATTCGTCGATCATCGCCAATTCGAAGTGGCCTGCGGGATTGTCTACGGGAATTTTTCCTCCTTCGGCCAAAATCAGCATCAGGAAGGCAATCAGCAGCAAAATGTGTGCCGGTGAAAAGAACGCCGCCGAACTGGCGATCCATTTCTGCTGAACGATGTAAGGGATGGTCGATTGCGCCACAAACGATACGGTAAAAAACACGATCATAAAGACCGGTTCCGCGAGAAATCCCACCATGCGCGTTCGGCTTGCTCCCATAGGACCGTAAGGGTTTCCGGTATCGACGGCGGCCAATGCAGAGAAGAACCCGGCGAGGGCCAGGAAAAAGCCTCCCGCAAGCATGTCCCCCATGAAGGCAAAAGCTAGCGGATAATCTGTCAAAACCGGAATCAAGCTCGTGACGAACAGGGGTATTACGAAAACCAAGTAGGGCGTGACACGGAAAATCCAGGTTGTTTCTAAGGAAATAACTTCGTCTTTATGAAAAAGCTTCCAGAGGTCCCGGTATGGCTGAAAGATGCTTGGACCGCGCCTGCTCTGAACGTTCTCCTTGAATCGACTCAGCACACCCGCGTACAAGGGCGCAAATCCGATCACGAACAGGAGCTGAATGAAGTTATAGGCAATGGTGCGTGTCATCAGAATGCCTCACCCGACGATTGCGTTCGAGAACCGACTAAACGGCGAGAAGCGACAGGAATCGCGTCTGGCCTTAGGGATTTTCCAAAATCAAAAAAAGGAAGAAACGACCAAGGCAGGATCTTGCGTGGAAGGTAATTACAGTGCAATGCGGCTGACTGTTCGTGATTCCTCCCATACGAATCCCTCGCATCCAACAGTGGGAGGAGTCATCAGCCGTCTCAGTTAAAGTGAGGGGCGCTTTTCCCGGCCGTGACCGGGACGGCAAACTCCTTTGCCAAGGGTGTATTCAACCACAACTGAAACGGGATGACAAGACGCTCGCGCTAACATATTTGAGCAACTTTCATGGACTTGTTCTAAGAAACGACACCACATTCACCATCTCCACATGAATGACTTGAGCACCTGTGGCCCGCGCTGCTACACTGCGAGTTGGGTTTGGAGTACACCCAGAACCGCCCCGCCTAGTTCCGCCTCGGGGCAGATGACTCCTACGTGCCGTGGCTGGTGGAGTGTCTGTCTCGTCCTCTCAGTCAGTCAGTCGACCAGCCTCCGCGAAAACATAATGGACCACTTCGACGAGTTGCGAAGGGGATAGAAAGAGCAGGTGCTTCGACAGCATTCTGTTTCGAGAATCGGATGACCCGCCAAGGCCCGGGGGAACCACATCAAGCGCCTGTTTTCTTTCATGACCTGAATCTCGACCAGATCGTGGAGGCGATCATAGCCGGGTGGAAGGAATACGACCTGGCACCATTCTTTTACAGCCAACTGAACAATCTCGACGCGATCGCTTACCGGCAAGAGGTCATGCAGGATCTCGAAGACAAGATCCTGATGCAATCCATCAAATCGTTCTCCGGGCAGATGCGGGCGATGCGTGAGCATCTCGATCAGGTGAAAAAGATATATTACAAGCGCGCCATGGATAGATTGTTCGTGGGGACGGTCGAAATTTATTGCACAGCGGTCGAACGTTTCTCGCGGGATCTCGGGGCGCTCGACCTAAAGTCGCGAGGACTGCGTGCATTCCGAAAGTTTCTGAAGGAGTATGTCGTATCGGCTCCCTTTCGAAATCTCTACAAATGGCTTAATGATGGTCGCTGCTGTGGAAACAGCCAAGAGGGCGTGGTGGGGCCTTTCCAGCGATTATCCATCCTCGATGTTATACAGCTCCGTCGATCTGCTGGAGACCTTTCTCGCCGTACTTAGAGAACTGCGACGCATCGGCGAGGCACACAGTCCGCGATCGAACCGACGAAACTATTGACAATGGAACAAACCGTAGATTCAAGGGCATACGCGTTTGCCTATCTCATCAGAGAAGCTTCTCAAGTACCGGCCGATTTCAATGTCGAGCAGGACTTCGAATATGCACTGTTCTTGCCCCAGGAGATAGTTCCGCGTTTTGAAGTGCCCCGCTATGTGCCGAGGTTGCTGCTCGCTTGGCCAGATCATCTTTCCGTGTATTCACACCCCAGTTGTAGTCTGGAGAAGACGGTCCTTCGCTTCGCTGACATCTCGTTCGTCGAACTCGAGAGATTCCTGACCGCCTGTTCGTTAACATTTTTTGCTTCGGCAAGAGTGGTACATCTTCCGTTTCATGGACGTGATCGGGAATACGTAAAAATGTTTCTCGATCACCTAAAGCAACGGCTGCTATCAATAGGCAAGGAGCCTTCTCTACTTTGTAGCCGCCAAGTGTTTGGTCCTCACCTCGACTACAAGTTTGAACAGATCGAAGTCATTCTTAAGGTTGATGCGGAAGCAGTAATCACCCGATTCTTCGTGCCACCCAGAGAGGTGATGAAGCCCAGGCTGCTTCGACAGGAGTTTTCCTGGACATTCGGTTCCGAGATTCTCTTAACTCAAAGGGAACTGCACCTGTTTTCGGATGACAAAGACGGATACCGGCAGCGCTATGGGTTCCGAGCCTCCTGGATACCGCTTCGCAACATCGTGGATATCGTCTTGAGTGGCACGCCGCAATCGATCGTGATCCAGTTGCTGGAAGGGCTCTGTTTGAAGATGCTGATTCCCGATGATCTGTGCGCCGAGGCCGAAAAGTTTGTCCGCTTCGCTGCTGAGCAGGTCCGCAGAAGTCACAACTGTCTTTGAACGAGTGACTAGCACTGCTTATGGAGTCCCGGCAAGAGCCTTGAGTTCCTCTTGCAATTTGTGTAAGCGCTCGAGTTCGCTCTGCACGGCACTACTACCAGCGGCCATGAGCTCTCTCGCCTTTGAGAGTGCCTGCTCAGCCGAGAAGCTCACCTCACGCAGCAGTTTGCGCACGTCAGACTCGAGACGTAAACGGCTCTCCACTACGCGCTGTTCGACATCCCCCTGAACCCGCGCGGCGTTGGTGTCCAGCAGCCGTTCTAGAAAGTTCACCGCGTCCTTTTGCACCCAGCGATGGATGTGAAGCGCCCCCATCAAGACGTCCAACAAGTACAAGAGCAGCGAGGCCGGCTGCGCTATGGTGATCATGTCATGAAAGAAGAAGCGCGAGCGCGTACGGAAGCCGTGTTCGGCGTCCAATGACTTTGGCAAGTGCGAAAAGTTGGCTCCCTGCTCGGAAATTCGCTGCAGGAGATCATTTACCAGATTCACAAAGCGCTGCGTGACCGCGCCGTAGATCTCCTCCGCCTGCGTCTCCTCCGTATCCAGCCACGGCATAACATGACGCCGGCCGACAGCCTGGGCGATGGCCATGAGCTCGCGTCGCCGAGCCGGGCCAAATGTGGTCGCGACGGTACAGGTATCGCGCTTAAACTCTTCCCGCGCGATTGGCAAGGTCTGGTTCAGAAACTTCTTCCGTCGAGCCTGTAGGGTCAGCGAGAGTCTCATCTGCTCCGCAGAAAACAGCGCCCCCAGATCTCGCAGCGATTGCTCGGCCTGGGTTACAGTCTGCCGGAGATTCGCGATCCTCTGTTCCGAATTAGCAATAGGTTCTCTGAGCGCTCTGACGCGTTCATCTAGCGAGCGTTGCAGCGAAGCGCAGAACCGGCGGATGCCGCGCTCGGCCGCCGACCGGGTCATGGCCTGCCCTGACTTGCCGGCTAGTTGGCTGAGATCTTCGACCAGCTTGTTCCAGTCATCGGCATCCGTGGCGTTGGTAAGTCTCTTTAGCGCGCTGACTTCGTAAATCTGTCCGATGGGCCTCTGCAGACGAGCTTCCAGGACTTTGGTCGCGAAGGCCGACGCTTGTTGCCGCTCGGCCGTCGAGACGCGGTCAATCTTGTTGAGGACGATCAGAATCTCATCCACGTTGACGGCAACCGCCTCGATGAGTGCTAACTCCTCGCCAGAAATTGGCGGGTCGGCGCCGACGACAAGTATCGCCGCATCAATCTGCGGGATGAAGTCCTTGGTGGTTTCGGTGTTGCCAGAGAAAACAGACCCAATCCCTGGCGTATCGACAAGGCACATGCCACCGGCGAGCAGCGTCGAAGGAAGAAAAACCTCCACCCCATCGACTTGCTTCGAGTTTTCCGGGTTCAATTCTTCTGAAACATACTGTGGAAGGTCTTCCGGCCGAATCATATGCCAGTTCGTGTCGACGAGAACGCGCGCTGTTCGCGTATTCCCGTAACGCAGCACCGTGGGCACGGTGGTCACGGGCACAACGCCGGTCGGAAGTATTTGTTCTCCTACGAAGGCATCGAGCAGTGTAGATTTGCCGCGTTTGAACTGCCCAACGCAAGCGACGAAGAAACGGCCTTCATTGATCCTGGCAACGAGTTGGCACACGTCGGCGGCGACCGAGGCTTCGCCCAACTGCTCGGCCATTGCGGCCAGCCGATCAAGTGCTTGTGCATCAAATGATGTAGCGCCGAAAGCGGGAGTGGGGACCGGTACTTCTTTTACGTTTTGCATCGCGGCTTCGCTCATGAAAGCCCCTATCGAGACTCTGGTCTATTGACTTACCATCGCTATCTTGTAGTCGATATAAAGTGGCGTAATCTTGATCTGGTTTTCGTGGAAGTACCTAGGATCCCTGGCCAAGCGAATCATCTGCAGCATCGCGCCAGGATTCCCGTCGCTGAACTCGACGACTTTATCGAGAAACTGCGCCAGATTGTCAGCGGCTAAGCGTTGTCCTTCCGCAGATGCTGACGCAAACAGCCGGGCCGCCTCGGGATCGAAGTTACGAATACCAAACCTTTCTGTTCGATCGGGGAATAGCGGCAGAACAAACCCCACGTCTTCCATATGGGCCGAACGTGCCACGGCGATCACAGGTACCGACCAGTTCAGCATCAGCTCGCGAATCGAGGCGGCCAGACTTTGCGAGGGCCGCATCAGATGATCGAGCACGACGAGATACTTGGAATCGAGCAGCGCGTCCCGCAACAAGCCCTTGACGGACACCGCACTCTTTGCCTGTAGAGACGACAAACCGTTCGCACAAGACTTCACGAATACCGGATGGCCTGCTGTCAGTAGCAACTCCGCTAAGTTCCGGTAGAGGGCGTGTGGTGTTGGATTCTGCGAGCTATACAGAATGTCAGGGAAACCTGGCACGACTGACGACAGGAGGAGGGTCTTGCCCACGCCGGCGGGTCCGTGTAACAGGAAGGATCGTCTTTGCGCCACACGTTGCCGCAGCTGCTCACTTTCCCCGACGCGATCAAAAATTGCTGGTCGCGCGACTTCCGGGCCATTACTCATTCCGAAATCAGAGTCTATTTTGGGATTCGGCATCACGGCTGTGACCGCTGTCCTTCCTGGTGCACGTACTTGATGACTTCAACATCGGACATCGCGATTAGGCCTTCCGCGACCATCTCATCCAGCGCGGGAATAAGGCGCTTAATGTTCTCTTCGGTGTCGATAATCTGGACCAGGATCGGCGCGTCGGAGGAAAAATGCAGCAGGTGAGACCGCCGAATCATCGTGCTCGCCCCATACCCTTCAATGCCGCGATACACTGTGGCGCCGGCATTGTCGAGCTTGCGGCAGCGTTCGACAATTGCTTCGTACAACGGTCGGCCCTGCCACTGATCGTCCTCCCCAAAGTGAATGCGCAACATCTTAGCCTTGCCTTCGAGTTTCATTTTTGTGCCTCCTGCGCCTCTGGGAAGAGCTGAGCATGCGAGTACTTAATCACGTCAACGTCCGAAAGTACTACCAGTCCCTGCTGGACCATCCGGTCCAAAACTGGAAGGAACGCCCGGAGCTTGTCCTCGGCATCCACCACCGTCAAGAGGATCGGTGCATCGTGAGACAAGTTCAAGGTTGAATCCTTGTGAATGCGACGGTTGGCGCCGTACCCCAGAATTCCCCGGTACACGGTCACACCTGCAGTGTCATTTGCCTGTAGCGCCTGCACTAACGCCTGGTAAAGAGGTTTGTCGTTCCACTTGTCGTGTTCGCCGATCAGGATTCGCATCATTTTAGCCTTTGACTGGAGCTTGACTGCCGGCACGTCGGGCGCGCGCTTCTCTCCGGGCGGCACCGGCCGAATAACGGTTGTGTCGTGGACCTCGATTAGTCCGTGACAGGCGATTTCTGCCAGCTTGGGCAAGACTTCTTGTACCCGGTCCGGACTCTCGATGAACTCAATCTTGATCGGCATCTGGTCGGAAAGATCAACCAGACGGCTGGTGTGCATTTTGTGGTCGGTCCCAAACCCTGCGATGCCGCGAGTGACGGTTGCGTCAGAGATGCCGCGGAAGAACAAATAATCGAGAATCGCAGCGTAGCAAGCCGCCCCGTGATACGTCTGCCCCTCAATTACGTAGACGGTCACTTTCTTAGCTGGTCCAGTGGTTAGCACTTATTCCCCCTTAGCGTGTAATGCCTCGCTGAGACACCAGGAACTCCGCGATGTGGCCGAGAACGCCACCACCACCTTTTTCCCCTTTTCTCACTCGCACGTCGAATTCCGACAGTTGTTTTTCCAGCTCTTCCTGATTGTTCGCCAGGATCTGCCGGACAACCTCAGCTTCGGCCTCGGGAAGAATCTTAATAAGTTTGCGGCCGTGGAAAAGACATACGGTTCCATACTGAGCTATCCAGCTACGAAAGTTCTCGCGTTTCATTTCCCGGGCAAACTCGGACAACTTCTCATCCTCGTGCTCGCGTAGCGCAACACACCAATCGCAGGGGTGCAGTTCTACAGGGCTAGTAGCAGACTTGACTGCCGAGTCTCCGAGCATGGACCGGAAGATCGGCACAGCCTCGACTGCCGGAGACGAACCTGCCAGTGCCCAGGCATGAAAGTTGCAAACGCTGGTGGCGGGGAAGCGGTGCGGAGCCTCAATTACCGTGTTCTGAAAAACGCGCATCAATGTGCAAATTGGGCAAACACCCCGAGCCAGTGCCTGAATTACAGGTGCTTCCGGAGAAAGATCAGCTTGAGGTTTCATACGAACACCCGTCCTATAACAGCGCCAGCCCATACAGCCGCGAAACCAACAATCACGCTGAGGGCTACATTCAACAGCCCCGTAATAACCTGGCCGTCCTGCACGGCCCGGAGGGTCTCATACTCGAACGTTGAGAACGTTGTATACGCGCCGATGAACCCAATGGGAATCAGGTAGCGCCAATACTGGCTCGCCGTCGTTCTCGAAAGTATGGTTAGAATGAATCCAATCAGCAATGCCCCGCTCACATTGATCACAAACGTGCCGTACGGGAAGCGAACTCCGTAGCGGCTTCCAAGGTAAGTTCCGAGCATGTACCGGGCGATTGCGCCAAGGAAACCTCCGATACCGACCACCAGATATTTGAGCAAACTCTTACGATCCCCTCTCTTCTTTGTATGTGTGCCGTGATCATGAAGCAATTGCTTCATTGTTTGTCGTCGGGGCATCCGCAACAAACAGGTTTGCCAGAGCTTCAAGATCGGATTTCACTCTGGCTGCGTCGGTCGTGGGTTGCTTTCTGTCCAGCAGCAATCGCTCCAACTGGGCACGGTAGCGATTGGCAAAACCATCGAACTGACGCTCCAAATCGGTGCTGGCGTCCAGGCCCCATGCATAAAGCAAACGGGAATAGCTTTCCAGCGCCAACTTGATGATGTCTTCATAAGCCTCTAACCGATGCTTGGCCGACTGAATTCGGAACCACCTGCCGAGTCTGCGCGAGATCGGCCGTTTTGCCAAACCATCTTGCCGATTCATATGGAACGCAGGCATCTCGGCAAGGACCTGAAAGTCCTCTGAGCTTGGCATGTCCGCGGACCGCAACAAGGTTGCCGTTCTCAATAGTTCCCGCTGAAGCATCTCTCCCAGCTTCAACAATTTGGCTCGGACCTGGCTGGAAATCTCACCCGCAACTTCCGCCGCCGTTCCTCGCAACACCTCGGCGCAATCTACCTCTTGATTCTCCGTGTGCCAGATATCTGCGATCGAGGCTGCTGCCCGGTTGACGATGAATGGCGCCAGCAGCGTAATCTCTTCTGTTGTGCGCCGAAGCTCCGATTGAAACTTTTGCAGATCACCGGCACTCCGGCGCAGTGCGAGATCGACTTCCTCGAATTGCAACCGATCTTCCCCTTCGATGCGGGCGTAGGAGAAGCCCATTTCCAAAGCGGAGCGGACAGCGCCCACCAGCCCCAGCGTCTTTCTCGCCAGAGACTCCTGTAGCATGCGCTGTTTGCGTTCGTAGAGGGGCACAAGCTCTTCGGCGAACCATCGGGACTGTCGTGGCTGTCGATGCCTGGTTGACGCTGGTTCAACGCTCACGCCCGATGATCTGAAGATCATTGGAGCCTTGAATCAGGATCTCGAACAGCAGACGGCCTACGTCAAGCGCCAACTTCATACGGAGTTCGGAACTGACTCCCCAATGCTTGAAGTCCAGTTCGTCCTCTGCAAGTAAAGCCAGGGCAGCGCGACGGTGGCGCAGACTGCTAGGCGTCTCTTCGGCGTGTGACGGCTCGGGCGAACGAACCTTCTCGATGAGATAAGGGATGGCTGCTGCGCGGACAAGGCGGATACCATCAGCCGCCGTACTGCGACAGAAATCGCTCTCGAGCGCCGCCACAAGCACGGGAGCTGCCGCGTCGCGATGGAACCCCGCAAGCGCTTCGACTGCGCCAGGCAACTTTCGTGCGGCTGCAACCGCACGCAGTACATAAAAGGCCTCGTCTGACTGGCTTCGACCCACCTCTCGCGCAGCGGTGTTCTCCACTGCCTCTTCTGCCAGACGAAGCACTGGATCCTGAATACCTTTCTCGCGAAGTAAGTAATCAGTCAATGCAAAAAATGCCCGCAATTCACCTAGTACGCGCACGACGCGCTGTCGCGGGAGATACACAGTGCTCGGCTTGCCTTCCAGCAGAACCCGGCGCAAAGCCGGAATCGAAGCTTCGCCCACTCCGACCAGGGCCGCCATGCTCAGCTCACCATCGGTAAGCGAGAACAGTCCCTGAACCAGCCGTTCGATTCCCGCCTCGTCGTTATCCAACTGTGCGCCACGTTCAACGACTCCCGCCATCACTTCCGCACGACCTCGTTGATCCATTCGCCATAGACACTGCGGCCAGCGTACTTGGCCGAGCTGCCCAGTTCCGCCTCGATTTCCAACAGCCGGTTGTACTTTGCAACACGCTCGCCGCGGCACGCCGACCCAGTTTTGAGCTGGCCAACGCCGGTCGCGACTGTGAAGTCAGCAATCGTCGTATCGTCGGTTTCGCCCGAGCGATGTGAGACTACGCAGGTATAGCCATTCTTGCGCGCCAAATCGATGCAGCGCAGCGTCTCCGTAACCGTGCCGATTTGGTTAAGCCTGATCAGGACCGAATTGGCAATGCCTTCGCGAATGCCGCGCTCCAGGATTTCGGGGTTGGTGACGAAAATGTCATCTGCAACCAATTGAGCCCTGTGTCCCAAACGCCGCGTGAGCTCGCGCCACCCTTCCCAGTCGTCTTCCGCCAAACCATCCTCAAGCGAATAGACCTCCGGATACTTGTCCAGCCATTTCTCCCAGAGGGAGACCATCTCACTGGGAGTGTGTTTGGAATGGTCTGACTTATCGAAAACGTACAATCCGTTCTCGAAGAACTCGCTGGCTGCGGGGTCCAGGTTGATGGCGATATCTTGTCCCGGTTTGTAGCCAGCGTTGGCGATAGCAGAACCGAGCAACTCCATTGCCTCTTCATTCGACCGAAGCTCGGGAGCAAACCCTCCTTCATCGCCAACACTGGTGGTATATCCCTTTCGCTTAAGCGCATCTTTCAAGGAGTGAAACGTTTCTACCGCGGCACGGAGGACCTCGGCAAAACTTGGAGCGCCAACCGGAACGATCATGAACTCCTGGAAATCGACGTTGTTGTCCGCGTGTTTGCCCCCGTTCAGGACATTTAGTCCGGGAAGCGGTATGACGTACTCAGGCTGATCCGAAAAATAACGATAAAGAGGGATGCCGCGCTCATTGGCGACAGCCTTGGCGGCAGCGATCGAGACGCCAAGGATGCGTTAGCTCCGAGTCGCGCTTTATTGGGTGTTCCGTCAAGTCGGATCAGCTTTTCATCGAGCCCGACTTGATCGGCCGCATCGAAACCCACAACTGCCTTCTGGATTTCATCCAGTACATGGCCGACCGCTTTCTTGACGCCCTTTCCACCGAACCGCTTGCTGTCACCGTCGCGGAGTTCCACTGCCTCGCGCTTTCCGGTTGACGCACCGGACGGCACTTTCGCTGTTCCTGATGCGCCGCTATCCAGGTGAACCGTCACCTGCACGGTTGGATTGCCACGCGAATCGAGAATCTCAAGCGCTTGCAACTTCGTTATGATCGACATAAGTGCTCACCTCTGTAGCTGCTGAGGAAGGGATCCCGACACCAAAACGGTTTCGAGATCGCGTTTGACTTGCTGTGAGACCGGCAACTGCTCCAGCTTCTGTATGGTCTCGTTGTATGGATACCTAAACTGTTTCAGTTCGAAATGATCGTCATCCCAGACGGCATAACATGCGTCGGGCTTGCCAGTCTTGGGTTGACCCAGGCTGCCGGGATTGACCACCGTCGTCGATCCCACTTTGCGGATGAATGGAGTATGGGTGTGTCCGACCAGCAGATAGTCGGCATGTATCTCCTTAACTTCCTGCACCCATCGGTCGGAGTCTTCAGGACAATATTCGTACAGGGGATTTGAGGGTACGGCGTGGCACAGGTAGAACTTCTTTCCGTCGCGCTCGACGGTTTTGTGCAAGGGAAGCTGCTGTAAATATCTCGTTAAGTCGCCATTCATTGATTGAATGGTGAAGTCCCGAGTTTCAAGAGCCAGTTGTCGGTATCGCGGGCTGCATCGCGTATCCTCTTCAAACCCCACGGCCTGGTCGTGGTTGCCACGAATGACAATTTCCGCGCGAGATCGTAGGAGGGCGACAACCTCGCGCGGGTCCGGGCCGTAGTCGACGAGGTCGCCGAGCACCCAGAGGTCATCACCCCACTCGGGCAATGCCATCAATGCGTCAAGATTTGCGTGGATGTCAGAGATCACCACAATCTTCATTGCCGGGCTGCCTCGTCTTGAGAAGACCGACGGTCGGAACCAACCAACATCCGCATCGCGCGCTGCACTGCATCGTCGTCCTTGACGGCTAACTCGCCCTTACGTTGATAATCATGTTTGTCGATAAACTTCCTAACCTCTTCTGCAAGAACGACCGTGCGCCTGTGAACAGCGGAAGCGATCCATCGGCGGTTCTCTTCGATCTTCCAATTCGTCACGGCAATCTGACCGTGAGTCACACACAGGCGATCGTCTCCCAAGGGCCGCCTAGATGGAGCGGAAATCATCCGCTTTTGCTTTTGACAACCTGACTTGGCCCACCTGTGCTCATCTCATTTGGCCCACCCTAGTTAATAGTTCTCTGCTCGGCAGCGGGTGAGCGGCGTTGCTGC
>Ga0302320_10009179_pt1 | contig 21317 bp, 13 predicted proteins | sample Bog_T0_3_FD_202130 | JGI IMG/M metagenome (GOLD analysis project Ga0302320, IMG submission 202130) | Peat permafrost microbial communities from Stordalen Mire near Abisko, Sweden - Bog_T0_3 | ecosystem: Environmental > Terrestrial > Soil > Wetlands > Peat | place: Sweden: Abisko, Stordalen Mire...
CCAAATTCTTTGACAGCCTGACTGTAGACCTTTTTCCAGAATTTCTTCCCCACTTCTCCCTCGGGATAGATCAATGAAGCGGTGATCTGTTTGAGCAAATAATCTTGGGCCAAAAGATCCCTTCCCATTTCTGTTTTACCGAAAACATCCGGGATGATCCGGTTCTTTTCATACGGCGAAAGGTTGACCCATAGATCTTTTTCGGGCGTGGTCAGGCTGGCGAGGAAATATTTGACTAGTTTCTGATATTCCTGCTTTTTTAGATCCAAAGCAATATGGCTATCATTCTGATCAACAATAAAATCAAATTGTAAAGGATTTTCAGGATGGACAGTAATGCCTTTAAGTATGGCTGGAGAGAATTCCGGACTTAAACCGACCCTCACACCGGGAGCCGGCAAATGTAATTCATAAGCTTGGGCTACAGGCAGAGGGCCTATAACCGACGTTATCAGAAAACTAGTTAGAATTATAATGGATACTGAGTATTTCATATACTTTATCCACTTAGACAAGACATAGCTCGTCATCTCCCTATATATAAGTAAACCATATAAATATAGAGAAAACAAGGAGTTGCGGCTATTTTTAGGAAAGCGCTACCGGGGGACGAATATTATCTACATCTCATTTATTCCCAATATCTTAGATAAATTCTGCACATTCTTAATAGCGACAATGATCGGAAAAAATCCGGCAATCTTATCCGGATCTAAATCTTTTAATTGATCAGAGAAAGCGAAATCATTACCTTTACCCTGGACAACTAGCTTTTGATTAGCAGGATTTAGATCAATACCGCCTTTATCAAAATCTGAACCCATGGCACTATCAAATTTAGGCAAGCGTAAATTTTCCGAAGATATTCTAATGTTGGTCCAATCATCATACCGTTCTCTTTCGGTTGAAAAATGGATCCCTCTGGTATCAAGAAATTTTTTATAAAAACCCAATGAATTCCCTTCTGCCGGGATATAAACACTCCTGTTAGCTGATGAAGCTTGTTTCAAGAAATAATTTAACAAAAAACTTCCGATCCTTGGCTTTTCTGTTTGACTCATGTTTTGCTTCATGCCTTGATAATCAGAAAGAACTCCTAGATCACCAAGATACAGAGAACCATCCTCTGATACCGATCTATACATCCGTCCAATAACCTGGCCTGCCGGGTCAACAAAGACAATCCAGCCCTCTCCGGAAGTGTTCACCAGATCTTGTATCTTATTATTAGGAAGGTCCGGTTCTCTGATGGCAACAATACTACGGGCAAATGCGGTCTTTAACTCAGAGCTCCCTAAACTTCTAAAAACGTCCTTGGCTGACAAAAGGGATCCTCTATCAGCCAGCCTATCTAAGGACCGAACATCCCCGTCGGAAATTTTTGTCTTAATGCTTTCCTGGAGCCCTGCATTCATCGCCTCATCTTTTGTTTCTTTGATGTCTACTATTCGAGGAATAGTGATCCTGAATGTCGCTCCTGCCTGACGCAAATTCAGATCTTCCTTATTATCAAAAGCCTCTATTTTACTTCCCTTCCAGGCTTGTCTAAGAAATAGCTGACTATACGCTAACCCTTTTCCTACTGTATTAGCGATCGCACTCTTTTTGGTGGTAAATCCCATTCGGAAAATTTTATTCTTATCCGCTTTAGCTAGCCCAACCCCATTATCGACAACACTCAAAATAAATTGATCCCCCTCGATAGCGGCGATGACTTGCACCTTACCATCCTTCTTACCCCCCACTGCCCGCATAGCATTCATTAACAGTTCCCTTAAAACAATAGCAAAATTCTCATTATGCCAACTCGTTCCTAAAATAGTGTGCTTTTGAGATAATTGATCGATAACAACCTCTCCGGGTTTACCTAACTTCGTGCGGATATCTGCCGATAGTTTATCAAATACCGGTCTAAATACCCATAATTCATCACCCTGGTATTTTTCTTTCTTGCCGTTATTCACGATGCTATACGGATATGTCCCGAGAATAACATCCACTTGAGATACCTTGGCCTCGGTTTTCATCGCGGCATCTTTGAAGTCTTCCGCTGCGCCTTGAAAATTACTTTTCACCAGATGATCATAATGGGACACCACATATTGAAGAGCCGCGGGTCTTTCCACCATTAATTCCGGCTCTTCTTCTTTTTCAAACAATTGCGTGTCTGATAAAACCCTCATTTCCCCGGAAGACAACTTGTCCCCGGAAGAAAACCTGGTTAAAATGTCTGCGATATCAGGATGATAATCACGATAATATTGATAGACGTCTAATAAATTCCTTAAGCCTCTTTCGACCAATTCAGAATATGTTACACTGAAAAATGCAACCGGCTTCTCCCCTACCATTAAATCGACAGCATCAGCTGACATCCCTTGAAATTTCTTCTTGAACGCAGTAATCGCATTTAATGTATCCAATGCAATTTCAAGTGTACTGATCATATAATTAATCTCATGGTGCGTTAATCCAAACTTCAGCTCTTCACGGGTTAGCATGATCCTAAGGATCTCAACCATTTTTCTGGTATTGAGAACAAGCCGGTCACTGTACCCTGGATTTGCATTATCATTCGTGTCAATAATTTGCCACAGCCTCGAAAGCGCTCCAAAATAAAAACGCGAAACAATAATATCTTTCTTCTTGTCTGCCCCTAATTCTGACTTCTCGTCATCGATCCAATGATCAAAAAGTCCCTGAAGAAATGCTACATCGACGTTACCGCTAGCCTTTAACTCTGCTTTCTTGGCAGCTATTTCAAGTCCCTCGGTCAAAGGCTTCGGCAGGTTATCATTATATGCTTTAAAGGCAACCTCTACTTCTGCATCAAATATAGCTCTCTCCTTCTCGATCTGTGCTATAGCCTCAAGAAAAATACCTGCTGCGCTTCGCTGATTTGAACCAGCCTTAGCTATTTTCTCTTTTTCTTTCACCAATTCCGCTTTTAATGCTTCAAAATATTCATAATTTTGATCCCTGATGTCTCTGAGCTCAGAAACAATGACCGCGTAGCTGCTTATAAGGGGCTTCCCTGTTACTTTTCTTCGTTTATTTTTTGAATCCTGATCTTCATTAATAGCAACAGCATGCACCACATTATATCCAACCCTGCGGAATCTTGTTTCACTCCTTAAGCCTGCCATCACATACCCGCTGAGCCGTTGTAACGCAGAAATATATATGCTTTTTTCACCCACCGCTGCTTCATAAGAATATAAACCATCAAACGCCGCATTAAACTCTTCAGAATCTTTTTGCGTGCTTTGGGGGGTTATCCTGTTAACTCTATCACTTAAGGCTTTATCTTTAAGCACTTTAAGCTTACTGACAAAATGTCCTTCGGTCCGTTCTTGCAATCTATCTAAGAGCACTAAGTCCAGAACGATATCAGCCGCATATTCAATAGCCCCTTTTACGCTTTCTTCATCAAACCATGGATTAAAGTACTTAAGTGTCAAATGCGCAGCTAATGGCACCCCTACTGCGGTGGCTATTGTCGCTACGGTTTCTGCGACTACAGTCGACGTAAAAAAAGAATTAAATCTTAATGAGTATTTCTTTTGTTTACTGATTCCAAGATCGGGCAGGTCAATTTTATCCTTATAAAATTTCTCAAACAAATTTTCAATGTCAGCCCTCAACAATTTAACAATTTCCTCCTGTACATTAGGGTCCTGTATCAATAAAAGCTGTAAAGCTTTCCCTTGTTGTTCGCTAAAATAACATTTCTCCGCCCATTGAGCTAAGAATTCCAGCTCTTTATAAAACCCGTTCTCTCCTAAAGCAATATCCATAGGTTCACCTGAATATTGGAATACCCCCCTTTTTTCAGAATTAACCTCTTTCTTCCATTTACCGGAATCTTTATAGTCTGTGATCGCTTTAACAAGTTCCCCAAAAGCCAATTTATCCCATGCTTTTGCCGATCCATTATCTAATTCTTCCCTGAGAAATCTTTTGTGTTCGTATTTAATAGTAATTGGTGTAAATTCATGCGGTCTGATCAAATCTAAAAGAGCGTTAAACGGATTAGCCATTGCCCTATCCGTAGCATCATTCTCTTGTGCTTTAGGATTAGTTAGATCAACAGTCGCAACTTCTGTTTGATCTGAATTTTTAGCGGCGTTTATTAACAATGCTTTATTGCCCGGCTTTAATGTGGTGTTGTCCTCGATATCAAGCCTCTGTTCAAGATTTGTATTCCCTTGCTGAGTAGTATACCCTCCGGAAAAATATTTCCGCGGGATCGTTTGCTGGCTTAAGGTGTCATAGTCTTCCTTAATATAGTTAAAAACACCTTTCTTGTACGCCCGTAAATATCGACGATAAATTTCCTGATTATTAGCAGGGTCCTGATCAACCCCCTTGACCTTGCCCCGGTCCACATAGATCCGGCCTAAGACACTTTCTTTTAATCTTTTCTTAAACCAGGTCGCCAGGATCAATGAATTATTGACCTGCCTTAATAAGGCGAAATTCTTAGCCCTGTTGACTTCATTCTCTAATTGCGGAAGAACGATCTCACGGACGATTTGAGAGCCTAGAGCGCTGGCACTTTCATTTGTCGAACGGTTGTTTACCTGGGGCGCTTTCGCATTCAACGCTTCATTGCTCGGCATAGGGCTTGGGGACACGGCCCCTTCGGGGACATGTCCCCTGGTCGGCATTTGGTTTTTAGCCACGGCTAAATAATCCTGCTCCAGCATCACCTTCAAATGACTCTTGAGAACATAAGCGGTGTTCCCATTCTCATACACCGTGGCCTGGTCCGGAATAATCCACACTTTGTTAAATGTATTCACAGGCACATCGGTGGTGCCGAATTCTTTGGACGCCTGACTGTAGACCTTTTTCCAGAATTTCCTCCCCACTTCTCCCTCGGGATAGATCAGTGAAGCGGTGATCTGCTTAAGCAAATAATCCTGGCCTAAGAGATCCCTTCCCATTTCTGTTTTACCGAAAACATCCGGGATGATCCGGTTCTTTTCATACGGCGAAAGGTTGACCCACAGATCTTTTTCGGGTGTGGTCAGGCTGGCGAGGAAATATTTGACTAATTTAGTATATTCATTGCGTACGGACACAAGATCTTGTGTCCGTACATCGCCTTTATCAACAATAAAATCAAATTGTAAGGGATTTTCAGGATGGACCGTAATGCCTTTAAGTATGGCCGGAGAGAATTCCGGACTTAAAGCCACCCTCACCCCGGGAGCCGGTAAATACAATTCGTAAGCCTGGGCCAAAGGCAATGGCCCTATGACCGACGTTATCAGAAAACCGACTAAAGTGACAATGGTCAATGGAACAGTCTTCATATTTGACTTGCCCCCGGACTTGCAGACTGATCATTAACTGCACCTAAAAATGCTTTTAGATCTCGCATAGGCTGGATATTAACGATTACCGGCGTAAAGCCCGGAGCATTACGCAGCTGTGCAAGCAAAGCCGGGTCCAGGTGAAATTTAATACCAGCCCCTGCATTTTGGGTCAGCAAATTCATATTGGCTGGGGTCAAGTCAATACCGCCATTGTCCAGCTTTTGAAGAGCTTGGGCTTTGTCCGCTGATCTTTCAGACCTCATGGAATAATCAACCAATAAATTTCTATTAAATTGCTGAGGCAAAAGCCACTGCGGTTCCGGCGTGCGAGCCTGTTGTAAAATTTGATAAATTTGCGCCTTCGTCCCATCACTCCACGTTCGGGGTAGACTTTTCATGAACGCGTATTCACTGATCATCCATGTTTTGTCTTGGACGATACTGTCCCTAATAAAGTTGTTCCCTTCTTTTGTCAATTCTGCCCATATCGCCTGCGTATCTTGACCAAGACCTAAAAAGGCTTCTTTCCCAATAAACTCCTTATCATGCCGTTCTTCTTTTTCTAGTTGTTGCTGATCAACATCCGCATGACCATAACTAAACCCCCTCCACGCGACATATCGTGCATGGTCAATTCTCGTACCATTAGAACCATAGTACCCATTGCTCTCGATTATTTGTTTACCGTCAAACCCAAACAATATGCCTAAGGCAATATGTATCCGTGCGACATCCTCTTGGGCCACATGAACGATGGATACGGCGGCGCCCCCATTTAAAAGTTCATTGATCTTCAGAGAACAGCTATCACTGACATCATGGGCTGATTCAGCCTTAGGCTTAGCAAACCATTTAAGGTGAGGCTTGCCATCTTGAAGGTATCCTAAAGCGGCCTCTTGTCGTGACCATTGCTTTTGACCGGCTATCTTGCTGTAGGTCTGACTGGGATAATACAGTTCTATCTTGCCATTCCTGGCGGCTACCATCCATTCATATCCGTACTCTTCGTAAATCTTATTAAAGATATAGAAATTATTTCTTTGGGCTTCCTCGGATTGAGATTGGACATAATCCACAAACTCCTGAAGACTATCTGCATATGCCCGGGAAACAACTTGAAACGTCGTTGTTTTAGGTGACAATTCATTAATACCCTTCTCTTCGTTGTACATCAATTCCCAATTCCCATTTACATTCATATAGACCTTCTGCCTGCCTAGAGTAACTTTAGAGAATTTATAGCTCTTATAGCTGTTGAGCACTCCTAAAACATTCTCTAGCTCATTTTCATTCCTTGCGTTCTCAAATTTATAAATAAGAGTAAAATATTGCCTCAGCGCATCGAGCAAAGAAACGTCTCTGCCTGATTTACCTCCTAATTTTCCTATAACATCACGCATCAGATCGCCATCAAGATAGTCCTCAATTCTTATGTCCCCATTTTCAAATGCAGCTTGGACCTCGGCAGGAAGTGACTGCAGTAATTGTGAATTGTTTTCCCCAAAAATAGCTTCTCTGGCTGGAATTAGCCCCCCATCAAATTTATGATAACCGTCAGCTGTTTGTATCCTGGAAAGTTCTTCTGATCTGGCGATCAAATCATCTCTCTGACTCTGACTTCTACTAAAAAGATAATTGATGGCAAACTGTGTTGCTTTGACAATATTTTTATAGGCATCGGAATCTCCGGCTTGTCCTTCCAAATTCAACCTGCCCAGGGTCCCGGTAAATCTAAGGCCGGTATACCCATTAAGCTGTCTGATCCTGGATTTATATTTATTTATTTTTTCACGAACAGACATCCCCAATAAATTCCTGTATACGACGGTATCCCGACTAGACCCAACAGGGCTCGGCGCTGCGGCTTCCTCTTGGGGAGCCGCTGATTCCAAGTTTTTGATCGCTTCATCAATTTCAACAGAAGTGATAGTCTTCTGCCCGTCTTGCTCAAGGTCTAAATACCTGGTGTTCTCTTGACTAACGGGGGTCCAAGCCAATTGGGTCCCATTACTGGAATTCAGATCATAAACTTCGATCACATTATTCCCTTTGGGGTCCTGAGTCACCCTAATAGAAAAATGTCGGCCTGAAAGCAGGATATCGTTGTCTATGAGGAAGTCTCTGTCTGCCTGTGGAGCACCGTTATTTCGCCCAAAAATGTAACTCCGGCCTAATTCTAAAGTCGGCAGATTTTGACCCAACACTATATTCTTTTCTCTATCATATCGAAGGACCCTGACTTTGCCCTCTTGAACTCCTACCCGGTAACTAGATCCGCCGGCACTGACCCAGGCATTCCCGACGAAAGCTTTCTCAATCCCTCCGGCCCTAGGCACAGATTGACGCTCAATTGGTGTCAACTCCAAACTGGTCCCGTTAGATGAATTTAAATCGTTAACTTCGATCACATTAATCCCTTGAGCGTCCTGAGTCACCTTAAAAGAGAAATGTCGGCCTGAAAGCAGGATATCGTTGTCTATGAGGAAGTCTCTGTCTGCCTGTGGGGCACCATTATTTCGCCCAAAGATGTAACTCCGGCCCAATTCTAAAGCCGGCAGATTTTGATCCAACACTATATTTTTTTCTCTATCATATCGATAGACCCTAACTTTGCCATCGAGAACCCCTACTCGATAACTGGACCTGCCGGCATTGATCCAGGCGCTACCTACAAAAGCTTTCTCGATCCTTCCTGCCTTGGGCACAACCTGACGCTCATTGGGTAACCACTCCAAACTTGTCCCATTTGATGAATTCAAATCGTTAACTTGGATCACCTGACGGTCTTGACCATCCTTAACCACTCTAAAAGAAAAGTGTCTGGCCGAAATTGTATCATCGTTGTCTATAAGAACATCCCTGTCTCCCCGCGGGGCATTGTTGTTTCGTCCGAATATATAGCTTTGACCTAAAGATAAATCCCATATGCTTTGATCCAGCACTTGACTCTTGGCTCTATCATAGCGCTGCGCTTTTACTTTGCCATCCTGAACCCATACTCGATAACTGGATCTGCCGGCATTGATCCAAGCGCTTCCTATAAAAGATTCCTGTCTGCCTTCCTGTAAAACAGGAACATGCCCAAGTTGAGTTTCGGTCACATTCATTGCGTTATCCTTCTGCTTCTCACCGGATGCCGCATTTATAGTGCTGGGTAAGGCATTCGCTCCCACAATATAATCACCGCTTTCCTGATCAGGAACTCTAGACAGATCCTCAGTAAACTTAACACCGGCACTTCCTTGTTTGTCCAAGCTGAGGATGGTATTCCCTCCTTCTTCACTGCTGCCGATGCCTTCCCAATCGATCCCGCCCGAGAAGTACTTTCTTGGTATGATCTCCTGTGTGATCGGGTCCGTATCTTCTTTGATGTAATTATACACACCCTTTTTAAACGCCTTTAAGTACTGACGGTAGATCTTTTCTTTCTCTTGGGGATCACTGATATTCACTCCCGAAACCTTATTCTTGTCGGTGTAAACTTGGGCTAGAATGCTGTCCTTGATCTTTTTCTTGTACCAGGTGGCCAGAATAAGACTGTTATAAACCTGACGAAGCCTGGCAAAGTTCTTATTATTATTGATCTCTGTCGTCAGTTCAGGAATAACAACTTCACGAATGATTTGAGAACCAAGTGTGCTCGCATCCCTCTTAGGGGCTAGAGTAGCCGCCCTTTCTTGCGAGGGGATCCCTTCATGTTTCTCCAAAGAAAGGTAATCCTGCTCCAGCATGACTTTAAGTTTTGATTCCACCACATAAGCCGTCCCGGCTTTGGCATTTTCATAAACTACAGCCTTTTGAGGCACTATCCAGACTTTATTAAAGGTGTTGACCGGAATATCCGTTGTCCCATAACGTTTGCTGGCCTCTGCGTACACCCGTTTCCAAAACCTTTTGCCTACTTCATCTTCCGGATAGATCAAACTCGCCGTTATTTGCTTGAGCATATAGTCTTCCGCTAACAGGTCCCGGCCCATTTCGGTGAGGCCAAAACTGTTAGGAATAATGCGGTCTTTTTCATAGGGCGAAAGATTGACCCACAGATCTTTTTCCGGAGTAGTCAGGCTGGCCAGAAAATACTTGATCAATTTGTTTGACTCACTCATTAACTGGTCATTGTTCAATTCCCTATCGCCCTTATTTAGAATAAAATCGAAACGGAAAGGATTGTCAGGATGGACCTTGATCCCTTTGAGTATCGGCGGATCGATCGGTGGGCTTAGATGCACCATGATCCCAGGAGCCGGCAGAATAAAATCTTGCGCTTGGGCAGAAGGCCACGGCCCGAGTGTATTAAACAGGAAAGCTATCAAAATAGCGATATGGAAGCATGGGGCTCTCATACTATAAATATGCACTATTAAAAGGCGGAAAACAAGGCCTGGAGGGCATTTTTGAGGAAGCGCTTTCCGTCGACTGGCTATTGAGTCGGCGGGGGGATAATACCTTTTTTAATATACTCAACTCTGATAAAACCTCTGAGTGTAGGCAATTGGAAACTAAAGACTGCGGCCGCGATCACACACAGGCATCCGCCCCATAACAGGGTCTGTCCGGCGCCTATTCTTTCGGCTAATGTCCCCGATAATAAACTGCCAAAGGGGGAAAGCCCCATGAAAGCCATGGTATAAAAGCTCATGACCCTGCCGCGCTTATCTTCTTCAACCACACTCTGCAGAATGATATTACTGGACGCCATTTGCACCATCATCCCGAACCCGGAGAATAGCAGCACCGGGATCGCGATCGTTAACACCGATGTCCGCGAAAAAACCAGGACCCCAAATCCAAAAATAGCGGCGGTTGTGGCAATGACCTTGCTTAAGCCTAAAACATTTTTACGGTTGGCCAGATAGATCGCCCCACTCAGTGCTCCCAGACCAGAGGTGCCCATCAATATCCCCAGCGTTTTTGCCCCCCCATGAAAAATATCCCTGGCAAAGACCGGCATCAGAGCCTGTACCCCTCCTGCCACTAAACTCATCACCGCCAAAAGCGTTAAAATAGTCCGGATAGGCATAAAATTAAACGCATAGAAAAAGCCTTCCTTGAGCTGGAGCATCACGGATTCCTTGTGGCGCCCGGAAGTCTCAAACCGCGGCAATTTCATCATCCCCAAAGAAAACAACACGGCAATATAACTCAGCGCGTTGACCAGAAAACAAGTACCCTCCCCGAATAAGGCGATCAAAATGCCGCCTATAGAAGGGCCGATCAGCCTGGCCGCGTTGACCATGGAAGAGTTCAGGGCGATCGCATTGCTTAAATCTTCCCTGTCGTTGATCATATCCACCGTAAAAGACTGGCGCACCGGAATATCAAAAGCATTCACCGCACCTAAAAAGAAACTTAAAAGAATGATATGCCACACCGCAATGGTATGGGTCATAAAAAGGATGTACAGGACCACAGCCTGGACCATGGCCATGGATTGGGTAATGAGCAAAAGACGGTGACGGTGATAGCGGTCAGCGATCACCCCTGCCAAAGGAGCCAGCAGGAAGGTCGCTATCTGGCTGGAAAACCCGACTAATCCCAATAAAAACGCGGAATGGGTCATGCGGTACACCAGCCAGCTGACCGCGATCTGCTGCATCCAGGTGCCGACAAGCGAAATGCTTTGCCCGCTAAAAAAAAGCCGGTAATTTTGATGGCGTAAGGCGCGAAAAACTGTTTTAATGTTCATAATTGAATCACAATAACATATTAACCAATTATGCCAAGTAAAATTTCAACTCATCCCTTCAATGCCGCGCTCAAGGATCCCGATATCCGTTTCTTTATCGGTTCCGTCGGATTCTTCACCTTGGGCAGCAGGGCTCTGGCTGTAGTCATCGGATTTCAGATCTATAAGATCACCCATAGCGCCTTATGCTTAGGATGGCTGGGATTGATAGAGGCTATCCCTGCTTTGTCTCTAGTCCTGATCGGCGGTTATGTGGCGGACCATTTCCCCCGCCGCAAGATCCTCCTGATAACCCGGGCCTCATCCTGTGTCTGCGCACTGGCCCTGGCTGTTTTGTCTTTACAAACCCATGATATTTCGGTGGCGGGCCTTTACACCGTCATCTTTTTGGCCGGCATCGCCCGGGGCTTTGCTGACCCTGCCAATACCGCTTTTGAAGCCCAGGTGGTCCCTAAAACAATGACGGTTCACGGCTCGTCATGGATCGCCAGTGTCTGGATCGGATGTTCTATCGCGGGACCGGCCATCATCGGTTTTGTTTTTGAAGCCTGGGGCGCTTATGGCAGTTATCTTTTGATCACCGGATTCTTTATCCTCTCCTGGCTGGCTACCCGGGCCATTGCTCCAAAGCCGCAGATCATGCCCAAGGACAAAGAACCCCTGTTTAAAAGTATTGCCATGGGCTGGCGGTTTGTCTTAAGTCACCAACCGCTCTGGGGCGGGATGACCCTGGATCTCATCGCCGTGCTTTTCGGCGGGGTGATCGCCCTGCTGCCCATTTATGCGACCGATATCCTGCATGTCGGGGCCAAAGGCTTAGGCCTGCTTAATGCCGCTACTTCGCTGGGCGCATTAAGCATGATGCTTTATGCCACCCGCCATCCCCCCATTGCCCGTGCCGGACGCAATTTACTTCTTACCGTCGCGGGTTTCGGCATCAGCATCCTTATTTTCGGCTTCTCTAAAAACTTCCTGCTGTCTTTGGCGGCCCTGACCTTAAGCGGCATGTTTGACGGGATCAGCATGATCATCCGCCGCTCCATGGTCAGGCTCTTGTCACCTGATGATATGCGCGGACGGATCTCGGCGGTCAGCTGGGTATTTATTTGTTCCTCTAATGAATTAGGTGCATTTGAAAGCGGCATGGTCGCCGCTTGGCTGGGCGTTATTCCCTGTGTGGCTCTCGGAGGTGTGGTGACTTTAGGTGTTGTGGGTATTACCGCCTGGCTGGCGCCGCAATTGCGCCGTCTGCGATTCGATGCTCAGACCATGGAAAAAATGCCCTACTTACCGTAACTGTTTCCCACAAACGAACCATCGGTCTGTTTATCCGTATCCTGACCGATAAAAATACCGTCTTTCGGAGTTTTAGAATTACTCTCGGCAAAAGGAGCATCTGTTTCTTTTTTCTGCTTTTGGGTCGTGCTGTCCCCGGCAAAATAACTATTCTCAGGCACGACCGTATGTGTCCCCACAAAAGAACTGTCTGTTTTCTGGTGAAGGTCCTCGCCGACAAAATTATCATTGACGATACTTTTAGAAATATCCCCGACGAAAGAGCTATTAATAGGTTTGGTGACATTCCCATCGTCGGCTACTGCCGAATGGCAAAGCATCAGACTGAAAAACACCCAAACCCCCCAGCCGAACTCTTTCATAGCCGCCCTCCATCCATGTTCTCAGGATCGATGACCTGCATGAATACATCCACTATGTCAGGATCAAATTGAGTCCCGGAACCGGCCCGGATCACATCTACGGCCTCTGCGTGACTATAGGCTTTGCGATACGGCCTGTCCGAGATCAAAGCCTGATACACGTCAACTATCGAGATGATCCTGGCCCCCAGAGGGATCTCGTTGCCCTTAAGGCCGGAAGAATATCCTAAGCCGTCGAATCTTTCATGATGATACAAAAGCAGCGGGATCAGCCTGTCAAAAAAATGGATCGGTCTGATGAGCTCCGCGCCGATCTTAGGATGTCTTTTGATCAGTTCACTCTCTTCTAATGTCAGTTTTTCTTTTTTCTGCAGAATGTCCTCCGGGACACCAATATTTCCCAGATCATGGAGCAGGGTCGCCTGTTCCAAGTTCTTTATACTTTCCGAGGACAAGTTCAATCTTTCGCCTATTTTGACAACGATATCGACCATATGCTCCGCATGCTCCCCCGTATACTGATCCTTAGATTTGATGGTCTTGACAAAAACTTGGATCGCTTCAAAAAGGGAATTATCTGTTCTATCGGCCATTTGGGCGAGCTTTTCTTTCAATTCTTTAACATTCACTTTCGCATCTTTGCCAACGACGGCTTCAGTATCTTGAGCGATATCTTTGACCGTGCACAGCTTATTCCTGCCGGTTTCCTTGGCATTCAGCAGGGCCTTGTCCGCTAGATCGATCAAACCGGCCGCTGTTTTAGTGCCACCCCCGTCTTCAGGAAAGCTGGCTAATCCTATGCTTATTTTTAGCCTGACCTTCTTATCTTCAGGATCAAAAATATGTTTCCCGATAATGTCCAACAGGCGCTGACCAAATCTGATCGCCCCCTCTTTATTGGTATCGGGCATCACGATCACAAACTCTTCACCGCCGTAGCGGGTCACAATATCCACATTCCTGATAAGCGCCTTCAGACAACCGGCAAATTCTTTAAGGATCCTATCCCCGTACGGATGGCCATAAACATCATTAAAGACCTTAAAATAATCAATGTCGATCATTAGCACTGACAACGGAAAAACATATCGGTTGGCCCTCTCGACCTCATAGGCCAGTCTCTGTGTCAAATAACGGTAATTATAAAGATTGGTATGCTCATCTTTGATCGTAAGTTCCTTTAAACTGTTCAATAAATTGTCCCGCTCTTCATAAAGGATCTTAATGCCCTCATTGGCCTTAGTTAACCCCCAAGCTTGCGTTTCCAACTGTTCTTTGGATTTGATCAGGGCCGCCTCCGTGGCCTTGGCGGAGGTAATGTCCCGGTAAATGCTCAAGAACATCTTTTGATCCTTATAGTCCAACAGGGAGGTCGAGACAAATAGCGTCTTTCGTAAACCGTCCTTGGACTTAATAGACGTTTCTGTCTTGTGGTAGACAAATTTTCCGGAAACTTCTTTTAATTGTTCAAGGGCCTTACGATGTTCCAGGGGGTCCGGATAAAGAAGAACGGAAAAGTCTGCGACACTATTGGCTTCCTTCATCGTATAGCCGGTAAGCTCTTCCATTTTTAAATTGAATATTTCAAAATGGCCGTTCTCATCGCTGACCGTAATACCTTCGTCAAGGCGCGCGATGAGCTCGTCTAACAGCCGGGCTGTTGCCTCAGATTCAAAAGTGCTCATTTAACCAGGATATCCTTGATCGCCTTGAGCAAAAACTCAGGGTTCTGCCCCTTGATGCAATAGTCATCCGCTCCGAATTCCCGGGCCCTCACAGCATCGATCGCATCGATCTTAGCGGTATACATGATCACCTTAGCAGGAACCTTTTCTACATGCTTGATCCTGCGGCAAGTCTCAATACCATCCATGACGGGCATGACGGTGTCCAAAACCACGAGGTCAGGTTTTTCCTGTACCGCCTTCTTTATTCCTTCCTCTCCGCAGGATGCCTCAACAACAGCATAGCCATTTTCCTTAAGTATTTCACCTAATAGGATCCTTGTCGCTTCATCATCCTCAATGATCAATATCTTTTTATTGGCCATAGATACCCCCTCAAATTATGCTACTCTTTTCTTAAAAATCGGTCAATCAGGATCTATCTACAAAGATTTCCTTTGAGGTGAAACGAACTTTTCTAAGCTGGGCGTACTGATCATCCGAGGCCCGGTACCCGACGGCGCATACGACCACCGACTCCAGCCCCAATGACGATAGGCCTAAGATCTCATCAAATTTTTGAGGATCAAAACCTCCGATGGGACAGGTATCGATCTTACGGTGCGCACATTCGGCCAGAAAAACGCCCAAGGCAATATGCACTTGGTTTTTCATTGACGCTGCGATCTGGTGGGTATCTTGGCTTTTTAAAAATGTCATTATTTTTTGTTCATAATCGGACAACGATTCTTTCGTCACGCCCCGGACCCTGGCCGCATGATCGATGTAATGTTGGACATATTTCTCATCCATGGTCTTTAAAGAACAAAAGACGATCACACAGTCGGCATCTGTGAGCTGCGCCTGGTCCCAGGCATAAGGTCTTAATCTTTTTCTCAAATCCGGATCATGGATGACGATGAATTTCCAGGGCTGCAAGCCGAACGAAGAAGGAGATAAACGTAAGGCTTCGAGGATTTCTTCAAATTCCGGCTTTGAAATTTTTCTTGACGGGTCGAATTTCTTGGTAGCATAACGCCAGTGCAAAGGGTCCATAGGTCACTCCGGGGGGAATAAAAAGCCCTCTGTAGCCTTTCGGCCACAGAGGGCATTTGAAATACAAGAAACTACTTCTTATTCTTATATTTTTACTACGTTTTGAGCTTGTTCACCCTTAGGGCCGTTGACGATTTCGAACTCAACATCTTGTCCTTCGCCTAACGATCTGTATCCTTCACCTTGAATTGCACTGTGATGAACGAATACATCTTTGCCGTTTTCGGGAGTAATAAATCCAAAACCTTTTTGATCATTGAACCATTTTACTTTACCTTTAACCATAATCTTTGAAACCTCCTTTTGATCGAAACTTGAGCTCCTTTACGTGACCATAAAAAATCCGCAAGGTCTGAACCTACACCATGCGGTCTAAGATCACAATCCTTGAATCGAACTCGTTGGATAGTATGCCTTACATTTATCCATTTGTCAAATACTATTATGGATTTTCTTTTCTGGATGCTTCCAGATATTCCCAGCGCTGGTAAACTTTTAAAAGCTCGTCGGCAAGATCTTCTGAGCGGGCATTGACGCGGGCAATTTCTTGGGGGTCTTTCTGATAAAAATTAATATCTGACAACAACGCAAAGATCTCTTCCTGCTCTAATTCCAGTTTTTCGATCTTTAAAGGCAGCGCCTCAAGCTCACGTTCTTCCTTAAAAGAAAGCTTCCTTAGGGTCAACGGTTTGGCGGATTTTGGTTTTTCCTGCGTGCCGGCAAGTTTAGGTTTGGCCGTGGATGACTTGGGCGGCTGTCGCTGATTGACCCAATCATCATACCCTCCCGGAAATTCACCGATGACCCCTCCCCCTTCCATGACCATGGTCGATGTGGCTACGTTATTTAAAAAAGACCGGTCATGACTGACGATAAGCAAGGTCCCGGAATATTCCATCAGCAATTCTTCCAGGAGCTCTTGAGTTTCAATATCCAGATCATTGGTCGGTTCATCCATCACCAGAAAATTAGACGGCTTGGTAAAAAGCCGGGCTAAAAATAACCGGTTACGCTCCCCACCGGAGAGAACCTTGACAGGCGTACGCGCCCGGTCTGGCGTAAATAAGAATTCTTGAAGATAGCCGATAATATGCCGGGGCTTGCCGTTGATGGTCACGGTATCGCCACCCGGACAAACACTTTCAATAACCGTCTTTTCTTCATCAAGTTGCTGGCGCAGCTGGTCATAATACGCAATTTCCAAATTAGTGCCGTGTCGCACCTTGCCTTTTTGAGGCTCCAACTGGCCTAATAAAATACGCAATAAGGTGGTCTTGCCGCAACCATTAGGGCCGATGACCCCGATCTTGTCCCCGCGCATGATTTGAGTGGAAAAATCTTTGATCAGACACTTATCTCCATAAGCAAAGCCAAGATGTGCCGCTTTGATGACCAGATGTCCTGAAGCCTCCGCTTCATTCGTTTTCATAACCACTTGACCGATCTGCTGACGCTGGGCCTGTTTTTCTACACGCAACCGCTCCAGGGCCTTGACCCGCCCTTCATTGCGTGTCCGGCGCGCCTTTACCCCTTTACGGATCCAAATTTCTTCTTCAGCCAACTTTTTATCAAAATCTTCACGCTGGGCAGCTTCGTTCTCCAATGCCATGCTTTTACGCTCAAGAAAGGTCGGGTAGTCACAGGACCAGCTGAATACCTTGCCGCGGTCAAGTTCCACGATCCTGGTCGCCAAATGCTGCATGAACATGCGGTCATGGGTGACAAAGAATATCGTGCCTGAATAGGCCTTTAAAAACTCTTCCAGCCAGTTGATGGAGTCAATATCCAGATGATTGGTCGGTTCATCCAAAAGCAAAACATCCGGCTTTAATACCAGCGCCTTGGCTAATAACACGCGACGTTTTTGCCCGCCGGATAATTTTTCAAAATCAGCTTCGCCGTCTAATTTCAATTGGGTCAGGACAAACTCCACCTCGGCATCAATATCCCATCCGCCGCTGCGATCCAATTCGGACTGCAGCTTGTCCAGCTGACGCATCAATTCAGGCGTATGTTCGGTGTGCAGGCGATGGACCACATGATGATAATCACTTAAAAGCTTGGCACGGGCACCAAGGCCGGAAAATACAATATCAAAGACAATGCCTTTAAGATCATTAGGGACCTCCTGAGGCAAATGGGTCACCTGGACCCCTTTTTGAAAAACGATCTCGCCATCGTCGATGGTGGCATGGCCGGCCATCACCTTCATGAGCGTGGTTTTCCCCACCCCGTTACGGCCAAGCAAAGCAATACGCTCGCCCGGCTCCACCTGAAGGCTGAGGCCATCAAATAAAAGCGGGCCGCCAAAGGCCACGGATATTTCCTGTAAACTAATAAGTGCCATAAGTCGCAATACTCCCTATTACTTGCCCGGCAATACTTTTATTTAAGTCGACTAGTGTACTACAGATGGAAGGATTTAGCTATCAGATAAATGGTGACGTCTACCAATTATTTAATGGTGAAAAGTAGGGACAGACACTATTTTTTATCACGAAAATGCGGCAAGTAATTCTTTATTCGTGGGTGACTGTTGCAGTTTTTTAACTAACGCATCGGCAGCCTCAACAGGGCTCATGGCGGCTAAAGCTCTTCTGAGTTTATTGATTTGTTGCAGCTCTTCGACCCCCAGCAGTAACTCCTGCTTACGGGTGGCGCTTTTAGCTATATCAATGGCCGGATAAATGCGGTGATTGGCGATCTCTCTGGAAAGCACGATCTCCATATTCCCGGTGCCTTTAAATTCTTCAAAAATAACTTCATCCATGCGACTTCCAGTTTCGATCAAGATTGTCGCTAAAATGGTGAGCGATCCTGCATGTTCGATCTTGCGGGCAGCGCCAAAAATGCGGCGCGGCACCTCTAAGGCACGGGCATCTACCCCTCCGGAGATCGTGCGGCCGCTGGAGCGGGTTTGCGCGTTATGCACCCGTGCTAAACGAGTCAAGGAATCAATCACGATCATCACGTTGTGTCCGGCTGCCACCTCTACAAAGGCCTTGTGCATCAGCTGATCAGCGATCTCAATGTGGTGCTCATAACTTTGATCAGTAGACGAATAGTGAACTTCCCCCGGAATAGTTCTCCGGAATTCCGTCACCTCTTCAGGCCGTTCATCAATAAGCAGGCAATAAAGTTTTATTTCAGGGCTCCCGATCGACACTGCCTGACAAATATGTTTTAGAAAGGTGGTCTTACCTGATCCGGGAGGTGCCACAATAAGCCCGCGCTGCCCCATGCCGATAGGACAGATCATATCCATGGCACGCATGGTTAATTCTGTGCTCCCGGCTTCCAGGCGTATGCGCGGAGAGGGATCAATAGGTGTGCCGGCCAGGAATTTCTTTTCGGACTCATCCAGACGCCTTGGGCTGGATGGACGGATGTGCTGACGGACTTGATGAGCCGGTCGATAAGGATTGTTTGGTCGCATAATTAGAATGAATCTTTAAAACGTAATACTTGCCCACGAGGCGGGTCACAAACCCAGATATTATCCTGGTCATCGCTCACAACGCAGTGGGCCCTTTGATCAGCTTGAGCATGTGCTAACAACGAAAGCTTGCCCTGCGCGGACACCCCTAAAACTGAAAGTGAGGCTTTGTTAGAAGAGGTCAAATACAAATGGGAAAGCTTTGTATTATAACTTATCACATCTGCACCCGGATCGGTGGTTAAATTACTTATTTCTTGATGTCCCTGATGAATATCAAAAACCACGGCCTTGCCTTCGGCGCAACTGACAAAAAGAAAACCTTTTGATTCATCTAAGGCATCCCCGCGCGATTTTTCACATCCATTGGGCCACGTCGCCACGATCGCATGCGAGGCAAGATCGATCGCCCCGGCTTGGCGGCCAAAATTGGTATACGCCTTATTGCGCTGATGGTCCACCATCAGGGACTCCGGACCGTCGGGCACAGGAATACGCACAACCAGCGACAGGGACAGAGGGTCGGCTGAAAACTTAAAAACCTCGATTTGTTTGTTATGCGGTTCAGTGACCCATATCTCCTTATGTTTGAGATAACTTTTTCTTTGAGAGATCGGATATTCCACATACCGCACATAATCAGAATCCCCGGCTAAAGGCGCTCTGGCCGCCACCGCGGCGGTCTTAGGGTCGATCACGACGATCTCCTTTTTACCGTGGTCTAAAACAAACAGAAATCCTCCCCCCTCATCCGCCGAAGTGATGCCGGCATCATGACCCTTTTGAAATTTTGTACTAGAGCTAAACCCGCCGATAACTGTCATGGCATAAGTGGAAGGATCAATTAAATATAACTTACCCGTATGTCCCGCAGGGATCAACACTTTGTGCAAGCCGGAAGAAAAAGTCATGTCATCAAAGCCAATGCCACCTTCTCCGTTAGGGATCGTAATGGCGGTAGAATGTAAGGAAGATCCGGTTGTTGCAGCAAACGCCGGATTAATAAATCCTGCAAGCAATAAAATTAAAAGCAGCCTCATGGTTTAATCCTCATAGATAACCTGATTTTAGAATAAAAGCATTCGAAGATGAACATCTACTATGTATTCGGCACATTAAAAAAATAGGGAGACAGCACCCTATTTCGTAAACTATGAGAAGGCTGATGCCGATATGTTTTTCTGGCGTATAAAAATCTGGACCGTTGCCTTCGGCTAATGCTTTGGCGTGACCCCTATATTGGGAAACCACGATGCCAACGTGAACTAAGATTTTAGCCAGAAAAATATATCGGTATCAGCCGTCCATGCTCTATTAAAGCAAATTAAAGCGATAGCCTATTCCAGGTTCGTTAATAATGCGTTTCGGCTGGGCTGGATTATCTTCTATTTTTTGACGCAGATGATTTAGATACACCCTGGCGGAATTTGATTTTTCCTCGTTATCCGTCCCCCACACTTCCCTTAAGATCTGACGCATCGTTAATACCCGCCCCGCATTCTTGATCAATGAGGTCAACAAGCCATATTCAATGGCCGTCAGTTTAAGCAATAGACCATGAAGGGTCACGGCACGCGTATTAAATTCAACGCGTAATCCGGCATTGTCAAAGATCTCATTCACGATCCCCGGTGTCGTTTTCCGTCTCAATACCGCCGCCAGCCTTGCCGTGAGCTCAACAGCAGAGAACGGTTTGGTAATATAATCATCCGCTCCGCTTTCCAGACATTTGACTTTTGTCTCCTCCTGGCCCCGAACGGAAACCATAATGACCGCAACATCGCTAAATTCCCTGATGCGCAGCAATACGTCAAAGCCTTCCATATCAGGCAGGCCCATATCCAAAAGGACCGCCTGAGGTTTTTTATAGACAAGCGCTGCCAGTCCTTTTTCACCGCTGGTGGCTGTGAGCGCTTCATACCCGGCATGATTGAGAATGACCCCCAGCAGCTTCTGGATTTGCGGTTCATCGTCAATGACCAGAACAAGCCCTTTAGACATTTTATTCTTTTTCACCCATGGGTAAAGTTATCGTCACCATAAAGCCCTGCGGGGACAAGTTCTCGGCTTCCACATCACCGTCATTTAACTGTACAAAGCGGCGGGCGATAGAAAGGCCCAAGCCTAAGCCGCCTTTTTTGGTTTTAGCTCCCCGGTAAAATTTATCGAAGATCTTGGTCAATGTTTCTTTAGGTATCCCCTCCCCCTCATCAAGGACGCTAATGCGTATCTTTTGGTCCATGATCCGCACATGAACATGAATGTCCCTGCCTTCAGGACCATGCACAAAAGCATTATGAATGATGTTTTTCAACGCCTGGGTGATCATATAAAAATCCACATTGACATATAAGGGCCCTTGAGGACAATCCAGGTGAATGCGCTTTTCGTCGCCTTGGGGTGCCGCCTGTTTGAGCGCGTGCGCTAGAATATCCTTGACCTCGCACCAGGTAAAATTGGGTCTTAAATTTCCGGTATCCAATTTGGTCAAGT
>Ga0302320_10009180_pt1 | contig 21316 bp, 22 predicted proteins | sample Bog_T0_3_FD_202130 | JGI IMG/M metagenome (GOLD analysis project Ga0302320, IMG submission 202130) | Peat permafrost microbial communities from Stordalen Mire near Abisko, Sweden - Bog_T0_3 | ecosystem: Environmental > Terrestrial > Soil > Wetlands > Peat | place: Sweden: Abisko, Stordalen Mire...
AACATAATCATCGATGACAAAAGCCAGCGTAACCGGTGCGCCGGACCCAACGAAACACAGCGTTTTCATGCTCGATTCCGGGATGCGAGCGATCAGGCGCGCGAGGAACTGGTTGTACTGGAACCAAAAATCCACGATCGATTGCCACGGCATCTCTTGATAGCCATGGAGATCGACCCAGTTGTTCTGTGCGTATCCGGGACCGCGGTACTCGGGCTCGATCGCGGCGCGAACAAAACGGATGTGGTTGTTGGCAGCCGAGTCGATCAGATGCCCCAACTCCTGTTTCGGCGACCACGATTCCGCACCAGCCGGATGAACCACGGCCTGCTCCTCAGTCACGGCGCAGAGGATCGGATATTCGCGTTCGATGGTTCGCTCAAGGGTCATGCCCGATTTTTCAATGTGGGACAGGCGCTTCCGCCTGTCCATCTTAAAAACTCTCTACCAGGCTATCATCGATTCCTCAAACAGCCGAGCCAACTCCTCGGGCCCAGCCGGTCGAGGCGAAAGCTTCGTCACACGGTGCTGCGGCAAAGTTCCCTCAACCAGTGCAGGAATATCCGCAGCCGTATAACCCAAAGCGCTCAACCCATTCGGTATCCCCAGATCCTGCATCATGCGAACCAACTGATCGGAGAGAATCTTCCCCGCATCCGCCGTTTTGGCGCCACCAATATCCGCGCCAAGAATCTCTGCCGCCTGCAGATGACGTTCGGGCGATGCCTGCGCCGTGAACCGAAACACCGCCGGAGCATTCAGAATCACTGAAATCCCATGCGGCACCAGCGGATGGTCGACTGCGTCATATCCCGCCGCACGAAAACTCCGCACCAGACCCGCCACCGGATACGACATGCCATGCGGAAGATGCACCCCCGCATTGCCGAATCCAATCCCCGCATAAGTGGCGGCGAGCATCATCGCCTCGCGCGCTTCATCATCGAGCGGATCGGCAAACGCGCGCCGAATATACTTCGCCGTCAGCCGCAGCGCCTCCAGACTCCAGAGGTCGCTGATGGGATTCGATCCCTGATAGGCCGGCCGAAGAATCGGCCGCTCCGGCCGTGGACGGCTGCGAAACGGAATCGCAGTCCACGATTCGATTGCATGGCTGAGCACATCGAGCCCCGACGATGCGGCGACAGCCGGAGGCAGTGTGCGCGTGTTATCGGAATCCACAATGCCCAGCGTGGGCTTGAGGCGCCGGTGCGCAATTCCGGTCTTGGCGCGCAAAGGTTTGTAATCGAAGATGGAGACGCCGGTAGTCTCGCTGCCCGTGCCCGCCGTAGTGGGAATCGCGATGAGAGGCTTCAATGGACCGGGCACCGGCTTGCCTTTTCCCACCGGCTGATTGACGTAGTCGAGAAAATCGGCAGGCCAGCAACTGTAGAGGTTCGCTGCCTTGGTGGTATCGATCGTCGAGCCGCCGCCCACCGCCAGAAAGGAGTCGTAATCGCCCTCCGAAGCCGCACGGATAGCCTCCTGCACCGATGCATCGCTGGGCTCCACCTGAACGCGATCGAACACGGTGAACCGAACCTTGTTCGCCTCGAGCGATTCGAGCGCCGTGACCACGGGATGCAGACTGCGCAGGTTCGGATCGATGAATACCAGAACGTTCTTCAGACCCAGATCGACCAGATCCGCGCCCACTTCCCGTGTAGCCCCCGACCCATAGCGTATGGCCGACGTTGCCATTTCGAATGCGTATTCGTGTAGCATAGTGTTTGACAGGTGCCCGGTCTCCAATAGAAAATAGAAGTTTACTCCACGCGGGAGTAACTCAGCTGGTAGAGTGCGACCTTGCCAAGGTCGATGTCGCGGGTTCGAATCCCGTCTCCCGCTCCATTCCGTTCACTTCCCGAATCCACCGTTACGGCGCTACATCCTGAATTCTATGAGAGATCCGGTGGCTGAGGCTCGTCAGACGATTGATTCTGCTATTGCCGAATTCGGCGATTCGCTCGCTGTCCTGACCAGTTTCCAGCGCGAAGGCGTGGTGATTCTCGACCTCGTGATGCAGGCCGCCCCGCGCATGCCGGTGCTGACCATCGATACCGGGCGTCTGCCCGAGGCCACCTTTCAGATAATCGATGAAGTAGAACGGCGCTATGGAATCAAGGTCGAGCGTATTATGCCCGATGCCGCCGAAGTCTCGTCAATGGTCGAGCGGCATGGGCGCGATCTGTTCCGCGAGGCCGTTGCCATGCGCATGCTGTGCTGCAATGTCAGGAAAGTCAGACCGCTGGCGCGCCGCATGCACGGCGTGGCGGCTTTCTTCAACGGGATGCGCCGGGCGCAAAGCGAATCGCGCGCCGATATCGAAGTCTTCGATCGCAGCGGCCCACCCGTAAAAATCAGTCCGCTGGCGGATTGGACCACCGAAGACGTCGCCCAATATACGCTCGAGCACCGGCTGCCCGAACATCCCTTATACGCCGCGGGATACTCGAGCATCGGCTGCGATCCCTGCACACGCGCGGTAGCAGCCGGTGAGGACGAACGTGCGGGACGCTGGTGGTGGGAGCTCGACGCGGCCAAGGAATGCGGCCTGCACTTCAGCGCCGATGGTAAGGCCGAGCGCACGGTTGACGTGCTCCTGAGGGAGTTGCTCACGTGATTGGCTCTTTGAACCATCGCGGCTTCACGCTCTGGCTCACGGGCATGTCCGGCGCCGGCAAGAGCACCATTTCCGACCAACTGATGGCACGGTTTCGCGCCGCCCAGGCTAAGGTGGAACTGCTCGATGGCGACATCGTGCGCACCAATCTTTCGCAGGGCCTGGGTTTCAGCCGCCAGGACCGCGATACCAATATCCGGCGCATTGGATTCGTCAGCGAACTGCTGACGCGCCATGGCGTGATCGTGGTAGTGGCGGCCATCTCGCCCTATCGCGAAACCCGCGAGGAAGTGAAGAGGAAGATAAGGGAGACCGGCAACTTTGTCGAGGTGCATGTCGATTGCCCCATCGAAGTGCTGGCGGCGCGCGATGTCAAAGGCCTCTACAAGCGTGCGTTGGCGGGTGAAGTAGGGAACTTCACGGGCATCTCCGATCCCTATGAGCCGCCGCTCGATCCCGATGTCGTGGTGCGCTCGGATCGCGAGACCGTCGACGAGAGCGTCGATAAGATTTGGCGCGAACTGGAACGCAGAGGGCTGATTTCCATCGCATGATGAGCTGGATCGCATGATCGACCTGCACAGCCACACCGATCAATCCGATGGCACGTTCACGGCTGCCGAGTTAGTGAACGAAGCGGTCCGTGTCGGCCTGAGTGCGCTCTCCATTACCGATCACGATACGTTCGCCGGCTACGATCTCGCTGAACCACTCGCCAAAGCGGCCGGCATCGATTTGGTGTGCGGCATCGAGCTTTCGACGAAGTACGGTGGAGCCTCGGTGCATCTGCTGGGATACTTCCCGTGGAATCCGCCGTCCGCGGAGTTCCGTTCCTGGCTGGGATTCCTTCTAGAGAGCCGGCGCGATCGCAATCGGCGTTTGATCGACAAGCTGCGTTCTCTGGGTGTCGACATCACGCTGGCCGAGGTCGAGACGATGGGCCGATCACTGACCGGGCGTCCGCACTTCGCGAGGGTTCTCGTTGATAAGGGTTACGCCAAAGACATTCAGGATGCGTTCGACAAGTACCTGGATGAATCGGCGCGGGGTTATGTGCAGCGCCATGAAGTGCCGATCGAAGAAGCGATCGAGCGCCTGGTAGCCGCGGGTGGCATTGCATCGCTCGCGCACCCCGTGCGGGTAGCGAGGAATAACTGGCTTAAGCTTGCCGAGTATGTGGGGGCGATGGCTGTGATGGGTATGGGCGCCATCGAAGTCTGGCACAGCGACCATACGCCAGAGAATGTCGCGTACTACCGTTCGCTCGCCGAGAGGTTCGGCCTCGCCGCTACCGGAGGGTCCGATTTCCACGGCGCCAATAAGCCGCTGATTTCGTTGGGAACCGGTCTGCGCAATAACCTCCGCATCCCCGACCAGGTACTTAAAGACCTGAGGGACATGCGGCGATAGCCGAGTTTGAGCAGCCGATGCGCAGTTGTCGCAGCGCGTCCCCATCGGACTCAAAGTTGGTGGGCACGGGCAGATTCGAACTGCCGACCTGTCGCTTAGGAGGCGGCCGCTCTATCCAACTGAGCTACGTGCCCAAACCTGTATTATTGTACCGTTTCAGGCCCTTTGCGCCGATATCTTTTCGGTAGTGCATGCCCTCGAAGTGGATCTGCCGAACGGCCGTATAAGCCCGGTCAATGCTGTTCTTCAGAGTGGGGCCTGTAGCGGTGACACCCAGCACACGGCCGCCCGACGTCACAACGCTGTCGCCCTCCTGTCGAGTGCCTGCATGGAAGACCACGGCATCGCGAACCTCGTCCAATCCCGAGATCTTCTTGCCCGCAGGGAATGAGCCGGGATAGCCTCCCGAGGCCAGCACCACGCAGGTCGCTGGATTGGGGGACCATTTGAGTTTCGAGGCGCGCAAAGACTTCGAGGCGGCGGCCATCAGAACTTCCCCCCAATCGCTCTCGAGCCGCATCATCAGCGCCTGCGTTTCGGGATCGCCCAGGCGCACGTTGAATTCGAGGACCGACGGACCATCAGGCGTCATCATCAATCCGGCATAGAGAAACCCCGTATACGAAATGGCATGGACCACCGGGTTAATGATCTTATCGAGGACATAACCTCGCTGCTCCGGCGTGAGCAGAAGGGAATCCGAATAAGCGCCCATGCCCCCGGTGTTAGGACCCTGGTCGTCGTCGAAGATGCGCTTATGATCCTGCGACGGTTCGAGGGGCACAGCGCGTTTGCCATCGCAGAGAGCGATGAAGCTTACCTCCTCACCCTCCAGGAACTCTTCAATCACCATGGGGAAAGCCAGCGTCGCCAGAGCAGCCTCGGCTTCTTCCCGTGTGTAGGCGATGACCACACCCTTGCCGGCGGCGAGTCCGTCGGTCTTCAGAACCAGCGGGTAAGTGAAGTGCCGGAACGCATCCCGCGCCGCTGCCGCATTGGCGATAGTCTGGTAGCGCGCTGTCGGCACCCCCAGCTCATTCATAAAGTTCTTGGCGTGGACCTTGCTGCCTTCGAGCGCCGCGTTGCCCATGGTGGGTCCCACGATGGGCCGGCCATGTTTACGGAAGAGATCGACAACCCCCGCTACGAGGGGCGCCTCGGGTCCCACGACGGTGAGATCCACACCGAGGTGTTCCGCCAATGTTACATAATCCTTAACAGTCTGCGCGCCGGTGTGGCAAGTGGCGACGAGGGCCGAGCCGGGATTGCCGGGCGCGGCGTGGACTTCAGTGACGGAGGGCGAATTGCGCAGTCGCCAGGCGAGGGCGTGCTCACGGCCGCCGCCGCCGATAACTAAAACTTTCAATGTGTTTGGTCCGGCTACAATGGTAACAATGTCCGATCGTTCGTATGACGTGGTGGTGGTGGGTGGGGGGCACGCCGGCTGCGAGGCCTCACGCGCCTGCGCGCGTATGGGAATGCGCACCGCCATGATCACCATGAATGCCGATCTGATAGCGCAGATGTCCTGCAATCCGGCCATCGGAGGAATTGCCAAGGGCCACCTTGTGCGGGAGATCGACGCGCTGGGCGGGGTGATGGGCGAAGTGGCGGACGCCGTCGGCATCCAGTTTCGCCTGTTGAATACCAGCCGCGGCCCGGCCGTATGGTCGCCGCGCGCGCAGTGCGATAAGAAGCAGTACCGCATCCGCATGAAGGAAGTACTGGAGCGGGAAGAGAATCTCCACATTAAGCAGTCCGAAGTGGCGGCGCTCATGATCGAAAACGGGCGTGTGCGCGGGGTCCGTCTGATGGACGGGCGCAATATCCGATGCGAAGCGGTGGTGATCACCACCGGCACGTTCCTCAACGGATTGGCGCACATCGGGGAGCAGCAATTTTCCTGCGGACGCAACGGTGAGCCTCCGTCGCAGGTGCTGGGCCACCAGATTCGAGCGCTCAATCTTGGCAACGCACGTTTGAAGACGGGGACGCCGCCGAGGCTGGACGCGCGCTCCATCGATTGGTCGAAGTTCGAGCCGCAGCCTGGCGATGCGGAGCCGGTACCGTTCTCGTTCCTTACGGCGAAGATCGACCGTCCCCAGGTGAACTGCTTCCTCGCGCGCACTACGGCGGATACAAAACGGATTATTCAGGAGAGCATTGCCCGGTCGCCGCTCTACAGTGGCCAGATCGAAGGAGTCGGCCCGCGCTACTGCCCTTCTATAGAGGATAAGTTCGTTAAGTTCCCCGACAAGGAGTCGCACCAGATCTTCCTTGAGCCGGAGGGTCTGGATACCAACGAGATCTACGTGAACGGGATGTCGACCAGCATGCCGATCGATGTGCAGGCGGCGATGATTGCATCGATCCCGGGATTAGAGAACGCGGAGATGATCCGTCCGGGATACGCGATTGAATACGATGCCATCGATGCGCGGGAGCTCGACCACCGGCTGGAAGTGCGGAAATTACCTGGATTGTTCCTGGCTGGGCAGATCAACGGGACATCGGGGTATGAAGAGGCGGCGGCGCAGGGTCTGATTGCGGGGATCAACGCGGCGCGGAGTATCCAAGGCGCTGCTTCGGTAGTAATCCCGCGGACCGGCGGTTATATAGGGATCATGGTGGACGATCTGATCACCAAGGGCGCGGATGAGCCCTACCGGATGTTCACTTCGCGGGCGGAGTTTCGCCTGCACCTGCGGATCGACAACGCCGATGAACGGTTGACGCCCGTTGGCCAGGAAATTGGATTGGCTTGCGCGGCGCGGCGGGAGTTGTTCGCGCGGAAGCGGGGGCAGGTGCGTCGGTTGCTGACGGAGTTGGGATCCAGCCCGAAGGGCGCGTTGCTGCGGCGACCGGAGGTGAAGATTGGGTCGGTTTTGTCCTGGATCGAAGAGGTGTTGGGCGAAGCGCCCGAGCGGGGCGTTCTGATGACGGTTGAGACCGAGGTGAAGTATGAGGGTTACATCGATCAACAGCGGCGTCAGATGGAGCGGATGCTGGGATCAGAGGAGCGGGCAATTCCTGCGGGCCTGGAGTTCCGTCGGATTCCGGGGATTTCCCGGGAAGTGGGCGAGCGACTGGATCGGGTTCGGCCGGCAACGTTGGGGCAGGCAGGGCGGATTCCGGGCGTTACGGCTGCCGCAGTGGCTATTCTCGACATCTACTTGACGCTGGGTGTTTCACGTGAAACATCAGGTGGGTCGGACAAGATCGATGTTTCACGTGAAACAGTCTGCGGCGTGATAGATTGACCCTTTGAGTCGAATCATCGCAGTTACGAACCAAAAGGGTGGCGTGGGGAAGACCACAACCACCATCAATCTGGCCGCCGCCCTTGCTGCCAACGATGTTAAAGTCCTCGTCGTCGATTCGGATCCCCAGGGAAACACCACCAGTGGCTTTGGTATTTCAAAGACCCCCGGCATGGTAACCACCTATAATGTCCTCGTCGACGGCACTGAAATCCACCAGGCCATCCAGCACACTGAAATGGAAGGCCTCGACCTTGTGCCCGCCGATAAGAACCTGATCGGCGTCAACTTCGAGATGTTTGCCGTCGAGGACCGCGAATCGGTCCTGCGCCAACACCTGCATCCAATCAAGAGCGAATATCAGTACATCCTCATCGATTGCCCCCCGGCGCTCGATCTACTGACTCTGAATGCCCTGATGGCCGCCGATGCCGTGCTGGTTCCGATCCAATGCGAGTTCTTCGCCCTCGAAGGCGTCTCCGAATTGATGGACACCATCGACCGCGTGCGCGATTCGTTCGAACACCCCCTCGCCATCGAGGGGATTCTGCTGACGATGTTCGACGACCGAACCAACCTCGCACGCCAGGTGGCTGCCGACCTGCGCGAGTTCTTCGGCGACGACGTGCTCAAAACCGTCATCCCGCGGAATATCCGGCTGGCTGAAGCGCCGAGCCACGGCAAACCGATTATTCTGTACGATCCGGGCTCGCGCGGCTCGGAAGCATACATTCAGCTCGCCAAAGAGATTCTCACCCATGAACAGACAAGATCGGCGCAAAGCGCTCGGTAAGGGCTTGGGGTCCCTGCTCCCAACCCGCAATGCGCCCGCCCCGGCGCCGGCAGCACACGAACCGGAAACTCCCCGAGAGGGCAGCGTCGCCTGGATCCCGATTGATCGCGTCAAGCCCAACGCCGACCAACCGCGCCACGAATTTGATCCCGTGGCCATGATGGAGCTGACCCAGTCCATCGAGCGCGACGGCGTGATCCAGCCCATCATCGTGCGCCCAACGGCTAACGGCGAATATCAGATTATCGCTGGAGAGCGGCGGTGGCGCGCTGCTAAATCGGCCGGGCTCAACGAGATACCGGTAATCCCGCGAACCGCCGACGATCAAAAGGTGCTGGAACTGGCGATTATCGAGAACATCCAGCGGGAGGATTTGAACCCCATCGAATTGGCTTTGGGTTTTCAACGCATGGCTGCGGAATTGGGGCTCAGCCATGATCAGATCGGCGAGAAGACCGGGAAGGACCGGGCAACCGTAACAAATATGATCCGGCTGCTCCAGTTGCCTGAAGATCTCCAGAATCTGATTGGGGCAAAGAAGCTATCCGCGGGGCACGCACGCGCCTTATTGAAGATCTCCGATCCTCACACGCAGCGGGAGATAGCCGAGCGCTGCGTTGGGGAGGGTTGGTCGGTCCGCCAGATCGAGGCGTATACCAAAACTGCGCACGCCAGTTCGACGCCTAAGCCCAAACAGGAGCCCGCCCCGCAGGATCCCAATGTAAAGGCCGCCGTCGGCGAACTGGAGAGCAAGCTGGGCACCCGGGTGCGGATTATCGAAAAAGGCCGCGATAAGGGGCTGATCGAGATCGAGTATTATTCGGCCGACGATCTGGACCGGATTTATAACATAATCGCCGGAGACTAAAGAATGGACATGCGGCGGCCGCGTTCCTCGTAGGCGGACCAAAACGCGACTGTCGTCGCGTGTCCGCGATGTTATGACAAGAGTTTCAGGATGGCAGCCAGTTCCTGGCGAATCTCGGGCAACGGGCTGACCGCGGGGAACAACTCCGCCTGGCTGACCGGCGCTACCTTACGCGTCCTATCCTTACTCTCCCGTGTCAACTCTTTGCGGGCGCCCTCGATGGTGAACTTTTTGTCGTAAAGCAGGTGTTTAATCTGCAACAGCAGCTCCACGTCTTTACGGCGAAACATGCGCTGCCCACTCGACGATTTCCGCGGCGACAGGCCCCTGAACTCCGACTCCCAATAGCGCAGAACGTAGGCCTCCACGCCCACGATCTGACTGACTTCGCCGATGCGAAAAAACAGCTTATCGGGAATTTCGGCCAATGGCGCCGTGGCGTCATCCAGAGCCGGAGTCTGGTCCATCATCCTCTATTGTCGATCACAACCTAGGCGGGAACGGGTTCCGGCAGAACGAAGCGGTAGCCGATACGGGGTTCCGTGGTAATGAATACCGGCTTCGCGCCGGGCGGTTCAATCTTCTTCCTTAATTGATTGATAAACACGCGGAGGTATTCGATCTGCTCGCCATACTCCGGCCCCCAGATCGCCTGCAAAAGCCGCTTGTGGGGAACCGGTTTGTTCGCCTGAGCAATCAGATAGCGCAGGATATCGAATTCCGTAGGTGTCAGCCGTACCGTCTTGCCGCCGGCAATCACACGGCGATCGGCAAAGTTGATCTCCAGCCCCGGGACGGCGATTTCCTTCGGCGTGGTGTCGGTAGCGAATCCGGTGCGGCGCAGAGCGGCCCTAATGCGCGCCATCAATTCGTCGAAACTGAACGGCTTGTTGACAAAGTCGTCGGCGCCGGCATCGAGCGCCTCAACTTTTTCCTTATCCGACTCGCGCACCGAAACAATGATGACGGGCATACTCCAGCCCTGGCGAATGGCACGGCACGTTTCAAGCCCGCCCATCCCCGGCATGTTCAGATCCAGAAGTACCAGATCGACCGTCTGGTGCTTCAGGAGCTCCAGAGCCTCCTCTCCATTCTGGACGTCCAATACGTTGGCGCCCTGCGAAGCCAGGCTCGTTCGAAGAACCCTGCGTATCTGCGGTTCATCGTCGATCAGCAATACAGTACGATTCTCTATCACTTGTTTTCCCCGTTCTATCCACCGGCAGGGAGAATCGAAAGGCGGGGCCATCGGGCTCCGAATCGAGCCAAATCGTCCCTTCATGCGTCTCCACTATCGCTCTCGCGATCGCCAACCCCAGCCCGGTCCCCTCAACCTGCGACCGGTTTACAGCCCCTCGATAAAATTTACCAAAAATGCGGGCCTGTTCGTCGGCCGGAATTTGGGGCCCTTCATTCCAGACCGTCAAAACCACATCCTGTTCGCGAGCGACCGCACCGATGCGGATACGCGCGCCCGGCCGGGAATACTTCCATGCATTATCTACCACCTGCATCAGCATCTGCTCCAGAAGAAAACTGTCGCCCTGGATCGGAGGCAGATTATAAGGTATATCCACGGCAATGTCGCGCTTGCCGAGATAGCGCGAGATGCGCGCCACCACGATAGCGGCTATATCTGCCAATGAGCATGATTCGAGGCGCGGATTAGCCTGGCGAGCTTCGATCCTCGCCAGATCGAGAGACTCGCGGATCAGCAGATCCAGACGGTCGGCCTCCTCGTCGATTACGGTGACCAACTCCCTGCCATACAGGGAAGGGATCTCTCCGGAACCGCGCAGCATGGATGCGGCGGCCTTAATAGAGGTGAGCGGCGTCTTGAAATTGTGCGCCAGCGCGTTGAGCACGGTATTCCTGAGCTCCTCGCCCTTTTGCGTGGCTTCCACGCGAGCGCGCTCCTCAGCGTTGCGGGCGCGGTCGATCACCAGTTCGATCAGATTGGCGAGAGCGCTGCGCACTTCGGCGGAGGGCTGCTCTCCGTGAAGCTCCAGGGCCGCGGACTGAAGCTCGATACGCGAACTTCGCCCGGGCGTCAGGACACCCGCCTGAAAAGAATGATCGTCGATTGTGAGCAGCGCGCCGCTCACGCCGAACAGCTCGACCACCTTCTCAACCACGTTGTGCGCCGCCTCCGCAACCGTATGGGTGGCGAGCAGAACATTACCCAACTGCTGCAGCCGGGCCATCTCTTCGCGGCGGCGGATGGCCTCGACGGCGCGGCGGTGCGCCCGAATAGCCAGTTGACTGCCCACCAGCGAGGTGGTCACCATCATCGAAAAAGTAATCGCGCCCTCAAGGGAAGTGATACGAAAACCCAGATTGTCCACGAAGTAATAGCTGAACGCGAGGCTGGCAGCGGCGGAGGTGAGGACCGCGAGCAGCCAGTCTCCCCATGCGGCCACAGCCAGAACCTCGAGCACCAGAGACATGGAGGCGATGGAACGATTGGAGTGCAGGTCGTAGCAGGCGAGCGCGGTGGCCCAGGTGAGGCTGGCTGCCAGCAGTACGCGACTCGCGGTCCCGAAGAACTTCTTCATGGCGCTCCGACTTTTCACGGCGCTTCCGGGAACACGCGCGGATGCCGCCAAGTGCCCCGAAACTAATAGTCTCTCCTCATAATACGATCACATGTACAATCGGGAAACATGCTGATCCGGGAACTTCTTGGCTCCGGACCCTCGATTTCCTTCGAATTCTTTCCACCGAAGTCGGACGAAGCGGCGGCCCAACTGGAACGCACTATTGCCGAATTAGGGGAGCTTCATCCCTCGTTTGTGTCCGTCACGTACGGCGCCGGCGGGTCGACGCGGGAGAAGACGATCGAAATTGTCACGCGCATCCGCAGCGGCGCGGGGATTGAGGCGATGGCCCACCTGACCTGTGTGGGAGCGACGCGGGACGAGTTGGGTGCGCTGCTGCGCCGTCTCACCGATGCCGGAGTGGAAAACGTGATGGCGCTGCGGGGAGATCCGCCGAAGGGGCAGACCACCTTTACCCAGGTGGAGGGGGGCTTCCGCTATGCGGCCGAGCTGGTAGCCTTCATTCGCGAAGCCCACGGGAACAGCCTGTGCCTGGGCGGCGCGGCTTATCCGGAAACGCATCTGGAATGCGGAAATCCTGCGGTCGATCTAAATAATCTCAAGAAAAAGGTGGATGCCGGCCTGGATTTCGTCATCACCAATCCCTTTTTCGATAATCGGCATTACTGGGAATTTGTGGAGCGAGCGCGGGCGGCCGGCATTACGGTGCCGATTATTCCCGGCATTATGCCGATTACGAATGCGGCGCAAGTCGAGCGCTTCACGCTGTTCTGCGGGGCCACGCTGCCGTTCAAGCTGGCGGCGGAGCTCGACCGGCGGCGCGATGACCCCGCCGCGGTGATGAAACTGGGGGTGGCGCATGCGACTTCTCAATGCATCGATCTGCTGACGGGCGGGGCTCCTGGGATTCACTTTTATACGTTGAACCGGAGCAGCGCGACCAAGGACATTTTCACTGCGTTGAAGAGCATCGGTTTGGCGGACGGGAAGGAACGGTCCGGGAAGTGACCCGAGAGCTACCGGAGAGGCTCTTCTTTCCGGTCGTCGTGGTTTTGCTTCTGGCGACAGCGGTTGCGCAGTTTTTCTCCGTCATCTCTGAGACTCAAACCTGGGACGAGGGAAACCAGCTTATAGGCGGTTACGGTTTCCTGATGACCGGGCGTTATACGCACGGGCTGGAACATCCACCGCTGGCAAAGGTCCTCTTCGCGCTGTCGCTGCTGGGACTTGACGAGCCTCTACCCGCTCGCTACGACCCGAAGCACGATCTGGGGGGCGTCGCGCTCGGCAGCGATTTGCTGTATTACGGCTCGACGCCGGCGGACGCGCTGCTGCTGCGGGGAAGACTGATAGCAATCCTGCTGCGGTCGATGCTGGGTCTGGCGATCGCGTTTTGGGCGAGGCGTTGGTTCTCGCCGGGCGCCGCCATTGCCGCGACATGGTTTTTCGCGCTTGATCCGAATTTCCTGGCCCATGGGCGCTATATCAAGAACGATGTGCCGCTGGTGCTGTTTTTCTTCGCCGCGGTGGCGGTGTGGGGCGAATTTCTGGTGGGCGGCAAGCGGCGGGATCTGCGGGGCGCGGGGGTTCTGGCGGGGCTGGCTGTGGCGACCAAGTTTTCCGCACTGTTATTGGGACCAATCTTCCTCGCGCTATCGCTGTTGCGGCGATGGCAAGGTGCGCGCGAAACTCCGGAGGCAATGCCCCGCGGTTCGCCCGCGCTCGGTTGGGCAACGGCCGGAGGTACGGCATTGCTGACGATCTGGGCATGCTACGCCTTTGAAATCGGGCACCTTACCGATTTCTATATAGTGGCTGAGCACATTCCTTCCGGGCCATTCGGAGAGTGGTTGAGACGAGGGCTCCAAAGAGTGCCTGTTCCGGCGCCCGCCATGCTGCTCGGCTTGAGAGAGGTAACGCGGAAATCGAACGAGGGGTTGTTCACGGCCTATGCGCTCGGGCGTCATGCGGTGAACCTGTGGTATCTGTCGTTTGTCGCTTTGCTGGTCAAGACCCCGGTAGCGACGCTGGCAATTTTTCTGTGCGCGCTGGCAGCGGCGGGCGGGCGGATCCGCCGATGGCACTGGTACGCGTTGCTCGAGCAGGTGCGCGGGGCCGACTTCAAATGGTTCGTTCTGACCTTGCCGCCGGCCATCTACCTGACGGCCGCCATCGGGTCGAAAGGACTCAACGCCGGCATCCGTCACCTTTTGCCACTTTATCCATTCGTGTTCATCTTCAGCGCTGGAGTTCTGTGGGACGGAGCAGCGCGGATACGCCGCTGGGGGCGTCCCGTTATGGCTTTGGCGGGGCTGCTGTTGCTGGTGGAATCGGTCTCGATCTACCCGCATTATCTGGCGTTTTTTAATGCGCTTTGCGGGGGGCCGGCGCACGGACCCGAATATCTGGTGGATTCCAATCTCGATTGGGGCCAGGATTTGAAGCACCTGAAGACCTGGCTCGAAGCCAGAAACATCTCCACTGCGTGCGTTGTGTACCACGGGATGGCCGATCCGGAGTACTACCGGGTTCTGCATGGACCCGTGCCCGCCCCGGGGACGGAACTCCACCCGAATTGTGTTCTGGCGATCAGCGCTACGTTGCTCTACTTCCCCGGCAGCCCGTACCATGATCTGATCGCAAAGCCACCGCTCGACAGGATCGGATATTCGATTTACGTCTACGACCTGCGCGCGCGCCCATTTTGATAAAATTCAGGGCGCTGATGAGGGGCGTCGCAATCGTTCTGCTGACTTCGATTGGCTGTCTGGCGGCCCAGACTGCGTTCGATGTGGCGTCCGTGAAGCCGAGCAAGGAGCCTTGGCCGCCCAACTTTCCGCTGGATGGTGGGAACGCAAAAACGGCGGGAGGGCGGCTGCATGCAGGCCTTCCGCTCGGGGTATTCATTTCATTCGCGTATAAGCTTTCGCCATCCGAAAGCCAGGCGCTCGCCGCGCAATTGCCGAAGTCGGTCAGCGCAAATTTCTACGATATCGACGCGCGCGGAGGGCAATCCGACTAAGGATCAGATGCGTCTGATGATGCAGTCTCTGCTGGCCGAGCGGTTCAAATCGAAGGTTAATTTCGAGACTCGGGAGGCTTCCGTGTTCGCGCTGACTTTGGTGAAGCCGGGCAAGGTGGGGCCGGGGCTGCGTCCACACTCCGCAGGACCGCCTTGCCCCGAATCCTTTATCGACCCGGCGCCGGGCGCCGTAGTCCCTAAGGCGGCGAACCGTTTCCCCTGAATTGCGGCTATAGGGGGGTGTTTGGAACCTTGGGCGGCGAGCTTCAGATTGGATTGCGGGATGCCAGTATGCAATCGATTGCCGAGCTACTCTACCAAGCCGGACATGGGGCTGAGGAAATTGATAAACCCGTGGTGGACGAAACAGGGCTCGAGGGGACATTCGATTTCATCATCAAATACACGCCGCCTGTGGATGACCCAGTGGGCGCCTCCCCGTCTGACTTCTCGGGAATACCGTTTCAGAACGCTCTGCGCGATCAATTGGGGTTGAAACTGAAGTCGTCCAGAGCCCCGATTCGCAGGATTGTCATCGATCATGTCGAGAACACGGCAGAAAATTGACGCCTGTAACCCAATCAATGCGGGTAACATTGCACGGCGCAAATCGGTCTGATAGTATCAGGATGGCGAGAGAACGGCTTCCCTTCCTTTTGAACGGCCATCACCAAAAATTTCCAAGCATGGAGCGAACGCAGTAACTGAATGAGCTTTACCGTCTTTTTGGGCAATTTACCCACTTGGGTCACAGCGGACGACATTAAACAATGGCTCGCCGCCGAGGACCTTGTCGCGGATTCTGTTAAGGTCATCCGGAATCACGAAACGCAGGAGTCGAAAGGCTTCGCTTTCGTGGAGGCACCCACCACGGACGAGATGTCGGCGATTATCCGGCGTTTCGACCGAGCACCGCTCGAGGACAAGATCCTGCGGGCCAACCCCGCGCAACCCTCTAAAGGTGTGGCGCCCAAGGGTGGTCCGGCTGGCGCGACGGCGCCTGCCACAGCGGCGGGAGCGGGGGCACGACCGGATCAACAACGTAACCGGAGTGATCGACGCAGCGGTGCTAAGAAGCGCGATCACGAACCTAAGAGCGCTTTTGCTACGGAATTGGCGAAGGTACTGTAAGGCGCCCACATCCACAGCAATGGACAGGCGGAAGCGCCTGTCCCACATCACGCTTGCACACCTGTGAGGGGCGCACCACACGGTCCCCTGAATTACTATCTTCTTTTCAATAGATTAGCTTCCGGTATACTACGTGCGAAGGTCCCCGCAATGTCAGTCTCGCCGATTGCCGCACTACCACTGCTTCTTCTAACCGCTTCAACCCTCCCCGCGGGCCAGTCTCTGCTGCATGATATTGCCGAAGCCAACGTGAACCAGCGTTACACGATTGAAAGCGTGTCCATCGCCGGTGTCCACGTGGAGGATGCCAAAATTCCCGGTCATCTGCGCCGCCGCCTGAACGCCCTGATCGGGGAACATTGCGATGCCGCCGAACTGGCGGACCTCGCCACCGAATTGCGCAAGGAGCTGCACCTGAAAGAGGTCACGCAGCGCCTGTCCCGCGGCAGCCAGCCCGGCAGCATCCAGGTGAACTTCGAGGTGGTCCGGAAGGAGGCCGATTTCGATATCTCCGTTCCCCGGTTCCTCTATCGCTCGCAGCAGGGTTTCACGGGTGAGATGGACGCCGGCGCACAGCTTCGTCAGAACAACAATTTCAGCTTCAGCATTCTTAGCAATGGCGATAATCTGACGGAACGCTTTACCGGCATCGCGGCGCGCTATGAAGATGAGAGCGTCGGTACCGACAAGCTGCGCTTCGGCATCGCATTCGAGGATTATCACGAGCAGTGGAGCGCTGCGACCCAGGTGGCGGCGGAAAGCGTGCCGGGCTTCGATCTTTACCGGACGCGCCGAAATATAGCTCCGCACCTCACGTTGGTGGTGGCGAAGGCGCTGACCGTATCCGCCGGCACCAGTTTCGAGCAGATGGACCCGGAAAATCCGGGCGCGGGGCTGCGTTCGGCAAATGCCCTCACCACGGACGCGCAGTACGGCAGTAAAATCGGAAGTGACGCAGTCGAAAAGACGGTTGACGCCAGCTACAGCCTGCGCGTAGGAATGCGCGGCCTGGGGTCGGATTATTCGTATGCGCGCCATGTGGTTACGGTGCGGTATGAGGTGAAGTCGGGACGGCAGATGGCTTCGGAGGAGATTATGGGCGGAACGATCGCTGGCAATGCGCCATCCTTTGAACGCTTCGTGCTGGGCACCAGTTCGACTCTGAGAGGATGGGACCGGTATTCGCTCGACCCGCTGGGCGGCACTCGCGTGGTCCACAATTCGCTGACTTACGGGTATCGCGTGAGGGGGGGGACGGCGCAGATCTTCTACGATTGTGGCGCACTTTGGGATGCGGAGCGTACGGCGCAGCTTCGCCACTCGGTTGGGGTGGGCTACAGGCAGGGCGTTTTCGTTCTTACCATGGCGCTCCCGGTATCCATGGAAGGACACATAACCCCGGTATTCATGGCAGGAATGAACTATTGAGTCATCGCGGACGCAGACTGTCGACCATTGCGGCGCTGGCAGCCGGGGTGGCGAGTTGCGTCTTTGCGGTGGGTCTGGCGACGGCGCCGGAGTTGCTGGTCCGTGTGGAGGGAGACTATCTGCACATCTCCGCCCCGCACCTCAATTTCATCAGCGGCAAGACGCTGGAGCGGCTGAAGGACGGGGCGTCGGTGGCGTTCATCGGACAACTCACCGTTACTACGACGCCCAACGCGATCATTCCCGAGGCGCGGTCGGTGGCGCGCTTTGCCCTGAGTTACGACATCTGGGAGGAGCGCTTCTCCATCACCAAGATGGGCGAGAAGCCGGATTCGCGCCGGTCGGTTTCGCACCTGTCGGCGCAGGCGGCGCAGAACTGGTGTCTGGATAATCTGGCCATCGACCGCTCGCTGGTTCCGGCCGATAAGCTGGTCTACGTGCAGCTGGATCTGCGTGTGGAAGATCCGCGGGACCCGGTGGGAATTGTGGGCGAGCCGGGGATTAACATCACGCGGCTGATCGAGATTTTCAGCCGGCCAGCGAAGAGCGCGCAACCGCCCATGGTGCTGCGCAACGGGCCGTTCCGGGTGGCGGATCTGCGAAGGGTTCCGGGGTGAGTCTGCGCACGCGTTTGGCGTTGGTGTTTGCGGCGGCGACGCTGGTGCCGCTGGGCGCCACGCTGTGGCTGACGTCGGTACTGCTGGATGAAAGCCTGCGCCCGGTGGATCAGTTATCGCGGTTATCGCGCTCACTCGAGACCACAGGACGCGAATATTACCGGCAGGCTTGCGATCAGTTGAAGGCCGATGCCGTGGCGGGCCGCTCCGTTCCGCGCCGATTTGCGGGGGAGGGAATACCCGCGATGGTGCGGGAGTTCGCCGATGGCGACGAGGATTCCGAGTGCAAGTGGACCGGTGCGGGCGGCGCGCAGTTGATGTACATGGTGCGCACAGCCGAGGGCGTCAGCGTCTGGGAACGGCCTCTCGCCATTCGCATGGGAGACCTTTCGGGCGAGTATACGCAGGCGCGCCTGACGGCTTCGCGCGACCTGCATCGCGGATTTTTTGCGGCGTGGGCTGTGCTGGCTACGGTGATCTGGACCATTGCCCTGGCGCTGGTCTGGTGGGTGGCTTCTCGTTTCAGCCGGCCCATCGTGAATCTGACGGGGGCGCTCAAGGGGCTGGCGGACGGTGATTTTCGCATCCGCGTTCCGAATGAGCGGACGGATGAGATCGGACTGGCTACCGATGCCTTCAATCGCACGGCGGCGCAGTTGGAGCAGAATCGCGATCGCCTGGTGTATCTGACTCAGCTGGCCAGTTGGCAGGTTTTGGCGCGCAAGATGGCGCATGAGGTGAAGAATTCGCTTACGCCGATTCGCCTCACAGTCGAGGAGATGGTGGCACGGGATGGCACCGATGCGAATGCCGAGGCAGCTTCGATTGTGGTTGACGAGATCGAATCCCTGGAGCGGCGTATTCGAGCGTTTTCGGAATTCTCATCGGAGCCTCCGGTGTGCCCGGAGCGCCTGGATATTCTGTCGATCGTGGAAGAGCGTATCGCGTTTCTGAAGACGGCGCATCCGGAAGTGCGCTATGCGGTCGAGACGGTGGAGAATACTCCGAACGCGGTGGCGGATCAGGATCTGGTGCGGAGTATTCTGGTGAACCTGCTGGAGAATGCGGCTGAGGCGGCGGGCGAGGGTGGGCGGATCCTGGCTCGCGTCGCTACGGTGGACGATCGGGTGGCGATTGAGGTGCACGATTCGGGACCTGGGTTGAGCGACCTGGCGCGGAAATCGTTGTTTCAGCCGACGATTTCATTTAAGAAGCGCGGGATGGGGCTGGGTCTTTCTATTGCGCGGAAGAGCGCTTTGCTTTCGGGCGGCGACATTCTTTTGATCGCGGGTGAGTTGGGCGGGGCTGGATTCCGCGTTTTGCTGCCGGCGGGATAAGAATCATGCCTGCTCGGCGCATTTTGGTAGTTGACGACGAAGAGAATATCGGCAGGTCTCTGCGCATGATTCTCGAGCGCGAAGGCTACCAGGTAAACGCGGTGCGCTCGGGCGCGGAGATGCGCGCTTTTCCGGAACGCGCGCGCATGGATCTGTTCCTGCTCGATGTGCGGCTGCCGGACGCCAATGGTATCGATCTGCTGCGCGAACTTCAGGCGGCGGAGATCCCGGGGCCGGTGATCATGGTCTCGGGCCATGCCACGATTGCGGATGCGGTGGAAGCCACTCGCGCCGGGGCGTTCGATTTCCTTGAAAAGCCGTTAGGGCGCGACCGCGTGATGGTGGCGGTGAAGAACGCGCTCGATCAAAACACGCTGAAGCAAGAGAACAAGCGGCTGCGCGAAGCGGTGGGGCCGGGGACGAAGATGATCGGGTCGAGCCCCGCGTTCGAGCGCGCGGTGACGCAGGCGACGATGGCGGCTGGGTCGGATGCGCGCGTGCTGCTGATTGGCGAGTCGGGGACCGGGAAGGAATTGCTGGCGGCGCATATTCACGGGGCGAGCCCGTTCGCGGCGGGGCCGTTCGTGAAGGTGAATTGCGCGGCGATTCCTGGGGAGTTGATCGAGAGCGAACTGTTCGGGCACGAGAAGGGGTCGTTCACGGGCGCGACTTCCATGCGGCGCGGTAAGTTTGAATTGGCCGATAATGGGACGCTGTTTCTGGATGAGATCGGCGATCTGCACGCGAATTCGCAGGCTAAGCTGCTGCGAGTTCTGCAGGAGGGCGAATTTCATCGCGTGGGCGGGGAGCAGACCATCCGCGTGAATGTGCGCGTGGTCTCGGCGACGAATCGCGATCTGTCGGGCATGGTCGCGCAGGGCAAGTTTCGCGAGGATCTGTTTTACCGGGTGAGCGTGGTGCCGATACGCGTGCCCGCGCTACGCGAGCGTCCGCAGGATATCGCTCCCATGGCCGAATATTTTCTGGAAGATTTCTGCGTGCGGAATGGGTTTCGCAGGAAGCGTTTCGAGCCGGAGGTTTGGGAGGCGTTCGAAGAATATTCGTGGCCGGGGAATGCGCGCGAGTTGCGCAATGTGGTGGAGCGGATGGCGATTCTTTCGGCCGGGGATGTGCTGAATTCCGCCGCGGTGCCGCTGGAGTTGAAGCTGCAGAAGGAAACCGGACCGCGTTCGAGTGTGCAGGAGGCCCGGGAATCGGCCGAGCGGGAACACGTGCTGCGGGCGCTCGAGGAATCGAGCTGGAACGTTTCGAGCGCGGCGCGGGCGCTGGGGATGGAGCGGACGAATCTGCATAAGCGGATTCGCGCGCTGGGTTTGGCTCGGGGAAAGTGAATCAGTGACCCGGTCGCTGGAGCCGGAGTTGATGGATTCCCCCGATACGGTGGGGCCGGTGCTGGTGGAATTCCATCGCGATCTGGCTCGGGTGAATCGGCTGCTGGGGACGTTTCCTACTATCGAGCGCTTTCTGCGTCGCGATCATCTGCCGGTGCGGCGGGTGATCGATATTGGGTGCGGCGGCGGGGCTTTGCTCGAGTATTTGCGGGCGCGCATGGGCGTGGAGGTGGTGGGGATCGATCCCAAGCCTGGCGATATGGCCGGCGTGCCGATCATTGCGGCCGACGCGACCACCGAGAAACTGCCTGAGGCCGATGTGGCCGTTTCGTCGCTGGTTTCACATCATCTGACTCCGGAAGAGAATATCGCTTTGATCCGCAATGTCAGCCGATCGTGCCGGCGGTTCATTATTCTGGATTTGATTCGGCACCGGATGCCGCTGGTTCTGTTTACGACCTTCATTTGTCCGTTGATCGGGAAGGTGGCGGCGGTGGATGGGCGGCAATCGATTCGGCGGTCGTTTACTCCGGCAGAGTTTGCGGATTTGGTGCGCGCGGCGTTGGGTGGGACGGGGGGAACGTTTACGATCGATGTTTCTCCGCTGCGGTCGCGGCAGGTGATCGATATACGGTTCGATACACGGCCTACAATGCAAGCGTGAGTACACCAGCACCAGGAGAAGTACATAATGTCTGGTATGATTTGGCGGCTCAGTTCGGCATTCGGCTGCGGTAAAGCGATCATTCTCGCGGCGCTTTGTGTGGCGCCTTCGTTCGCTCAGGTGAGAGTCATTTCGTCGGGGGGATTCTCCTCGGCTCTGTCGGCGCTGGTGCCGGAGTTTGAGAAATCTATCGGAATCACGGTGACCGTGGCGCGGGGACAGTCGCAGGGGAGTGGCCCGAACACGATCGGCG
>Ga0302320_10009181_pt1 | contig 21315 bp, 18 predicted proteins | sample Bog_T0_3_FD_202130 | JGI IMG/M metagenome (GOLD analysis project Ga0302320, IMG submission 202130) | Peat permafrost microbial communities from Stordalen Mire near Abisko, Sweden - Bog_T0_3 | ecosystem: Environmental > Terrestrial > Soil > Wetlands > Peat | place: Sweden: Abisko, Stordalen Mire...
CGGTGTAGTACATGTCGGAGATTTCATTGTGCGTGATCGCATTCCCGCCGCTCTGGCCGATCCAAATCCCCACGGCGCTCGCGAATAGCCTGCCGCCATGCCGGATGATGTTATTGTCGACCTGGATGCGGCCTGTTTGTTCTGCTGTATCTTTGCGGATAGTTGTTTCTCCGAGCCGTATCCCGCCGGCGCCCATGTCTTCGATCAGGCAATGATCGATCCGGCTGTCGCAGCACCCCCGCCGGAACCAGATGCCATACCTCCCGGTGTGCGCAACCTTGCAATTCTCGAATGCAATGTTCCGAGCGCCGTCCGCCTGAATTACCGCATCAATTTGGGCGGCGGCTTGAATGGGCTCCACCCCTTCGGGCGGCGTTAGCCATTGAGTAGTCTGGAAAGCGAGGCTCTTGAATGAAACATGTTCAACGAATTTGCCGGCTGAGGGATCGCCTTTGAGCACCAGCAATTGTTCCGCGATAGGCGCCTCGACCCGCGCAGCGGCCATATCCTCTCCATCCCGGGGTTTGTAGAAAAGCCTGCCCTCCCGGGATAAGAACCACGCGCCTGGAAAATCCACTGCCCCGCGCAGATTCTCAAGCAGGTAAGTGGTGCCATTCCCCATCTCGTTCCAGGATTTCATGCTATTGCCGCTGACTGTCAGCATCCCCGTTTCGGTATCGACGGAGTCCAGATGTTTTCTCGTCGTATCCCACTTATGAAACGCGAGAAAGTTGACGTCCTCGAGTTCCCTGCCGGACAGGCCTTTCAACGCCTGGATATCTTCCTTCTTCACATGGATAATCTGCCTTGCCTGTCTCGTGGGCTGGCCATTTGCGGCCGGCGGAAGCTTTTCCTCCCGCACATCCAGGACCTGGAACATGGAGTGAGCGGGTATGCGGGAGCGAAGCGCGCGCCTGCCATTGACCCACAATTGCTCGAAGTTCCACTCCCCGGGAACCTGCGCCGACCAAAGCCCTCCGGGTTCAGACTGCCACCCACTTATGATCCGGCCGCCGCTGAAGACCGGATTGGAGCCCGGGGCGGCTTCGTACGAAATGATGGCTCCGTCGGCGCCGCTGTCTCCGGGCTCGAAGACGACCGGCTCCGTCATGCGATAAGTGCCGCTGGCAAAGAGAACCGTCACCGCTTCGCGCAACGGGCGCGATTTGCGGATTGCGTCGCGCGCGCCCGCGAAGGTCGCCAGCGGGCCATCCGTATGAGCCGCATTGGGCGCCGGCACACGGCCAGACCAGATGTCGCTGCCATTGGGGGAGACGTATAAGGTCAAAGCTTGAAGGGGATCAACGGGCCACAAAATCAAACCGATGGACAGGCAAAAACATGATAGGGCGATGCGGCGTCCCTTCATGTCAGGTCGATATTTGATATTACTCCTCCATCCAGCCCCGGATCGCTCCCCACCATTTTTCCCTCAGGTCCTTTACCGGCCAGGGCCACTCGCGCTCTCCGGCTTTGATCCGCAGATGCGGGCTTCCTGTGAAGCCCAGCCGGTGAGCGGGGACGCCTTGCCATTGCACGAGCGCGAGCGCCGCCGATGCGTTCTCGCGGCGCACGGAGATCACGATCCGCGATTGCGACTCGTTGAAAAGCAACTCATCCGCCCGGCCTGTCCCGAGGCCCGTGAGATCGATGTCCGCTCCGACCGGCTCTGCACCGCTGATGCAGCACTCGGCCAGAGCCACCGCCAGCCCGCCTTCGGAGCAATCGTGTGCGCTTCGGACCAGGCCCATCCGGATGAGCGACCGCACCGCTTGCTGCACCGCCTTCTCCTTTGCATAATCCAGCCGCGGCGGCGTCCCTGCTTTCAGTCCGTGGATTACCTTCGCAAAATGCGAGCCGCCCAATCCGGTCCCCAGCTCTCCGAGCAGGAGGACCGCGTCCCCGGCGCCCTTGAATGATTGAGTGGTGATGTGCGCGGCCTGGTCGATCAAACCGACCATCCCCACCGTCGGCGTTGGATCGATGGCCCCCGCCGGGCTCTGATTATAAAGGCTTACGTTGCCGCCCGTCACCGGGGTATTGAATTCCCGGGACGCTTCCGCAAGGCCTTCCACGCACTCGCGCAATTGCCAGAAATTCTCGGGCTTGTAGGGATTTCCAAAATTCAGGTTATCAGTCACCGCCAGCGGACGCGCTCCACTGCACGCCAGGTTGCGCGCCGCCTCGGCTACCGCGATCTTAGCGCCCTCGCGCGGGTCCAGCGCGCAATAGAGCGCGTTGCAATCGCTGGTCGCCGCCAGGATTTTCCCCGCCTCGCGCACCAGGAACACCGCGGCGTCCGAGCCCGGCAGCACGCACGTCCCAGCCCTGACCATGTGGTCGTACTGGCGGTAGACCCAGTTCTTCGACGCGATGCTCGGATGGCCGAGCAGTGCCGGCAGCGCCTCGAGCGGATCGGTTTCCGACAAGGTTCCCAGCGGTTCGGGTGCCGGCTGCGGCGAGGCCTCCCGCGAGTAAATCGGCGCGTCGTCGGCCAGCTTGGCCGCGGGAATTTCCGCCACCACCTGCGCGCCCACCCGCACCCGCATCATTCCGTCATCCTTCACGACGCCTACTTCCGCGTACGGCAAATCCCATTTCTCAAAGATATCGCACACCGTCTGCTCCTTGCCTTTGGTAACGATGATCAGCATCCGCTCCTGCGACTCGCTGAGCATGATCTCGTAGGGCGTCATACCGGGCTCGCGCTTGGGCACCTTTTCCAGGTCGATCTCGACGCCCGTCCCGGCCCGGCTCGCTGTCTCGCAAGTCGAGCAGGTCAACCCCGCCGCGCCCATGTCCTGGATGCCCGCGACCGCGCCGCTCGCGAGCAATTCGAGGCACGCCTCAAGCAGCAGCTTTTCCCGGAATGGGTCGCCCACCTGCACCGCCGGCCGGTCCTGCTTGGATTCCTCGGTCAGGTCCCGCGACGCGAACGCCGCCCCCGCTAGTCCGTCCCGCCCTGTCTCCGCGCCCACGTAAAAAACCGGGTTTCCCACGCCCACCGCCCCGCCGCGCGCGATCTCCTCGTGGCGCAGCACCCCCAGGCAAAACACGTTGACTAAAGGATTCCCCTCGTAGCTCTCGTCGAAATAAATCTCTCCGCCGATGGTCGGAATCCCGATGCAATTGCCATAGTGCGCGATGCCCGACACCACCCCGGCGAACAGCCGCCGGTTGCGCAAAATTGCTTCGGTATCCACGCCCGAGATTGGCCCGAACCGCAGCGAATTCAGCGAGAACACAGGCCTCGCGCCCATTGTAAAAATATCCCGGATGATCCCGCCCACGCCCGTCGCCGCACCCTGGAAGGGCTCGATGGCGCTCGGATGGTTGTGGCTTTCCATCTTAAACGCGATCGCCCATCCGTCGCCGATGTCGATGACCCCCGCGTTTTCTTCTCCCGCCTTCACCAGCACCCCCGGTCCGGTCGTTGGGAATTTCCGCAACTCCGGCTTCGAGTTCTTGTACGAGCAATGCTCGCTCCACATGACCGAGAAAATCCCAAGCTCCGTGAAATTGGGTTCCCGCCCAAGGATCGAGCATATCCGCTCGAACTCGTCGGGCTTGATCCCGTGCTTCGCGATCAACTCAGGGGTAATGGCAGCCTCGTTCATTATCGGATCCACTTCGTTGCACTTTCAATTGCCGACTGGAAAATCAGCTTTCCATCCTCGCTCCCCAGCAGCGGATCGCAGGCCCGTTCCGGGTGTGGCATCAGCCCGAATACATTGCCCGCGCGGTTCGTGATGCCGGCGATATTCTCCGCCGACCCGTTCGGATTTGCTTCTTCGCTTATCGCTCCGAGCGCATCGGCGTACCGTAGCACCACCTGCTTGTTCCGGGTCAATTCCCGCAGTGTCGGCTCGTCCGCGGTATAATTGCCCTCGCCGTGCGCCACTGGCATCCGCAACAGCAGCCCTGTGCGGGCGGTGAGCAGTTTCCCGTCGCTTTTCGTCACCTCAGCGTGAGAGAACGCCGTTTCGAAATTCTCGATCCGCGCCAGCACGTGATCGCAGACAAAATGGAGCGACCGGTTCCGGATCAGCGCCCCCGGCAGCAGCCGCGCTTCGCAGAGAATCTGGAACCCGTTGCAAATCCCGAGGACCAGCTTTCCCCGTTCCGCTTCCGCCGCAACGCTGCGCATGACCGGCGAATAACGTGCGATCGCGCCGCACCGAAGGTAATCCCCGTAGGAGAACCCGCCCGGCAGAACGATCAGGTCGAACTGCTCGACCGACGCCTCTTTGTGCCACACGTACTCGGTTTCCAGTCCAAAGTCGTGCTTGAGCGCGTGGTAACAATCCTGGTCGCAATTTGACCCTGGGAAGCGGATGACGGCGGCTTTCATTAGGACTCGACGTGTAATTCGTAATCCTCGATCACCGGGTTCGAAAGCAGATCGCGACAAATCTCGTGCAGCTTCGCTTCATCGGCTTGCTCGATATCGATCTCCATGAACTTCCCAATCCGCACACTCTTTACCCCCGGCAGCCCGTGGTGGCGCATCGCATCCCGCACGGCGATCCCCTGCGGGTCCAGCACGCTCTTCTTTGGCATCACGGTCACTTTCGCTTTCATCCGGCCAGAGTGAATTGTCCCGCGGCGGGATTCAAGGGCTGATGGCGGGGAAAATTCGAATTTGACCGTTTTCTTTGAACAAATGAAGATGGGCGGTCTGTCTCGCTTCGCTCGGCTCTGATTTCGAATTTCGAATTTTCTCCTACCTTCCCCGTCGTGGACCACACCCAATCGCACTCCCTCTTCGCCCAAGCCCAGACGCTCATCCCCGGCGGCGTCAATTCCCCCGTCCGCGCTTTTCGCGCCGTTGGCGGCGAGCCGTTCTTCGTCGATCACGCCGAGGGCGCCCGCATCTGGGATGTCGATGGCAATGAATACATCGACTACGTCGGCACCTGGGGGCCAGCCATCCTCGGCCACGCCCCCGCCGTCGTCGTCGACGCCATCTGCGCGGCAGCCGCACGCGGCGTCAGCTTCGGCATCCCAAATCCGCTCGAGGTCGAGATGGCCTCCCTCATCTGCCGTTGGATTCCGAGCGTCGAAAAAGTCCGCATGGTCAACAGTGGCACAGAAGCCACGATGTCCTGCATCCGGCTTGCCCGCGGCTTTACGGGCCGCGACAAAATCGTGAAATTCGACGGCTGCTACCACGGCCACGCTGACTCGCTGCTGGTCAAGGCCGGCAGCGGCGCCCTGACCCACGGCGAGCCGGATAGCGCCGGCGTTCCGGCCGCCTTCGCCGATCTCACTATCAGCCTCCCATTCAACGATACCAACGCGCTCCGCTCTCTCTTCACGGCCGAGGGCCGCAAGATCGCCGCCGTCATCATCGAGCCCATCCCCGCCAATGCCGGCCTTTACTTTCCCAATCCCGGATTCCTCGAGCTCCTGCGCCAGCAATGTTCGAGTTACGGCGCCCTGCTCATCTTTGACGAGGTGATGACCGGCTTCCGCGTGGCTCGCGGCGGCGCCCAGGAACTCTACGGCTCCAGCCCCGATCTGACCGCGCTGGGCAAGGTCATCGGCGGCGGCCTGCCGGTCGGCGCGTTTGGCGGCCGCGCGGAGATCATGGATTGCCTGTCGCCAGTTGGCCCCGTGTACCAGGCCGGCACGCTCTCCGGTAATCCGCTCGCCATGGCCGCCGGTCTCGCGCAGTTGCGCGAACTCGAGCGCGTGGATGGCTGGCGCGTCCTCGAACGGCTGGGCGCTTCTCTCGAGGCGGGCATCCGTGAAATCCTCAAGGGCCGCGAGGGGCAATTTACCTTCCACCGGGTCGGTTCGATGTTTTGTCTTTTTTCGGCCGGTGGCCCCATTGCAAGCCTGGCCGATGCGCAGCGCTCCGACCGCGAGGCGTTCGCACGCTTCTTCCACCGCTGCCTGGATGCGGGTCTTTATCTCGCTCCGTCGCAATTTGAAACCGGTTTCATTTCCCTGGCCCACACCCAGGGCGATATCGAGGAGACTGTCCGAATTATCCGCGCGGCACTTAGCTAGGGAATTCTTAAATCGCTCACCCTGCGAGGCGCATTTCGACGGGACGCTCCCGGTGAAGCAGGACCCAGTCGCCGTTTTCCTCCAAAGCTTCCTGTCCAAGATCGAAGATGATCTTTGCGGCAAGCTCCGCGTTATTGCTGTTGATCGCGTGTTTGAGGCACTCGGAGCCGCGGCTGAAGAGATTACTCATGCGCTGGTATTGCTTCTGGAGCTCGCCGAAGGCCATTTTCAAGGAGTGAGCGGCAATGGCGCCGGCTATCGCGGGAAGCATCGCCATCACGATGACAATGGCCCCGTGCAATTCCATCGAGGATGAACCGCGCCAAAGAGATTTTTGCGTAAGCTGGCCGGCCGGGCTCTTGATACTGCAATCGATCGCCAGGGTGACCACCGCGATCGCGATGGTGCAAATAACAATCGCAAACGTCCACCGTTCCTGCGCCCGGAGGCGTCGATGGTCTCGTTCGGCGACCTTGTTGTAGAAATTGAACTGCTCGTCGATCCAGTAAGTTTGCACTGTGGCGAACGCGGGGCCGCCGGGCGCCGCCAAGACCCCCGTGCTCCAGACGCGAATCCCATTTCTGATCCACGCCAGTTCTGTTTTTTGCTTCCGTAGATAGTAATCGGCGACCTCTTTTTTCAAGCCGGCCAGCCTCCAGAATACTTGCAGGCGGAGCCCCTCGGCCAGGGTGCGGTAATCGAGGTGTTTCGTCTTGAAGCGGCCCGGTTTCACGAGGACATAGCCGGCATAAGTCACTACCACCACGGCCAAATAGAGACTGAGCGTCGCAATGCGCATCGGCACCGGACCGTGGCCGAATAATTCAAACAGGAAAACGCCCGTTAGGCCGCTTCCAAAGATGAGCGTCTGAAGCGCGTTAAGTGTCCTGCGCTGGTAATGAACGGCCAGCGCATCCGCGAGGGCGAAGTGGTCGATCATTGAGCCCATCGCCTCGCCGAGGGCTTCGCGAATCTTCGCGGGGAGGATCTGGTCCCTGGAACATTCGCGAGCCGCACGGAGCTTCTCGCCGCAATCGAGCGCGTCCTGGTTGAACTCGTCCAGCCGGCTGAAAATCCTCTGGTAAGACTCCGCCGCGCCTTTGACCGACGGATCGCGATGGTAAAGCCTGCGAAGGTGATAGGGTTCTCCAGGGGGAGCGGCAAGCCCGGCCCTCGGCGTTATGATGTGATAGACGGGACCTGTTTCGGGGAGATCGAGCGGGGCCTCGAGATCGATGTCGCTGCCGTCCGGTCTGATCCCAAGTTGCGCGCGAACCACGGAGGCTGTGCCTCCCGGCTGCTTCGAGTCCATCCCGTCCCACAAGGCAATGAGAAGCTGGGATTGGGATACCAGATACCGGCCCAAGGCGTCATATTGCAATTGCCTAGGCGAGGCTTCTTGCCCTTGCGCCGGCGCCGAATCGGCCTTGGCGTTCTCCACGATCGGCAGCGTGATGATCCGGCTCGCCCTGGCGAGCAATTGCTCGAATTCCTGGCGGGATTCGGCGGTTCGGAAGTCCATCTCATAGGCCGATTTTTCCATGGGCAGACAGGCGATCAGGCGAACCCCCGACTCCAATGCCATGGAGGCCGCAAGACGGTCCGCACCCTCGGCAAGGCCGGACATCAGGTGCAATGGAGTATGAGGGTACTTCTGCGCCAAGTCGGAAAAGATCGACCGCACTTGTTGTTTGAGCGGTCCCTCGTCTTCCGGCCTCAAGTCCCGATGCCCTGTGACCGCGAGCATGAAGGGCAATGGGCCCTTTTTCTCTTGTCCCGATGGTCCCGAACTCATTGCGTGGCGCATTTATCCAATGGGAATCAATGGTTCCACAATGGCGGGAAAGTCGAGATTTTTAGATCTTGTCGCGCATGCCGCGGATGGAGTCGTAGAGCTTGCGCAGCCCGAGTTCGAGGCGGGTCTTGACGGTGCCAAGAGGGGTGGAGGTGTGAATGGCGATTTCGCGCTGGCTCATGCCTTTGAAGAAAGCGAGATCGATGGCCTGGCGCTGAAGGGCGGGGAGGGCTTCGATGCGCTGGCGCAGAAATTGGCGGAGATCGTCCTGGAGGATATCGTCGTCGATGCGGTTGTGGAGCCACGCCTCGGGCTGGTGCTCGGTTTCGAGTTCGAGGCGCTCGGTGACGCGATGGTAGGCCTGGCGCTTGCGCAGGCGGTCGATGGCGCGGCGGCGGGTAAGCGTGACGATCCAACCGAGCGCCTGGCCTTTTGTTTGGGAATAGTTCCTGGCCTGCCGCCAAATCTGCATGAAGATTTCCTGAAGGAGGTCATCGGCCTCGGCTTCATCGTGAATGACCCGGATGACGAGCGCCTTGAGGATGCCGCTATAGCGGTCGTATAGGGCCGAGAGCGCGTCCGGGTCGCGGTCGGCGATGGCGAGCATCAGCGCGGCGTCGTCGATGGTCCCCGCGGATTCCGGCACGGCCAGGAGGCGCTCATTCACGGGCAGCAAGGACTGGCCTGCGGCTGAATCCTCGGTGACGCTCTTAAAGTATGTCCGGGCAAACCCGCGAGTGCGCCAGCGATGCCGGAGACGGGACGGCGCCAGGTCGAGTGGCCGGTCGGGTTGGATGGAGTTCATGGCTCGTCCTGTCGCTCTGAAACAACCGTCACCGTATCTGGAAGCGAGAAAACAAACAATGAGGGGAATGCCCCTATGTGGGGTAGGCAAAATCCCTATACGATGGTGGAAATTCCAACAAGGGCTCTCGCGTTTCGAGGCGGGTTCCAGACTACTTGAACCTACACATAAACTTGAACATGAACTTTCTGGAAAAATTGGCGGGTCTCCAGAGGGTTCAGGTTCAAGTTAAGGTGTACGTTCAAGTGAAGACCTCGCTTCACGAGGTCTTATTTAGACCACCTGTTGGTCCACCCACTGGACGGCGAAACGGGCTAGTTCGCGGGCGGTCTGGAAGTTGAGCTTCTCCTTGATGTGGGCGCGATGAGTCTCGACGGTTTTCGCGCTCAGGTTCAGTTCGCGGGCGATTTGCTGGACGCCGTGGCCCTGCCCGATCAACTGAAGGATCTCGAGCTCGCGATCGGTGAGCTTGTCGGCGATCGAGCAGCCGCCATTGGCGCTGCCGCCTTGGACGAACTCCTCGATCATGCGCCCGGACATCGATGGGCTGACGTAAAGCTCGCCGCGAAGGACCTGCCGGATGGCGCTCATGACGCGGTCGAGGGCCTCCTGTTTCATGATGTAACCGCGAGCGCCGGCGCGTAGCGAGCGCAGGGCGTAGAGGGACTCGTCGTGCATCGAGAGGATCAGCAGCGGGAGTTTGGGATGCTCGGCTTTGATGGATTTGAGCAACTCGATGCCGTTGGTGCCGCGCAGGGAGATGTCGATGGTGACAAGGTCCGGGGCAAGCGCGCGGATGCCCTCGAGGGCGGAAGGCGAGTTGTCGGCCTCGCCGCAGACTTCCAGGTCGGACTCGGCGTTGATCAGATCGCCGATGCCGTGGCGGAACAAAGGATGATCGTCCACGATGAGGATGCGGTGTTTGCGGGGAGTGGAAGGGTCCGCAAGGGGGTCACTGCCATGGAGCATGGTTTTCGTTGGGGGGGGTGGCTGGCGTTTCATTTACGCGGAAGGAGACAGATGATTTTTGTCCCACGGGGCTGGCGCTCGTCAATGCGAAGGGTGGCGCCCATAGTGCGTGCGCGATAACGCATGATGTGAAGGCCCATGCCGCCGCGCTTGCCGCCCTGCCGGGCCGGGCGGGCAGGGATGCCGCGTCCATCGTCGCTGATGCAGAGGCGCAGCGCGGGGCCGTCGCGGTCCAGGCTGATTATGATGTGCTCGGCGCGGGAGTACTTGATGGCGTTGTTCACGGCTTCCTGGGCGATGCGGTATAGGTTCAATGCCACGTCGCTCTCGGGCATGAGTATGGGTTCATCGCATTGGAAGGAGCAAGCGATGGCTTGCCCGGTGTGCCGCGCCAGATCGTTGAGGGCTACCATGAGGCCGTCGGCATCCATTTCCACGGGATGTAGGCCGCGGGCGATATCGCGGGCGCGGGAGACGGAGTCGTTGAGGAGCCGGGCGACATCGTTGATGCGGCCGGTCTCGTCGGGCGGGGTGGTCTTGTCGCGCGGATCGCCCGTGCCGTGTGCATCGCTTTTGCTCAGGCGGTTGGCGAGCGCGCGGGTCATGAAGGCGATGGCAGCAAGCTCCTGGCAGAGGCCGTCGTGGAGGTCCTGGCCGATGCGGCGCTGCTCGCGCTCGGAGATGCGGATGATCTCCCGCTCGAGGCGGGTGCGCTCGATGATCTCCGCGGAGAGTTCGCGATTTGCCTCGTGCAGTTCCGCGGTTCGCGCGCCGACGCGATGTTCAAGAGCGTTATTGACCTGGATGAGCGCTTCCTCGCTCTGACGCAGGAGATCAAGGGCATTGGTGCGCTGGATGAACAGGCCGATCTGGATGCTGACGCTGGCGACTATAATATCGAGCAGCCGTTTGCCAGGGCGGAAGCTCTCCCGGGTGAAAAGCTCGACCACGCCCTGGACCTCATCGCTCAAAAGAATGGGAAAAGCGAACGCGCTGCGGAGACCGAGCCTGGCGGCGGCGCGGTGGTGAGCCGCCCCGCGGTGAGGGGAGATGCGCAAAAATGAGAGCGGCTGCTTCTTTGCCCAGACGCGCCCGGCGAGACTTTCGCCCTTCCTGAGGGGAGAGGGCCGGCTTCGGCGCAGAACGCCGGTTGGCGCCAGACCGGGCTGCTGGCGGATGTGAACCAGCGAGAGTGCGCGGCCGGAGCGTTCGGCGGCCCCGTTAGTTCCCGGCTTTCCAATCTTCTCCGTCTTCCAAAACGCGCCGGCCTGCCAGCCGAGCTGATAGCAGAGGGCCGCGAGAAGGTTGGGCGCGGCCCCGCCGAGGCTTGAGGACTCCGAGAGAACGCGCACGACGGCGTATTGGACGGCGAGTTCCGACCGCTCGCGTTCGAGTTGGGAGAGAAGGCGCTCGCGCTCCTGCTCGGCTTGTTTGCGCTCGTGAATGTCGGTGGCAATGGCGAGCCACCTGGGGGGGGAACTGACTTCTCCAGGCAGCGGGATGACGCGGTAGGAGTGCCAGCGCAATGCGCCGTCGGATGCGCGACGGATGCGGCACTCGGTATCCCATGGGGGCTTGCCCTCCTCCCACGGGGGCGGATCGAGCGTGGCGATGTCTTCCGGTGGGATGCCTTCCTTCCAATCATAGGCGGCGGAGCTGGCGCCGGTGAGCCCGCGGTATTCGCACCAGAGAGAGTTGCAATATTCGATGTGCCCTTCCGCATCGCGAACGGAGATCATCTGCGGGAGGGATTCGGCCAGGAGCCGGTAGCGTTGCTCGCTCGAGCGGAGGGCTTCCTGGGCGCCGTGGGAATCGGTGATGTCCCGGTAGTTGCAGACGATGCCACCGACGGCGGGCTGGCCGATGAGATTGGTAAGGATGGCCTCGACCCATCGCCAGGCGCCGTCGCCATGGCGGACCTGGGTGACGAGACGAATGACCGAGCCGGTCGGCGAGCCGGCGAGCTTCCGGACGGCCTCGCGGGCGGCTTCCGCCTCGTCGCGGCGCATGATTTCGAAGGCGTTGCGCCCGAACCAGGAGGCCGGGGCGTAGCCGAGCACTCGCTGGACGGAGGGAGTGGTATAAAAGATGGTGCCGTCCGGGGAGCCGATGCAGATGACCTCGTTGCTGTTCTCTACGAGGGCGCGGAACTTGGCATCGTCCGCGGGCCACGCCGCGAACGAGCCGCTGCCCGCAATCGGAACGAGCTGCGTGCGGTAACAGAGGGCTTCCGAAACGGGCCGCGTGCTCACTTCGACCTCCGTGGCGCCGGCTGAATCGGATCGTTCTCGAAGCCGAAGGCGCGTGACAACCGGGACGCGGGAGGTCTGGCTCTGCCGGATGTGATTGAGGAACCGGCGGTGGTGCCGAGGGCTGAAGAAGTCCGCTAGTGGGCGGTGAAGATCGCGCTTGAGGCTAGCGCCCAGGAGGCGCGAGGCGGCTACGTTGAAATCGAGGATGCGCCCTTGAGTGTCAAAGTTCAAATAGGCAAGCGGGGCCAGCTCGTAAACGAGGTCCCGCCACTCCGGCTCGGGCTCGGACGGGCGTTGGGCGCGCCGCCTGGCAACGGGGCGGTCAAGCCTTCCGAATGCGCCCGCCGGCAGGTGTGTGTGGTTTCTCAGTTCGGGAACGGACTTCATTGCGCGTTACCACATGGCTTACGTTGCTCGCTGGAATGGGCGGCAGAGGTCTGGGTTTGGTCATATTAGCAGAGTGCCGCAGGAAGGGGAACTGCTAAAAATCCGATAAACCCAAACGGATCGAATATATTCGAAATTAGCTGGGCGGGCGATTTTTTTTGGGTTTACCGTCCGGAGTCTCGCCTTTTCCCGATGTCTTCTTCTCCATCCATCCAGCCCGCCTGGCTTCAATGGTCCCGCGACCTCCAGGCCATCGCCCAAAACGGTCTCCTTTTTTCCGACAATCCGTTCGACCGCCAGCGCTACGAAGCCATCCGCGAGATCGCAGCGCAAATCATGGCCGCCGGTTCCGGCGAGCCGCTCGAATTCATCGCCGGCCTGTTCTCCGACCAGACCGGTTACGCCACCCCCAAAGTGGACGCGCGAGGCGTCGTCTTCCGGGACGGCCAAATCCTGCTGGTCCGCGAAGCCCATGACGGCCTATGGGCGTTGCCCGGCGGCTGGGTCGATCCCAATGAATCCCCTTCCGAAGCGGTCACCCGCGAAATCTCCGAAGAGGCCGGCTTCGCCACTCGCGCCCTCAAGCTTCTTGCCGTATTCGACCGCGCAAAACACGCCCACGTTCCGCATTACGCCTTCAGCATTTACAAGCTCTTCATCCATTGTGAAATCGAATCCGGCCAGGCGCGCCCCAGTATCGAGACTCTCGAAGTCGCCTTTTTCCCCGAGGATCGGCTGCCTCCGCTATCCATCGCCCGCGTCACCCCGGGGCAGATCGCCCGCTGCTTCCACCACCTCCGCCATCCCGACTTGCCGACCGATTTTGATTAGCGGAGCACAATAATATTTGCCAGCCAGCTGTTTTCAGGTAAAAGGAACTGCTCTATTTTTCTCAGCCCCCGGGAAGAGAGGATTCCAAACATGAACATCATCGACACCATCCAGCAGGAACAGATCAAAAAGGATGTCACCTCCTTCAAGGTCGGCGACAGCGTCCGCGTCCACACCCGCGTCATCGAAGGCGACAAGGAGCGCATCCAAATCTTTACCGGCATCGTCATCGCGCGGAAGGGCACCGGCCTCAACGCCAGTTTCACCGTCCGCCGCATCTCATACGGCGAGGGCGTCGAGCGTGTTTTCCCGGTGAACTCCCCCCGCATCGCCAAGATCGAGGTCGAGACCCCCGGGTCCGCCCGCCGCTCAAAGCTCAATTACCTGCGCGGACGCAAGGGCAAGCAGGCAATGGCTGTTCGCGAATAACCCGCCGCTCATCGCGTGGTCATGCGCTGCACGCTCAAACATGAGAATGCTCTGCGCAAGACCGGTCTCCAGCGCATTGCCGGCATCGACGAAGCCGGCCGCGGACCGCTGGCTGGCCCTGTGGTCGCCGCCGCCGTCATCCTGCCGCACGGCTTCCGCCATGCCCGTATCGACGACTCCAAGAAGTTGACCCCCGGCCAGCGCGAGGAGGTCTACCTCGCGCTCACCGCGCGCCCGGATATCTGCTGGGCCGTCTCGATCGTCGAGCACGACGAGATCGACCGCATCAACATCCTCCGCGCCTCCCACGAGGCCATGCGGCGTGCTGTCCGCGCCCTTGCGACGCTGCCCGAGCACGCCCTCATCGACGGCCTGCCCGTCCGCCCATTTCCCATTCCGCACACCGCCATCGTCAAAGGCGACGGCCAGTGCAAGAGCATCGCCGCCGCCAGCATCCTTGCCAAGGTCACCCGTGATCGCATCATGCTCCGCCTCGATGCCGAATACCCAGCGTACGGTTTTGCCCAACACAAAGGCTATCCCACCGGCCTTCACCTCGAGCGCCTCAAAATCCATGGCCCTTGCCCCATTCATCGCAAGACTTTTCTCCCGGTTGCACACCGGCTCCTTTACCTCGCCAGCTGAGCCCCCGCACCTGCGCCTGGGCCGCCTTGGTGAGCGTCTTGCCGCCCGCCATCTCCGGCGCCGCGGCTTCAAAATTCTCTACCGCAACTTCCGCCCCGAGCGCGGCGGCGAGATCGACCTGGTCTGCCGGGAAAAAAAGACCCTCGTCTTTGTCGAGGTAAAAACCCGCACCCCCGGCGGCCCCGGCCGCCCAGCCGACGCGGTCGATCCCGCCAAGGAAGAAGCCCTCGTCCGCGGCGCGCAAGCCTGGCTGCGCCTCCTCCCCGATCCCGATGTCCCCGTACGTCTGGACATCGTCGAGATCATCGTCGGCACCGACCGCCCGGAGATTACCCACACCCGGGATGCGCTGGCTTTTACCGGACATTAAAGCTCGACGCGCCAGAGACGTGATACTGAAAGTGCGGCGCCTGGCAACTCGTGGTCTTGGCGATGGGTTGGACGGATTCCGCACATCTCCAACCGGGTTCGAATATCGCATGGCCAACCGTTGCTCCTCGTGTTTACCCCCGTGAGGCTTGGCAACGGACTTCCGCATTTTGGCAAGTCCTGGCTGGATCGTCTCCGCCGCCCTGCCATAACCTGCCTCCAATGAACAGAAAAGCTCTCATGGTCTGGGGCGGCTGGGATGGGCATCAGCCCAAACAGTGCGCCGATGTCTTCGCCCCTTTCCTTCAGCAACAAGGATTCGACGTCCAAATTTCCGATTCCCTCGATACTTACCTGGACGCCCCCCTCATGGGCAGCCTTAGCCTCGTCGTCCCTGTCTGGACCATGGGCGCCATCACCGGCGAGCAAATGCGCGGCCTCCTCGATGCCGTCAAGGCGGGCGTCGGCATCGCCGGATGGCATGGCGGGATGGGCGATTCCTTCCGCAACTCCACCGAGTATCAATTCATGGTCGGCGGCCAGTGGGTCGCGCATCCCGGCAACATCATCGATTACACGGTCAACATCATCGATCACGACGACCCCGTCACCTCCGGCATCGCCGATTTCCGCGTCCATTCCGAGCAGTATTACATGCACACGGACCCGGGCAACGAGGTCCTCGCCACAACAACGTTTTCCGGCGTCGAGGGGGATGTCCCGTGGGTTGCCGGCACCGTCATGCCCGTCGTCTGGAAGCGGATGTGGGGCAAGGGCCGCGTCTTCTTTTCCTCCCTGGGCCATGTCGCCACCGATTTTGAGGTCCCCGAGACCCGCGAGATCATGCAGCGCGGCCTGCTCTGGGCGGCCCGGTAGCGCCCGCCGATTATTGAACCGAGCCGGGATTCGGGTTTGGCACAGTGACTCCGGCGTTCACCGTCGTGCCCAGCCCGGTGCCCGGCGTCACATAAGTCGGGATTGGGCTCACCGATGTCGGCGTCCCGGTCACGCTCCCCGGCCCGCCATTATTGATCTGTACGCTCCCCGCGACGTTGCCTGTTCCCGCGGAGCTCCCGTAGCTGCTGATCGTCACCGCCCCAGGCACGATCGGCGCCGCGGTGCTCGTCGCCGGCACATTGACGCCCGTCCCCATGCTTCCCTGTCCGTTCGCCACTCCGCCGCCGGTGAGGCTGGAATTGAGCGCCGTACTCGCCGTTCCCACCGGTCCCGGAGTGGGCGTGGCCACGCTGACTGGCTGGCCGGAACCCGTGGTCTGCCCCGAGGCCACCCCGGCGCCAGCCGCGATGGCCGTGGCAATACAAACAAGGATTGAGAGCTTCATAATCTGTCCGATCTTGGTGATTGTACCCCGAACCCGCTCCAGTACAACCGCGAACCTTAAGAGCCCGTTGAAATGGCTCTACAGGCTCTTGGCCGCGGTTCTTTCATTGAATCCGTTGGTTTCGAGGTTTTTTCGTTATTTTTGAGCGGCTTTTTGGTTCGGTTGCGCTACGGTCGCCCCGTTTATCGCCACTCGAATTGCCCCCAATGTGCATCGAAATCCTTGAGAGCCGCATCGCTCCCGCCGCCTTCCTGGTCACGACAACCGCCGATTACGGTCCGGGTAGTTTGCGGAGCGCCATCGGCGCAGCCGACGCCATCGGGGCTGGCAACAGCGCCAACGGGGCTCCCGCCAACACCAACGGTATCATCTTTGCCCCTTGGGTTCACGGCACCATCACGCTGCAGTCCCCGTTGCCCGTCATTACAGCCAGCATGACCATCGGCGAGATCACGCACGCACGGATTACTATCGACGGGCAGAGCTCCTTCCAAATCTTTAACATCAACGGCGCCTCGAAGTCCCAACCCATCAACGTGGACATCAACGATCTGACCCTCACGCACGGGGTCAGCCAAACTGGCGGAGGAGCACTTTACATCAACGATCCCTCGGGCACCGTCAAACTCGCCGGGTGCACGATCACGAAAAATCAGGACGTGGCTGCAAGCGGTTTTGTGGGGGCACCCCAGGCGGGGATTGGCGGCGCAATCGACCTGTCGGCCGGCACGCTTGACATCACCAGTTCGAAGCTCTCTGGAAATATTGCCGTGGGCAGTAGCGCTGCTGACGGTGGGGTGGGGGGCAACGGACTGGGAGGAGCAATCTACGTCGGCAATGCAGGGATACTTGTGATGGCCAGTTGCACGGTTGCCAAGAACAGCGCCGAGGGAGGTCAAGGAGGCAGCGCCGGCAGCGGGCAAGGGGGCGGCATTTGTTCCAATGGCAATCTTACTATCACTTCCTCGACTATATCCGGAAATCTCGCCGTGGGCGGAGGCGGTGTTACTGAAGGCGCGTCCGGAGGCAACGGGTTGGGAGGGGGGATATACGCCGGCAAGTCGGCAAAAGTGATAATGACCAACTGCACCGTCGCCAAGAACAGCGCCATTGGTGGCAACGGCATTGCTGGCACCGACGGCGATAGCGGAGCTCCATCCAGCGTCGGAGCACCCGGAGGCCAGGGAGGCAGCGGCGGCAGCGCGAGAGGGGGCGGCATTTGCTCCTATGGCAATCTCACGATTGCATCCTCGACCATATCCGGCAATCTCGCGCTTGGAGGCAAGGCTGGCAGCGGGGGCGCCGGAGGGCAGGGCATCGAGGGAGGAATTGGCGGCAACGGCGGGATTGCGCGCGCAAGCTTTGGCGGCGGCATCTACTCCACGGGTGTCCTCACGTTGAAATACTCGACCGTATCGGGCAACGTCGTTATCAGCGGTGCGGGCGGCAGCGGAGGCGCCGGCGCCCTCGGGATGCCGGCCGGGAAGGCCGCCGCGAACACATTCGGCTACGGCGGAGGCATCGATTCGGCCAATTCAACAATCACACTTATCGAGTGCACAGTGGCAAAGAACGTTGCCGGCCAAGGCGGCGGCCTCTTCATCTCGCGCGATACCTCCGCCACATTGGACAACAGCACCATCGCCTTCAATACCGCGCGCAACGCGGGGGAAGGCGGCGGCTTATGGGTGCAGCTAGATACCAATAAAGACCCGGTGACGGTCGCCAGCACAGTGATCGGCCAGAACACCACGGGACCAGGCGGGCACGGCGCGGACTTATACATGAGCAGCGGCGCCATTGCCGCGAGTCACTCGCTGATCGAGAGCTTTACCGCCGGGTCTGTGAGCGACCCAAGCGACCCGATTAACACTGACATCGAGAACCTGAGCCCCCTACTTCACCACCTGGCGGCCAATGGGGGCCCGACTCTCACGTGCCTTCCCAACTCGACGCAAAGCCCGCTTCTTGGCGCCGGCAGCAATCCTCAAAAGCTCACCAGGGATCAACGGGGGCATGTGCGCACAATTTTCGGGACGCTCGACATCGGCGCGGTCGAGGTGACTTAACAAAACAGTGGTGCGCCCGGCGGGATTCGAACCCACGACCGGCGGATTAGAAAGCCGTTGGTTTACCTGAGTATATAGATTTCGTTGTCAAATGGTTGACAGATAGAGCCTTCTTTCGTATCGTTTCGCCTAACAACGGAACTATGCGCAAAACAGAACTCAGAATCACAAAAGCAAAAGTGCGGCGGGGCAAGGCAATCGAGCGTTACTGGTGCGTGATCGTGCCAAAGCTCGGCGGCGGCAGAACCCGGCGCTTTTTCAAATTCACCGATGAGGGGAAGCGGGAGGCAGAGACGTTCCTCGACATCTCGAAAACTCAGCAAATCAATTTCGGCACGGCGGCGCTGACGCTCACCCCGGCCCAGCGGGCGGAATACATCGAAGCCGTCGAGACGCTGAAACCCTACGGGGTGACAGTGCGCGGAGCCGTGGACTTGCTCCTTCCGCAATTGAAGGCCCGGAACCGCTCCTGCACGGTCAAGGAACTCGTTGCGGAACTCTTGGGGGCGAAGAGAGTGGACGGCGCGAGCGAGCGTTACCTGGGCGATTTGAAGAGCCGCCTGGGTATTTTCGCCAAAAGCTTTGACGGGCGCACCGTGGCGGGCATTTCCTTTATCGAGGTTGACGCATGGCTTCGCGCTCTGCCGGTATCGGCAACCACCCGGAACAACTTCCGGCGCGTCCTGGCCGTCGCGTTCAATTTTGCAAAAGATCGAGGCTACTGCACGGCGAACCATGCCGAGGATTGCGCACAGGCAAAGGAGATCGGCGGGGAAATTGGAATCCTGACGATTGCCGAGACGGCCCGGCTCATGGAGAAGGCCAGCGCCGAAACGCTCCCCTACTGGCTAATAGGCGCGTTCGCGGGGCTGCGTAGCGCGGAGATCGAGAGGCTTGATTGGGCGGAAGTCAATTTCGAGGCAGGTCTGATCGAAGTGAAGGCTTCCAATGCGAAAACCGCCGGTCGCCGTCTCGTCACCATGCAGCCGAATCTGCGCGAATGGCTCGCCCCCTATCGCGCCCACCGTGGGCCGGTCTGCCCGATTGGACTGCGGAAGAAGCTGGAAGCGGACAGGGACCGGGCGGAGTTGCGCGAGGAATGGCCGTCCAATGCTCTGCGGCATTCATTCGGCTCCTACCACCTTGCCCGATTCAACGATGCGCCAGCGCTGGCGCTTCAAATGGGCAATTCACCCGCCATGATTTTCAAACATTACCGCGAAGTAGTGCGCCCCCAAGAGGCGGAGAAATTCTGGAACATCTGCCCGGCTTCCGTGGCAGGCAACGTGGTTGCGATGACGGCATAAATGACGGTTGGCGTTTTCGCATCCGTGCGCTACCGTGCGCCAAAGCATCAAAGCATGAACGAGATCGTTTTCAACGTGGAGCGGGACGAGGATTCATCCTTTCTCGTGGCATCATGGGATGAGCCGGACGGCAACGGTGGCATTACCACGCAAGGGCATGATTTGAGCGAGTTGCAGGCAATGGTGCGCGAAGCGGTCCTTTGCCATTTCGACGAGGGAAAAGCGCCGGAGCGCATCCGCCTTCATTTTGTCACTGATCCCGTGCTGGCGACGGCGTGAAACTGCCGCGCGACATTTCCGGCGCCGATGCCGTAAAAGCCTTCAAGCGACTCGGCTTTGAAACCGTCCGGCAGGAAGGCTCTCATATCCGCATGGTGAAGGGCGAGTGCCGTGTCACCGTAGCGAATCACAAGAACATCGTGCCGAAGACGCTGCAAAGCATGTTGCGGCAGGCCGGTGTGACCGTGGAGGAATTTGTTGCTGCGCTATGAGTGGTTGCGATGGCGGCATGACAGGAGGCTCGCGAATGAAGAAGGCACCTTCCCTTGCTCCCGCGCTTGATCCGTTAGAGTGGGATTTCAGAAAGGTTCCACCGGGACAACTCGAAGCTTGTTTTCTCTACGAATACGCCCGGGAGTCTCCCAAGATTTGCGAGATTACGGTGAAGTGGATTGCAGGCTACACGTTTCACTTTTCAGACTCTCCTGATAACACTGGTTATCACGAACTGCTTCGCATGAACCCCCGCCTCGCTCTCATGCTGACAGGCATCGCGCCAGACTTAAAACTTACAGAAACGCCGTTTCAACATTTGGCCGATGAGTATCGTTATGATTCCACGGAAGCGACGGCATTCTCTTTTTTGGATCCTCGGGCCGCAATGTTGGTCAAATGGCCTGAATGGATAGACGGCGAGAAACCTCCTCCTCCTACGTCGGTTGACACCAACGACGGCAGGGAGTTGGCTTGCATCGAAATCAATTGGAATGAGGATTTTTCGAAAATCAAAAGTGATGCAGGCAAATGGCTGGAGCAACGACTTAAAGCCCACGGGCTTCGCGCTAAGACGGGGAGGCATGCCAACCGGGATTCGGCTTGGAAGGACAGTCTTAGACAATTGGGGGCATTGCGACTGCTCGCGCGCTACCCTTTGAAAAAGGCAATCGAAGTGAGTAGTGGATTTCAGGAAAATAGGGACTCCATTTATTCGGGTTACACCGACGCCGAAGGTAGGCCGGCGCATCAATCGTCGTGGGATAATGCCTGTAAAGGCGCAGTAAGAGTGTTTCAAGAAACTTTTGGCTTTCCAGATACGGAGATGCTGATTTCTTGGAAGCTTTGGCAAGGGCGACGGATGAAAAATAGAAACTGAATCGGGTTTCTATCATCCAGACATAGAAGCCGCGGGCGTGCGATCACACCCGCGTATGGCAAAACAAAAAAGCAAAAACGCGCAGGGCGCTTCCCTGTCAGCTAAGGGAGCGGCTGCGGAAGCTCCCGGACTTGTGACGAAAGGGGCAGTGGCGAGGGCGGTATCTGTTTCTTGCCGGACAGTCGAAACCTGGGTGAAGGCACGGCGAATTCCGGTGGTCCGCTTGGGCAAGCGATGTGTGCGCTTCGACCTGCCGGCTGTCCTTGTGGCCTTGCGTAGATCGACCGTGGAGGCGGTAAGGTAATGTTACCTTGCAGGCCGGGGCGACCGCCGGGACGAACGAGGGCCGCCCGTCTAAAGGCGGCCCCCAAGACCGAATATGATACCGGGACGATGGCATCATTGAAGGGCAGACGCAAGCGCGAAGGGAGCCTTGGGCAGTTGGCGAGTGCTTACAGGGAGGGCGCAGCAATGCCACTTACGCTAATGAACCGGCAGGCGCAAAAAGCGGACTTGATTTGGACTAAGGCTGAATGGATGGCGCTTGCAAGGCACCTTCACAACGGCAATGAACCATTCGCCTTTGTCATGGGCTTTTCCAAAGACGGCGAAAAAAAATATGTCCGTTCAAAAAAAGTGCCCGTGGATCGGGCAATCTCCTGGGCTTGGTCAACCATCTACGGAAAGCCTAAGTCTCCACTCGCTTTCGTGCCATACAGCACAAACCA
>Ga0302320_10009183_pt1 | contig 21306 bp, 29 predicted proteins | sample Bog_T0_3_FD_202130 | JGI IMG/M metagenome (GOLD analysis project Ga0302320, IMG submission 202130) | Peat permafrost microbial communities from Stordalen Mire near Abisko, Sweden - Bog_T0_3 | ecosystem: Environmental > Terrestrial > Soil > Wetlands > Peat | place: Sweden: Abisko, Stordalen Mire...
ACCGTTCAATTGTTTTGAGAACCACGAAGCAATACTTTCCACTTGAAAAAGAAGTCCATCTGGGCGTTGATCCTGATTTCTTGTGCAGCGAGTCTTGCGCCTGCGCAGGATTTGTCTACTCGTAGCAGCCCCGAGAAGCACGCTACTCCCACGCCCAGCGCTTCGAGTCTGGTCAACCGATCGGGGATGACCGCGCCAGGCCGGTTCCGTGGATGGCGGCATGCTCAGCTAGGCACACCCCCACACCAGGCAAACCACTCGCGCCCCCTCGCTCCGAGTGGGCCGGTCGCCGTGAGCCGACGAAAGAGTTTAACCTCCAACGAGACCACGCCCCCTTTTAGCAGTTTCGCTTTCCGTCCTGACTTGCCCGCGGGACAGATACCGACGGCCGTTGCGGCGGCTGACTTCAACGGCGACGGAAAACTCGATTGGGCAGCGGCTTGCGTCGATAGCAGCTCCAGGTGATGAAATGGAGGCTTCCCGTGCCGTAATAACGCTTTAGGCCCCAGGGCATGAGGAAGAGCTATTGACAATTGCGGGGTCTTGTCTGTGACGGATGAACATTGGCTGGGCTTATCGTTAGCTCAAGTCAAAAGCCCCACTTCTCGCAAAGAACGCGAGAAATGGGGCACCCAGCCAGGGTTGCAATGTCCGATAACAGGTATTATGTAAAGTTGTCGCAGTCGATCAAGAAATCACTTCCACCGATCCCGCCGGTGCCAGCTGCGCAATCCCCCGGTCTAGCGTAGCCAGCTTCCCCCGGTTATGAATCGCCAAGGCGATCAGGTACGCGTCCGTAATCTGTTGATGGCCGGTCAGTGGCGTGATCATCCCGCGAACCGCGTTAGCCACCGGAAGATCTGCTGGCCAAAACCGGTGGGCTGGATGTGCAATATTGTCTTGCAGCAGGCGCACGACGTTCGCCGGTGCCAGCGCATCGCGTGAAAAGGAGGGATTGGAAACAATCCGGACGAACGCAGATTCAGTGAACGGGCAGGTAGCCCAGCCCCGCTCTCCACGCCTCGCAAACCATTCTTCTACAACCGCATGCGAGCCGTGGGTAGGCCAGCACAGCGCGATCAAAACGTTAGCGTCAAGCAGAAACAATCCGCTAGAGTTCGTCCTCAAGCAGTCGCTTTACCTTCTCCGAGCTGATCTTCGGCGAATCCGGCGGTAGAACGACGACGTGAATCCCGTTCACCAGCCGCGTCTCCACCTTTGCGTTCAACCCTCTCCGCATCAAATCGGACGCAGCTTTTCCCAATGCCATCGACCGGCTTTCGGCAAATGCCTTTAACTGGCCAACAACATCATCATCGAGGTTCAAAGTGGTGCGCATAGCAACAACATGATGTCACGAGGGATAAGATGATGTCAAGAATTGACATTCAGCATCACAAAGGAAGGAGAGATGCCGTTCTTCTGGAAATCGCCGAGCCCAAATTACTAAATTACCCAATCGCAGAATTACCCGATCCGCCCTACATCTTGTACTTGCCCAAATCCTCGTCGTTCAGCCCTTCCAGATACTTCCTCAGCTCCTCGGCGGTCACCCGGTCCGACATGTTCGCCGCCTGCTTGGAATTCTTCAGCACCACTTCATCCACATAGATGGGACAATCCACCCGCAACGCCAGCGCCAGCGCATCCGACGGCCGCGAGTCGATGCTCACCACCTCGCCGCCGCGCTCCAGCCAGATCACCGCATAAAACGTGTCCTCGCGCAGCTCCGTCACCACGACCTTATGCACCTGCGTCTCCAGCCCGGTCAGCACGTTCTTGATCAAATCATGTGTCATCGGCCGCGGCGTGTTCACCTTCTCCATCTCCAGCGCAATCGCATTCGCCTCGTAAACCCCCACCCAGATCGGCAGCACCGATTCCCCCGCCACATCCTTAAGGATCACAATCGGCGTATTCGTCACCGGATCCATCAAAAGTCCACGGATTGTCATCTCTACTTCCACGTGACCTCCTCCAACCGCTGCCACCTCGACCGAGCCAACGTTCTCCGCTTCTTATACCACCATTTCGCCTAGAAGACTGTTGGGAAAGCTGATCGTTGCCATCACCGGCACGTAGGTTCCCACCTTGGGAGTAGCGGCCTCCGGCGAGGTGAAATTCAAGGTCTTATTGTGCGACGTCCGCCCCATCCACTGCGCCCGGGCTTCGTTTCTTCCTTCAACCATTACTTCGCAGATTGTTCCGATATATCTCTTGTAGCGTGCGATCTGGATCTCTCTTTGCCGCGCCATCAGGACTTCCAGGCGCCGTGCTTTCTCCTCATCCGGAATCGTATCTTCCAGCGCCAACGACGGCGTGTTCGGCCGCGGAGAGTACTTGAAGGCAAACACCGCATCGTATCCGACCTCGTCCAGCAGAGATAAAGTGTCCGCGAAGTCTTCTTCCGTCTCTCCCGGAAAGCCCACGATCACATCGGTGGTGATGCTGATCTCGCGCTTCGCCGCCTTCATCCAAGCAATGCGTTCCAGGTACTGTTCGCGAGTGTAGAGCCGCTGCATGGCGCCCAGCACCCGATCCGATCCGCTCTGCACGGGAAGATGCACGTGGTCGCAAAGGGTGGGGACGGCGTCGATGGCGTGGACGATATCGCGACCGAAATCGCGGGGGTGCGAGGTGGTGAAGCGCACGCGGCGAATCCCGGGCACCTCGCCCACGGCCGCCAGCAACTCCGCGAAAGTCTTCCTTTTCCCGGAAAGTCCGTCGGTAGGATCCTTGTACGAATTGACGTTCTGGCCCAGCAGTTGAATTTCTGTGTAGCCGAGATCGGCCATCTGGCGGGCTTCCGCGAGCACCGACTCCGAAGTCCGGCTGCGCTCCTTGCCGCGGGTAAACGGCACCACGCAGTAGGCGCAGAACTTGTCGCAGCCTTCGATGATGGTGATGTATCCGCGATGCGGATTGGTTCGCGCCGTAAATTCGGTCTCAAAGCACGCGTCGGTCTCGCGATCGTCGAGTCCGGTGATTCGGACCAGGGGGGCGGGCTCCGGGCTTCGGGCTTCGGGCTTCGGCGCTGCCAGTTGCGCCAGCATTTGGGGCAGATTGCGGTAGCTGGCCGATCCGCAGACCAGGGACACCCAGGGGGCGCGCTCGAAAATCTTTTCGCCTTCCTGCTGCGCCACGCAGCCCAGCACGCCGAACTTCTTGCCTTGTTTCTGGTATTTCTTGTAATCGTTGAGCCGGTTGAAGACTTTCTGCTCCGCCTTATCTCGGATGGAACAGGTGTTGTAGAGCACCAACCCAGCCTCTTCCACCGTCTCCACCTGCCGGTAGCCTTCGTTGACCAGCGTGCCAATGACTTTTTCGGAGTCATGCACGTTCATCTGGCAGCCGAAGGTTTCGAGGTAGAAGGTTTTGTGTGGGGCATCGGACATATGGGAAGTATAGCGCGCCGCCCGTTCCGGGGCGGACGCCCGTCCTTATGCAGTTTTCTTCGATGAAAGAGATTTTAGGAACGACTCGACTTTGTGGGGCTGAGCGCGCCATTGGCCTTTTGCCATCGACTCCGCGAGTTTGTCGCGGACAAGGTCGGCAGCACGTGCCCTTATTTGATCCGCCGGCAGGCGCGTGCTGGAAGCGATCTCCTCGCTTGTGACTGTGGCTCTTATGGTTGGCTCCAGTTGAGAGGCGATGTATCTCACCGCTAGAGCTAGCATGATCTTGTCGCGGCTCTTGAGCGAGTCGTCGTTGGGGTGCACCGTGCCTTTCTTGTCGATGACGTCTTCCGCTCACCAGCGTTTCAGTCTCGGTGGATTGGATTCGCGCCTCCCGCCTTCAGCCGCCGTAAGGGGGTAGGAAGCGCAGCGGTGCCCCGCACCCGGCCTGGTCGCGGCGACGACCAAAGCAGATTCCTCGCCGGGCTTTTGGCCCGGTTCGGAATGACAAGGTGTGTCGGTGGGGCGCGGTGCGAGCTTTCTTGGGCGGTTCCGGCGGGAGTCAGAATCCCACGGCAGCGGCATTTGTGGAATCCCACTTCTCGCAAAAGACGCGAGAAATGGGGCACCCGGCGTTTTTGCTGGTGGAATCAATCAGTGGATTCGGCGGGAGCATTGGCGGTGCCGGCAAAATGCATAGGTCCTTCGTTGGGAGTTCCCCGCCTAAGGGCGTGGAACTCCGCTGCCTCAGGATGACAGCCTTCGGAATGAAATACGCTTAGACGTATAATGGTATGTTCTTCCGAGCGGCCCGAGGAAAGCAGAAGCGGCACCACCATGAGAACAAACAAGCGCACGGAGTCTAAGAGAATCCGCACCGAACGAAGTAGCGGGAACGTTTTTGCCGATCTCGGGCTTCCTCATCCTGAGCAGGAGCTTCTGAAATCGCAGCTTACGCTGCAGATCTACCGGCTCATTAAGGCGAGGGGCCTCAAGCAGGCCGAGGCGGGAAAGATCCTAGGCATCAAGCAGCCACATGTCTCGGCGCTCATGCGCAACCGCTCAGGCACCTTTTCGGTGGAGCGCCTGATGGAGTTTCTCACTGCGCTGGGGCAGGATGTGGAGATCATCGTGAGGCCCGCGCGCAAGGGGCATGGGGAAATGTCGGTGGTGGCGTGAAGGATTCGCGTGGCTTGTCATCCTGCAGTCGGCGTTCCTTGTGCGAAGGTTTCCATGGATTCGTCAGCACCGCCAGCGATGCCGGCAAAATGCATAGGTCCTTCGTTGGGAGTTCCCCGCCTTAGGGCGTGGAACTCCGCTGCCTCAGCATGACAGTGTGGCGGAGTTGCGAGGCCACACCTACGCCCAAGGTTACTTGACGCTGAGAACATCGGGCGAGAGACTCGACCTGTAAGGTGCGAACCTAGGCGCTTTGCTTAGGATGAGTTTGAAGGGCGGCTGCGAAGCCGCCCTTTGCGTTTGCACGATCTGCGGTATCGCCCGCTCGGCATCCCTCGCCGAAGACGAAGCGCCCTAGCTGGTTGCCCAACTGCTTGACCTGCTCCGGATCGTCGGCGGCGCGGAAGCGTTCGGCTAACTGGAAGAAGGCTTTTTCCTTCTGCTTGCGGGCTTCGATTCCCTGCTCGATGAGTTCCACCAGAACCCGGTTGTCGCTGAGATCGCGTTCCCTGGCCAAGGTTTCGACTTGCCTGGCAATCTTGGGCGGCAGCGTTACGCTTCGCCGGACATGCTTTATGCGGACTGATTTTGCGTGGGATCGCTTCGTCAGTGCCATTGTGGCACCAGTATACACCATTCTGGTGCAGACGCTCCAGCAGTCGGGCAACTGCGACCTCGTGGCGTCGGCGTTGGGGAATCGCGCTTCAGCTCGTTTATCGCCTAAGGCGCATCGGGCAGCGTGTACTCGAAGTCGTAGGAATGTTTTCCGCCCGCGATGTTGATGGTCATCTTGCCGGTTAGACCGACGAGTTGACCGGTTCCGCTATCCGGCACGACGGTGACATTCAGTTGCGGGGCGCCGCGGGTTAGCGTGCCGAAGTGCTGCAGGGCGAAGCTGCCGCTGCGCACGCCGCCGGGAGTGTGCAGGGTTCCGGTGACGCGCTCGATGGCGACATACCCGGCCGAACCTTTGGTCTCGGTCATGGCAGTCAGCATCTGGCCTTTGCTGGTGGCTTCGAGATCTCCGTGAAACTGCTTGTCGATGGACATGCGGCCGACGGTGGGATCGCCGACTTTATCGTCGGTCTGAGGAGCGAGTTTGACGTCGAACGGTCCGGTGGCATGAATCGGCATCGCGGTTCCCTTCTGAACTGGAGCGGAAGTAGTTTGTGCGTGCGCGGAGGTAGGCCAGCCCAGGCAGACGATGGCGACCGCCGGTATCGTTATCGATGTCGCCGTTGTTATCGACATCATCGTCACATTTGCGAGGACTGCGGCAACGACGGTCGCGATGATTCGGGCTGGCGCGGTACAAGACGGCGGCTTCATGCCTGCATTGTCGTCTGGAGTAAGGCAACGCGTCAATTTGAGGGGCGCGTGGGTAGTCTCCTGATTTGAACTGCTAGGACACTACCGGCGCGTGTCGGCGGTTTCTCCTTTTTCCAGATAACCCAGCAGCCATCCCAGAACCAGCTTCCAGCCTTCGGTGTGGCTGGCTGCGGCGACAGGATTGCCGGCGAAACCTTCCTGACGAACTCTAACCAAAGTGCCGGTGCCCGCGCGCGCCGGGCCGGTCGGGTACAGATTATTCACACTTTGAGGCTCAAGCTCCCAACGGACGATGGTCTTGAGGGGGCCGGCATAACTTGCAACCCAGGTATGGACCAGCAGTCGCGGCGGATCGACTTCCAGATATTCGCCGTCGACGCGAAAAGACGTGCCGTCGGCACCCACGCCTACGCTCGCCCACTTGCCGCCGACGCGCAGATCGGCTTTCCATTCCTTAATGCGGTAGAGGCTTTCGTGCCCCCACCAGCGGGGCATTTGGCTGGGATCGGTCAGGGCTTCGAAAACGCGGGCTGGGGGCGCGGCAATGAAAATCTCGCCAACGACGGTGTTCTGATCGGGAGTGATTGCGACGGTTGCCATAGTTCTCCTTACAAGTGAAAGCTCTGGATCAAAGTCAAAATCAAAATCAAAGGTGACGGACAAAAGTGTCCGTCCCATATGGTACGTTCCCACGCACTACTTTTCGGCGAACTGCTTGAGCATCTCGAGCACACCGGGCCAGCCGCCGCTGTAATCCTTGCGAGCGACATTCTCCTGCGCGAGGCCGCTGTGAGTTACCTTGACGTTTGTGCCGGCGGCGTCTGAAGTGAGTTCCCAGCGGACGACGGTGCGGAGCGACTTGTCGTCGTGCCAGTTCGCAATCCAGCTGTAAACCAGAAGATGCGGGGGATCGATCTCGAGAATTTCGCCGTGACACTCGAACTCGCTCACGCCGTTGACGACGACAGTTCCCTTCTCGGTGACGTAGCGATAGCGGCCACCGAGGCGAGCGTCCATTTCCCAGAGATGGTCCGGGCAGCTGGGATTCTTAAACCAGCGTACGAGTTCCCGTGGCTGGGTCAACGCCTTGAAAACTCGCTCGGCAGGCGCGGCGATGTGGATTTCGGTGACGATCGAGTCGTTGTTCGCGCTGACCAATGCGGTAGGCATGACGCAGCTCCTAATTTATTTTTCAAGAACGTTCTTGAGCGTTTGCAACAGGCCGGGCCAACCTTGACTGTATCCCTGGCAAGCGCCCGGCAGTGGCAGCAGCCCGCTGTGGACGACTTTCAGGTGCGTGCCTAATTTGGTGGGCGTCAGCTCCCATCGAACTACCGTGCGCACCGCTGGGTTTTGATGCCAACTGGCGTACCAGGAATAGGCCAGCAGGCGCGGTGGATCGATCTCCAGAATTTCGCCGTGGTGGTCGAGATCCGGGGCGGCAGCATCCCCCGTGCGTGGCTTTGAAATGAAGCGCCACTTGCCGCCGGGGCGCGCATCCATTTCCCAGAGGGTCATTTCGAAGGCCTCGCTCTTGCCCCACTGCAGCGCCTGCTCGCGGTCGATCAAGGCATGAAAGACGCGCTCGGGTGGCGCGGCGATTTCGATTTCGGTTACCACGGAATCGTTGTCGGGACTAATTGCGGATTCAATTTTCGTCATGGTCGGTACCGCCCTCGGTTGTAAAGGTTCGGAGTGCCCCACCCTGCAACTTCGCTCAGGGCAGGCTTTCTCGCAAAACACGCGGGAAGTGGGGCACCCAGTTTCGTGCGTGGCAACTACTTTTGAGCTATTTCATTTCGGCGCAGATCGAACAACTCTTTCATCTGCTTGTCGTGATCGACAAACGTCCAATCTTCGGTGTGATGATTGGCGTCGACAATGGTAAAGACCACGCGCTGCATGTGGCCGGCATCGGGGCTTTTGAGATTGGTGGCGTCGAAATAGTCGAAGGTGAAGGTCTTGCCGTCAGGCGAAACCGTGGCCGCCATGCGAGGCTGATTGCCGACGCTGCAGTAATGGGTGAGGACGATGCGGTTGGGGCCATCCAGAGTGAACATGGAAATCATGTTTTCGGGGCCATGGCCCAGAATTTCGCTCATCAGGGCAGAACCGCCGGCGGTGTCGCGGAAGGAGACCTGTACGGGCTTGCCGTCTGAACTCTTGCCTTCCCATGATCCGGTCAGGGTCTTGAGCTGGTCGAATGACTTTTGCGTTGCGGTTTGCGCCAGAGCGGCGGTTGCGGCGAACAGCAATGAGAGTGAAAGGGCGAGCCGGATTGATTTCATGTTAGAGATCTCCTCTTGAAGTTTTGGGTTTTGCGATGTGGTGTTGACTGCTTTCCTTGGCGTGTTCGGCTTCGACAAAGGTTTTCAGGCTGTTGAGGTTCATTTTCCAGAAGTTGCGGTATTGATCGAGCCAGGAGTCTACGGCGCGCAGCGGCTCGGGATTAAGTTGATAGACGCGGTTGCGGCCTTCGCGATGCTCCCGCACCAGGTGGGCGCGGCGCAGCAGGCGGAGGTGTTTAGAAATCGCAGGGCGGGATACGGGGAAGGCTCCGGCGATTTCTCCGGCGGGCTGGCTGCCCCGGCGCAGCAAATCCAGAACGGCGCGGCGCGTGGGATCGGCGAGCGCCTGGAAAGTGGCTTCCGATGAATATGTAACCGAACGGTTCCGCATAATGCGTAACCGTACAGTTACGCGATCGGCTTGTCAAGAGAAAACTTTCAGATCAAAATGTTCTTACATTGCGGTACAATGTAAGTATGAACCGACAGATCACGACAGTAAGCACCAAAGGTCAGTTCGTCATCCCTTCCGAGATGCGAGCTTCTCTGGGGATCCGGCCCGGCACTCGTATTTGCGTGACCCAGGAGGGGTCGAAAATTGTGCTGGAACCGGTTACGGAGGAACTGGTCGATAGGACACGCGGAATGCTCGCCGGCGGGCCCTCGCTCTCGGACGAACTCATACGCGAGCGGCGTCGCGTGAAAGATCGATGGTAACGTACGTGCTGGATTCGAGCGCCATCCTTCGTTATTTGGACGGCGAGGCGGGATGCGACCGAGTCGCTGAAATCCTTAAGGATCACGTGGCTGGAAGATGTGAAGCGGTCATCTGTTCCCTGCACTGGGGTGAGATCGCGGGTCAGACGTGCAAGCGGCGCGGCGTGAAAGCCATGGACCTGGTTCTTTCGCGACTGGCTGCATTCGGAATTCGGGTGGTTGGAGTGGATGGCGATCGTGCCGTGCGCGCGGCGCTGGTGAAGCTTAAAAGAAATGTACCTTACGTCGACGCTTTTGGAGTGGAGCTGACGGCGGATTCGGGAGACCGCGTCTTCCTGACTGCGGACTTTGATTTCAAGGCTGCGAACCGCGATGTGACGATTGAGTTTCTGCCGGCGAAGTAACCTCAAGGTCAAAATCAAATTAAAGCTCAAACCAGGAATCGAACTTAAACCAAGATCAAAGTCAAACGCGTCGGACAGAGCCTGCCCTGAGCTTGCCGAAGGGAGTGTCCGACCCACACAGTTCGAGGAACGCCTGATGCACGCGGGTGTCGTCGGAGAGCTCGGGGTGGAAGGTTGCGGCCATCGCGCTTCCCTGCCGGACTGCAACCGTGTCGGCGCCTTCGGTAGCGATTACTTCGACGCCGGCGCCGACTTGCTCGATCTTGGGGGCGCGGATGAAGACCATCTCGAGGGTTGACCCCGGCTTATCGTTGAGCGAGCTGTGCAGTAGCTGGCCTTCGCGGATGGAGCTGTCGAGCTGGCGTCCGTAGGCGTTGCGGCGGATGCGGATGTCGATGGCGCCCAGGCCCGCCTGCTTGGGATTTTCCACTTCGCTGGCTAACAGAATTGCTCCAGCGCACGTGCCGAAGGTTGGTTTCCGGCGCACGAACTGCTTTAGCTTTTCGAAACCTTCTTCTCCCAGCAACTTCAGGAATGTGCCAGACTCGCCGCCGGGGATGACGAGGCCGTCGATGGTGTCGAGTTGTTCGGGCTTTTTGACCAGCACAACTTCGGCGCCCAGCTCTTCGAGCCGGCGGCGGTGGGCGTCGAAATCGCCCTGCAGGGCTAGGACACCGATGATCATCCAGGTCGTTGGTCGTTCGTCGTTGGTTGTTGGTCAAACAGCGTGCTGTTCGAATTCTAACGGAAGGTCGCCATCGGATTCCTACGCGAGGCATCTATTTGCGGCTGGAGGCTGCGCGAGCTGTTAGCCGCTTACGACCTTCGCGTTTCATCTCAGAAACACTCAGGATAGAGCACCCGCAAGAATCCAGTTGACAAGAAAGCCCGTCTGCACTATATTACCACTCGGTTATGGAACCTAACAGTTATGAACGCTCTTCGGTACGCCTGGATGCGACGTTCGCGGCGCTGGCCGATCCCACGCGCCGGGCCATCCTGGCAAGACTAGCCAAGGGCGAGGCTTCGGTAATGGACCTGGCGGAGCCGTTCGCGATGAGCCAGCCGGCAATTTCCAAACACCTGAAAGTACTCGAACGTGCGGGGTTGATTTCGCGCGGGCAGGATGCGCAACGGCGTCCGCGCCGACTGGAAGCGCGACCGCTCCGCGATGCAACGGAGTGGCTCGAGAAATATCGCAGGTTTTGGGAGGCGCGGTTCCAGCGCCTGGACGCCCTTCTGCAAGAGCTGCAAGCCGGCGACGTGGGATCAAGACAAAGATCAAGAAAAAAAAGAGCCGCAGGTTAAAAGGGAGATCCAGATGACAAATAGCGGAACTTTCACAATTACAGCGCGTGGGGATCGCGAGATCGTGGTGACCAGGGTTTTCGATGCCCCGCGGCGGTTGGTATTCGACGCGTACACCAAGCCGGAACTAATTAAGCGGTGGTTGCTTGGACCGGACGGCTGGTCGATGCCGGTCTGCGAGATTGATCTGCGGGAGGGCGGCAAATATCGCTATGTCTGGAAAAACGATAGCGACGGACGAGAGATGGGAATGGGCGGAGTGTATCGCGAGGTGGTCGCACCGGAGCGGATTGTTGCCACCGAGAAGTTCGACGAGGCGTGGTATCCGGGTGAAGCCGTGGGCACGATCGTCCTGGTTGAGCAGGATGGAAGGACGACGTTGACCCAGACGATTCTTTATGACTCGCCGGAAACGCGCGATGCTGTGCTTAAATCGCCAATGCAGTATGGCCTGACCGCGAGCTACGACCGGCTGGAGAAGCTCTCGACTTCGCTTGGGAGCGAGACATTAAACGCGTAATTAGGAATCAAGGAGGAACATCGATGCAGAAGATCACACCGTTCTTGTGGTTCGACGGCAATGCGGAAGAGGCAATGAATTTCTATACCTCCGTTTTCAAGAACTCGAAAATTGGAACGGTCCGACGATATGGAGACGCGGGGCCCGGACCGAAGGGATCGGTGATGACCGCGACCTTTCAGATCGAAGGACAGGAATTCATGGCGCTGAATGGCGGTCCACACTACAAATTCACGCCGGCGATTTCGTTCTTCGTGAATTGTGAAACGCAGGCGGAAGTGGACGAATTGTGGGAGAAGCTTTCCGCGGGTGGAGAAACCGTGCAGTGCGGTTGGCTGAGAGACAAGTTTGGAGTGTCGTGGCAGATCATTCCCAAGGCTCTGGGCGAGTTGCTGGGGGACAAAGATCCGCAGAAGTCGCAACGAGTGATGAAGGCCATGATGAAGATGATCAAGATCGACGTGGAGGAACTGAAGCGGGCCTACGAGGGGAAAGAGTAGCCGAGGTTCTCACCCTTGCGCACCAGGCGTGCAAGCGTGGGCCAGGTTGTAGGCCACTTCGATTGCGCTCCGCCCCTGTATATAATTTTCCCGTGTCCCTTGCTAAGCAAGCGCTGCTCGCCGATGTCCGCCACTCCGCGTGGGCCAATCGGAATTTACTCGAGGGCTGCTCCGCCCTCACCGCCGAGGAACTCAGTCGCGACTTCCGCATCTCACACGCCAGCATTCTCGCCACTCTGCAGCATACTTGCGACGGAGAAAGAGTCTGGCTGCTGTGTTTGCGCACCGCAGAGCCGGGAACCTGGCGGCTGCCGATGGAGCCGGGCCCGGCGCTCCCGCTGAACGCGCTCAGACAAACCTGGCCTGACATCTGGAACGGCTTCGATCGATGGCTCGGAGAGCAAACCGAGAGCAGCCTAGCGGCCGAGCTGAATCTACAGCTTCCGGGCGGAGTTGAGCAGCGATTTCCGCGCTGGAAAATCCTGCGCCATGTGCTCGACCATTCCACGCTGCATCGTGGCCAGGTCGTAGGCATGATTCGCATGCTCGGCCACCAACCGCCCAGCGTTAGCCCGATGGACTACTATCTGGCGGGCGAGCCCGCCGCGGTGTGAGAATTTGAGTCGCGGCGCGTGATCGCCGGCCTCACCGCGGTTCCCAACTCGGCCTCAGTTTCCCCGGCTGGCGGGCGGCACAATTCCGTTCATCCGCAAGTACTCAACCATCTGTCCGTAATGGTCAAAGGCATGAGCTACGGCAAAAGTGGCTAGGTGCAGGCGTGGCGATTTGCTGTGCTCGGCCGTTTGCAACATGTTCTCGGTCGTCAACGTGGCCGCCGCCTTGTGACCCAAAGCAAAAGAATCCTTCAGGAACTGAATGATCTCAGCCTTGCTTTTCAATCCAGCAGGACCGTTTCCGCCCTTCAAGTCTTCCGGAATCTGATCGCCGGTAATCGACGAAAACAGGAAATAGTTCGAGGCGGCGACATGCTTCACCTGCAACGCAAAAGTGCGCACCCCCTTGTAGTCGCTGCCCGGAATGTGCAAGGCCTCAGGAGAGAAGTTGAATCTATCTTCCGGCATGGCTTCGGCAGCTTCCACAATTTCCTTTTCAATGGTGCTGATCTCGCGGTCCACGGCCGAAGCTATAGATGGCGCAGGCTGCGGCGGTTGCGCCTCGTGTCCGCCCTTTGAAGCCTGTCCCAAGACGGTCTCGGCAAAACTGACGACGAGAAACGCCAACAAAAACAAGAAAAAGACTCGCATCGATCTCATTCGAGTAACCTCTCTTCCATCGATTGAACAATCATGCCCCGCATGTTTGAAACCTCTCAGCGCCCATTATCGCCGCGAGTCCGGCGGTACCAGGTTGTTCGCGCGATAGTAAACCACAAGCTGGCCGTAGTGCTCCGCGCTGTGCTCGATGGCGAACACCCAGATATCGGAATTGTGCAGCATTCTCTTCCCAAGTCTCGTCGTTTTGTCCAGCCCCGCGTCGCCCTGCTGACGAATCACGCTCGCTCCATCCGCCACGGCCTGCTGAACGAACTTCACCACATCGGCTTTCGTCTTGAAAGCGTCTCGCGACGGGTTATCGCCCTCGCCAAAGTCGGGTCCAATATTCGATCCCGCAACCGCGCGCATCAGGACGTAATCCAGTCCGGCGGCGTGCAGAAGGTTTAGCGCGAAGGTGCGCTCATCTTTCTGCAGCTTGTAATCGTACTTGTCCTCGGGAAAATCCTGCGCCATGGCGACGAGCTTGTTCCCAATGTAGTTCCATCGATCCAGCATCTCGTCGGCTCGAGAACGTGCCGGAAGCGGAGTTTGATCTTGCGCTTGGGCGTGGCTGTAAACAGTGGTTCCTATGCTGGCAAGCAGAGTGACTGTAACTAGCGCGAGCGAAAAACGTTTCATCGGAGTTCTCCTTGGAACTATCGCTTAGACGCAGCGCTGTTCCCGAAGTTAGGGAAAAATCTTCAACCACAACTCGAAAATGGATGTTTGAATCGCACCAGCGGCCCTCCGCGCCTCACTTCTTCGGACAAACCACGCAGCGCACCGGCATCTCCTCGCAGCGGCAGCGCTTGGGGATATCGCCTCTGCCCCTCGCCCGCTCCGAACAAGCGAGCAGGCACCACGTCTCCCGGTAGATTTCAAACATCCCCTGGCTCCGCGGACCATAATTAAAGTGCACCGTCGCCCGCGGCACAAACGCATCCGCCGGAACGATATACCACAAGTCTTTCTTGATCACATACGCCGCCAGAAAGTCGATGTCGTCCAGCGTATAGAGTTCCCCGCTGCCGCTCGCCCTCGCGTCGCATCGCGTGCCTCGAAAGCTGGTCGCGCATTTCACCTGCACCCGCCACAGCCGCCGCCCACCGTCCACCCCAAAGTCATAAGGACGGCTATCTCCCCACGGCTTCAGCACAGGAAATCCCAGCATCGTCGCCTTCGCCAGGAACGCAGCCTCCACCGCCTCGCCCAACTTCTTGCCCTCCGGTACCCCCACCGCCTGTATCTCAATCAGTTCTTCCGTAGGCTGCTCTTCATCCGAATTGTCGTTTGTCTCTTTCATAAACAGAAAAAGCGCAGCCCATTAAGCCGCGCTCGAAAAACTCTCCTTCGTGATTTTGGGTGGCGCAGCGCTTCAGCGCTGCGGTAAGTCGCTTATTGGCCGGACCGGCTTTAGCCGCCGAAGTCCACCCACGCCCCCCGCTGTAAACACAAACGGCGCAGACCGGAAGGCCTGCGCCGCTGTTCCGACTCCATATTTACATTATATCATACCGCATAGGGTAAATGGGTCACATTAGCCAAATTTATTTCTCCCAGCGAATCAGCAAGTTGACTCAAGAACCCAGCCTTCAGGGCCTTGACAACATTTTTCCCAAAACGGGAAAAAAGCCGCATTTCTCCGAGGCGAGTTTTCGGCCAAGCCCCGTTAGGGGCGTCCGATAATAGCCCGGCGCCTTCAGCGCCGGGTAGCTGTGCAAGAGAGTGAACAAGTCCCGTCAGGGACGGCACGAGCTCGTAGTCGAACCACTTCCGGCAGGCGCACCTCTAAGATCTCAGTGTTTGGACCGAGCAGAAGCGAATCGAAAGCTGTGGTACATACACGATCGTGCCAGCACAACTCAACCAATGGGCCACAGACAGCCATCCAGCCCGCAGTTAATATTTGCTCGCTGCACGGGCCGAACCCTTCCTGGATAACTTCACATAGTTGACCTAGTTGAGAAGACGTCAACCGCTCCATGAGAAAGGAACTAACCATGACGACTTTACCCTCTACACCAGTCCAACTGACGCCTAACCCACAACAAGTTCCGCAGCGCAGCTCCATCTCAGGACGCTATGCTGATGCGTATTTCAAAGCGAACCTTCAAAATGGCCTAGGCACGACTATCAAGACACTTTCGCTAGTTATAGGAGGGCTGATTGCCGGCTTTGCCCTTCTCTATGCCTTAAGCCAGTTGGTACCGCAGCAGGGGATGTTCGGAGCAACGGCCAACCCCATCGGGGCGGCATTAGGGTTCTTTGCGGCAATTGTCGGAGCGGCAATGGCAGGTATAGGCTGGATATTTGGAGCGCTGATCTCTTCCCAGGGACAACTTCTCAAAGCGACGCTGGATTCGGCGGTAAATACCAGCCCGTTCCTCGACGATTCGGAGCGGGCCCGCATGATGTCCCTTTAGGGGTACATCCCAATTTAACGAATCGTTGGGGGATGGGCCGCTTTTGACCTTTGCCGACGCGGCGCGATCAAACCCACGGAGGCGCATGCATTTCGGCCTTCCGCCCTTGCAAAGAACGCAAGAGCGGGGCACCCACTGCGTTGGTGACGGCGAGGTCAAAAGCCTGGGCCACCCGCCTGCAAAAATGGGGAACGTCCCGTCTGTCCCCGGTTTTATCCCCCGGTTTTATCCCACAATTGTGGAACTCGAAGAATTATCGGGGTTGATCTGCATCAGATACAGCGTGTCAGACGTGGCCACATCGTTCACCGTGTCGCGAACCTCACAATATTTCACATAGGCCCTGCCATTCGTGTTCACCTTCGGCGCCTCAACGCCCTCCATCACGGGACGGGGGTTTGGTCCTGATGTAGGTAGAAATACCCTTGCGCGTAGTTTCGCCCATCCTTCTGCACCGTGCCCATGCCTATCCCGGCCCTATCGGGAAGGAAGTCGAGACCCCAGTCTCGGTCGTTTGCGCTGGGCGTATCACTTCGGCGGACTCCCAGGACAGCTCTGCAAGAACTCTCGTCGTAGAGCGAAAAAACTGGCTGGCCAAACTCGCTTACCCAAAGTTGGACTCGCGGCTTCTTGTCATCTCCTTGGAATAATAGGAGAGGCCTGCCATCCCCGGAGAGCCCAATCAAAACCCGCTGCGTATTCCTGTTATCCAACGAGAGCGGCGTAGGGGTGGAGCTCGGCGTGAAAGCCAGCATTGGGTTGCCGTACTGGTCGATGCCCCAGCGCGAAACTACGTTCCGGCTCCCGTCAACCAGTTCGAAGCTCCGTGCACGAAGGACGGAAGCGACGGCCCCCTGGTGATGAAGAACCCAGAGCGCCGAACCAACACCCCCAGCGCAACCCAGCACGATAGATACAATGAATGTCACAATTGTTCTTGCCATGAGTGCCTCACCAATTCGCAGAGTTCATGTTGCAGGTTCCCGTGCTGATACCCGGGGTGCATTTGCAGTCCGTGCTTACCCAGTTACTGATATTCGTTGAACTCGATTGACTGCTATTGAGCAGGCCGTTCTGCTGAAAAACGGAGTCGGCAAAGACGGCAGAGTCCGAGAGGGCGGCATATGCGTGGAGGAAAACCTCGTGCACAAGCGTGTATTTCGGCTTTGCGCTTGATTGGTTCTGCCAAGCAAGAACACCTGCCGCAAAAACGACAGCCGTATGGTTGTACTGAGGCCCGCTATTGTTTGTGGTCAGCGCGTTGCCGCCTGTTGGGAAGTACTGAGTTAACGTTTCGGTATTAGGATCCTCCCCTCCCGTTATCTGGCTTCTGGTGAGGTTCCCCGTCGATGAGTTGGTGAGATCGAAGTAGTTTGTCGTTTTTGTACCCTTTGTGATCCCCTGGTCGAATGAGTATGGGTTGTTGACTAACGCCGGTGCTCCGGCTAAACCGATACTGAATACCTTCGCACAATTCGATGCCTTAAGACTCCCGGATATTGTTTTCAGCATTGATTTGACCGTGTCGTTGGTTTTGGAGTCCAGGACAGGCACCGCGGATCTCTGAAAGTACAGGTTGCCGACGGGAAACGCATTGGAAACAAGGTCGGCCCACATCGTATTCCCTCCCACCTCAACGGCTGTACTCCCCAGCAGCCCAAGCCAGGAGCCACTGTCGAGGTAGTTAAGCTGAGAGAATCCCCCGAAGTCGGTCGTGGGATTGCCAAAGCCGTCCAGACTCACGACCGTGTCGATATTTTGCGAGTTCGTTATTTTTGCGCTGGACGAGGGAACTTGGGGACAAGGGAACTTGGGGACAGACGGGACGTTCCCCAGTTTACGGGAAACCGGGCAAATCTGTGACGGTCGAAAAACGGGGAACGTCCCGTCTGTCCCCGCATTTCCCGGTTTTATCCGGCCAAGCCCCGTTAGGGGCGTCCGATAATCGCCCGGCGCCTTCAGCGCCGGGTAGCTGTGCAAGAGAGTGAACAAGTCCCGTCAGGGACGGCACGAGCTCTCACGGCCCAACGTGCTAGTGAGGGATCTTCCCCTTCAGCGCCATACCCGCCAGGCCGACGATCACCAACAACAAGAATCCTGCGGAGTAGATGTAATACACAATCCTAACTTTGGGCCAGAGCCACGGAGGGAGTTGATCAGCCAGCTTGTCGGGTATTGTCTCATTGAGACGGGGCGGAAGAGCAGCTTCTTCCGACTCGGGCCGCCAACTGGCGGCGATCCAGGTAGCGCGCAGGTTGGAAAGCAGCAGGGCGGAGAGAATTATGCGAACTATTCCCGGCGTCAACAACGTATCCAGAAGATACATGATGAATACCACGAGCGCGGCGTAGCGGCTGCGTTCCCGTACTCCCGCACCACCCACATAATAGAACAGAAGAACAGCCACACCAGTAATCGGCTGACCGCTGATGACCAGAAATACGAAAGACGCAAGCGCAACGATGGTGCAGACCCAGTATCCCTGGGCGCCAAGATAGTCCACGTCGGTGCCATTCTGAATAGACGGCCAGAACAAACTCTTAAGTCGACCCTCACTGCGTTCGGCAGACCCTGACAGACCTAACGTTTCCATGACCGGGAATTAAACACCCTCTAAGCCGCAAGTGTCGAGCGAAAAGAGGTCCCCAGGTTTAGAAGGTGGACGCGGGGCGCCTCAGCTTTGATGCGGGCCAAACGGAGGCGTGCTGGCGAGTGAGCAGGAAGTCGAGGCCCGTGACGCCCACCTTCCGAAAATCCGGAAGGTGGGGGAGCCTCAGTCGTGATAGCGCAAGCAGTAACAATCAAAGATGGGCCAGCCCCCCGCCAGGTTTCACACCCGAGGTTTTTCACTGTTGAGTTTCTGCGATCAGCCTAGTACCCTTGTCAGACTCTAACTGGAACGCACGTCGAAGCGCGATGGATGGATCCCTAGATACCGGTGTGTTGGTTCTTACCGTGGTATTTGGCCTTGCCTCCGTCCTGTTGCCCGATATTCTGAAGCGCCGAGCTGATGCGTGGAGAATTATTCTGGGTGCTATGGCGCTCGCACTCATAGCACTAACGATCCGGGCACAAGTCGCGGCAGCGAAGGCGAAGCGCCACGCGGATGAGAAACATACGACTGAGGTGAATGATACCAACCATAACCTGAGCGAAAATAATGCCCAAATTGCCGCGTTGAAAGAAAAGCTTGATGCCCTTACAAAACTCCTCGCGTCGTGCGGGCAGAACAAAACCGAGGCAAGTGCGCTCAACGCTCAGATAAGCTCTATAAACACGCAAGTGAACTCTCTACAGGCGAACGTAAAGAACCTCGCACCTGACGCAGCGATGGGCAGGGGCGACGTCCTCCCGAATGCATCCTACAGCGCTGATGGCATGACGGTAGTCTACACCGTTGAAAACTTTGGGCAGCGACCTGCCAGCGGGATAGTCATGTACTCTGCGACCCAGCTCGAAGATGCGTCTGATAATCCCGCATCGCGACATGAGACCTTCAGCACCCTCGCGACGAAGATAGGGGAGTCGAGGAAAGGAAACCAGGGCACCTCGTTTGCCGCAGAGCTACCTCCGTTGGGTAACCTCGTCTTAAAAGCGGGTTCGGGGGTAATTTCGCCGTCGGATTTACAGGCTCTGAAGGCTGGACGCAAATCTTTATACTTGATGTTCTATCTTGACTATAAGAATTCGAAGGGCGATCCTCAAGCAGCAATCTTCTGCGACTCTTGGAGTGGCGACCCTGCACAGCCTAGACGCTGTCCCGGCAACTGGCGCGATTATTACGGAATAATCAGAGACACGAGCACCTCCAGCCAGTAGGATTTGTTTCCTCGCGTCGTTAAACTCCGCGTTGGAACTTGGGGAACTTGGGGACAGGGGAACTTGGGGACGGGGAACTTGGGGGGAACTTGGGGACAGACGGGACGTTCCCCAGTTTACGGGAAACCGGGCAAATCTGTGACGGTCGGAAAACGGGGAACGTCCCGTCTGTCCCCGCATTTCCCAGTCCCGCATTTCCCAGTCCCGCATTTCCCAGTCCCGCATTTCCCATGTCCCCGCATTTCCCATGTCCCCGCATTTCCCACCCTCGCAAAAACGCAAGGATGGGGCACCCTCCGCATGGATGGTTCAGACAGAAATCGAAACAAAAGGCTGGGCCACCCGCGCGCTCCAACGACTACACGGTTCGCCCAGCCGTTGGTTACAGGAATCTTCATTTGGATTCCGAAATGCCCTCGGCAGATGGTGTCCTAGCCATGAACACTTTGCGGAGAACGTATCCGACCACCATGTAGATAAGGCTATTTACCGAAAGTGAGATGCTTACGATTGCCAGCGTCGTCAATGGATGCTTCCCTGAAAGCCCCATGAGCATGATCGACGAAGGCCAGAGGATAAACGTAACGGTTTGGAAAAACAGTAGCGTATCGAGATCGAGCGGGATTCTCCCGCTGTTGCTTAGATACCAGAAGCAAGAAAGCAGGCCCCCAACGGCAAAGCCGACCAGCCAGAATCGTTCCAGAAGACGCCTCATAGCACCTCATTCGGACTAGAACAACTACGGCCTAAAAATTGGTCCAGGTTCCCCGGAGGGGGGAACTTGGGGACAGGGGGGAACTTGGGGGAACTTGGGGACGGGGGGAACTACCGTTCTGACTGGCCGCCAACACTTACCATCCCCGCGTCTGCAACATGTGCGCTTCGTCCAGACCCGCCACGGCCAGCCCCTTCATCGCGCCCGTCAAATCTTCGCTGACTTCAAGTAATACTTTAGGGTCGTTGAAGTGGGTGGCGGCTTTGACGATGGCGCGGGCGCGCTTTTCGGCTTCGGCGGGGTCGGCGAAGGTGGTGGAATCCTGCATGAAGATGCCGCTGCCCACGAAGACGGCTTCGGCGCCGAGTTGCATGACGAGCGAGGCGTCGGCGGGGGTGGCAATGCCTCCGGCGGAGAAATTCGGGACGGGGAGCTTCCCTGTTTTCGCTACCATCTTGATGAGTTCGTAGGGCGCGCCGTGTTCTTTGGCTTTGGCGTAGAGTTCTTCTTCGCCGAGGACGGTGAGGATTTTCATCTCCTGGACGATTTGGCGGATGTGCTTGACGGCGTGGACGACGTCGCCGGTGCCGGCCTCGCCTTTGGTGCGGATCATGGCCGCGCCTTCGGCGATGCGGCGCAGAGCTTCTCCGAGATTGCGCGCTCCGCAGACGAATGGGACGGTGAAGGCGTGCTTATCGACGTGATGCGCTTCATCGGCAGGCGTGAGCACTTCCGACTCGTCGATGTAGTCGACGCCGAGTTCCTGCAGAATCTGGGCTTCGGCAAAATGTCCGATGCGGCACTTCGCCATAACCGGGATCGAGACTTCGGCCATGATCTCGCGAATCTTCTTCGGCGACGCCATCCGCGCAACCCCGCCTTCGGCGCGGATCTGCGCCGGGACGCGCTCGAGGGCCATCACCGCAACAGCCCCCGCCTTCTCGGCAATGGAAGCCTGCTCCGCATTCGTCACATCCATAATCACGCCGCCTTTGAGCATTTCGGCGAGGCCGGTTTTCAGGCGGAGACTGGTGGAGCTACCGTTGTTCTTGGACATGGGTGGATACCGTGGGTACCTTTTCGCAAGCGCGAAGGATGAGCCGAGGGCGAGGGCCGACGGCCTCTCTTATTTTACAGGGCATTCACAATTCGCGGTACCCCTATGGGGCTGGGGCAACGAATCTTAAACACAGGGGACACAGGGGAGCACCGGGTAACACCTTCAGCGTTCCACGTACTTGGCGAACATTTTTTCGGGATCGATGGCGATGAAGATGCCGCGGCTGCGGGCGAGGACCTCGTCTTTTTCGTTGAGGATTTCGGCGGCGTTGATGTGGGTGCGACCGCGCTTTTCGATCTCGCGGCCTTCGACGCGGAGCGGTTTGTGCAGAGGGACGGGCTTGAGATACTCGACCGTCATCTCGCGGGTGAGAGC
>Ga0302320_10009187_pt1 | contig 21301 bp, 21 predicted proteins | sample Bog_T0_3_FD_202130 | JGI IMG/M metagenome (GOLD analysis project Ga0302320, IMG submission 202130) | Peat permafrost microbial communities from Stordalen Mire near Abisko, Sweden - Bog_T0_3 | ecosystem: Environmental > Terrestrial > Soil > Wetlands > Peat | place: Sweden: Abisko, Stordalen Mire...
CAGAATCTCAGGCACACTTTACCATAGTAGTGTTGGGACAGCCGCTGATCTGATTGGGAAATCAGATGAGGAAATAAAATCTGATGATTTCTTCAATCCTTGTTCGATGCCAAATCAAGTAGCTATCTTCTATAAGAACTTTATGTCAAGTTTCTCTGATATAACCACTGTTTTCATGCTTTTGACAACTGCCATTCTTGTAAATTAAAACAATTTTGATTTTCGTGAAGTTAATAAAGGGTGTTTTTATAGATTTCAACTTGTGGATCCCAAGAATTCACCAAAGAAAAAGCAAGTTTTTACTTTGTGGAAGTTTATTTCGGATTCATAATTTTGGGAAGCATGTTATCAGCGATTGCCCTGAGATTTTCCTTCTTCAATAAAAATGATTTGGTGAACTTGTGCTCCAAAAATTATCGATTACAATTGATCTTGAATCACGTGGCAACCTTGATATTTAACTCATTTGTGCCTGTGCTCTGTTTTGAAAATGACTTTTCTTATGCTTTGGAAGATGATAAGCTCGTTCCAGGAAAAATTAACAATTTTGAAATGAAGAACATGTCAAGAGGTAAAACTAATAATTTTTAATTTTCATTTTTTTGAATAGTATTATAATAAATATTAAGTCATTTTTTTCTGTATCAACATTTATGTTTTTTAAGAATACATTGTGCTCTGCATTTTTATGGGTTACATGGCTGAGATCATTCTTTTGGTGACTTCAGAATTTTTCACTTCCCACATGTATCGTCCTGTCCGTTCTCTCCTTGACAAAAGTGAAAACGGTCCATGCCTGAACCTCTTTACCACCACCATCATCAGCATGATCTCCTTCTTAGTCCCGACATTCTGCTTTTTTCTTTGTTTCTTTGTTTCATATGGAGCTTTGGGTTATTTCGGTCTATCAATCTGTGCAATTGGTCTTGTGGGTAATTTAATACCATTGTTCATCATAAATTGTGTGGCTTCATGGGCTGAACAATCTTTGCGTTTGTCCAGATTATCAAAACTTTTGGTCGAAGAAGAAATCAAAAGCAATCCTTTGTTCAACATTAATTGGTCGACACAAAATTTCTTAATGCATATCAGAATTGTGATTTTTGGAGGGTTCTTCATTGGCGGCTTGGCGTTGATTGGTTGTTATGTGGGAAGACCAATCTATAAGTTAGACTTGTTGTCCTTTAAAACATTGCAACTGTCAGGATTGTTTTTCGGGTCATTGATACCGTTTTTGCTTGCAGGAGTGTTGTTAGCAATGGTTCAGAAAATGTTGCAATCTAATGTAAATTTTTAGAATTTTGTATTGTTGATATTTTTTGGTTTTAGTTTTTGCTTTCGAAGAAACAATTCGCATACTTCCCGGGAATCAAAAAAGGAGTGGACAAACCGGATTTTTTTAAGATATTTTCTGAGGCTCAGTTCAAAGCCCACTTGTTCACATTCCTGTTCTTTGTTTTTGTAAATCTCAGTTAATGTTCCCTTCTAAAAGAAATTTGTTTTAGAATTTCATGATCATCTATTTTTATGGACTTTTCCTTGGAATAGAAGGAATCTTCGGAGTTATGTTATCTTTGATCATTTGCAGCAGTTACTTGATTTATTCATCCTATATGACTGGAACTGCATTGTCAAATTCGAAAAGTTTTGCTGACAGTTAAAAATTTTTTTTTTTTTTGTATTTTAAAACTTTTTCCTTTTAGACAATAATTCAATTGAAGAGTTTGGACCTATTGCAGCCTCAGTTTCCATTGGGGAAATGTTTTCCTTGTTAACTAAAGAAACAAATCCCGCTTTGATGGTCGTTATTATTTTTGACTTTATGTTGTGCCTATTAAGTTTGAGAATGTTTGATGAAACATCTTGGGTTGCTTCTGGAGTTGGTTTGATATAATTGAACTTTTTTTTAATTTTTTTATTCGCATAATTTAAAAATGGTTTCTCGAAAATTTGGAAATTTAGAGAATTAAAATCCCCAAAATGTTCCCCCTTTATAAAAAATGGAAAAAATTTTAATTTTTTTTTTCAAAATATCATAAAATCAAACCAATAATTAACAAATAAAATATTTCTATATGTCTTTTGATTTTATTTCCATATAAAAAAAATTTATTTCCTATTCAAAATCAAAATTAACAATGGAGGAACATGTTTACAACTACCTAAAGCAAGAGCACCCTGATAAGCTGATGAAAAAAATCAAAAAGGAACTCCATTCCGTGCTTCCCATAGATCACCACTTATTAGAAATCGAAGTGTTAAAAAAGTGCACTTTCCTCAAAAAGAAACTATTCCTATCTGTGTACGAAGAGCATATAATCGCTTTCAAGGTAATTTTAATTCTAGAAAGAAATTTATCGCTAAAAATTAAAGGAAAAAAGCCAAAAATTACCACTTTCAATAATATTTTATGAATTTGGGCTGAAGGTGGAATGGTTGTACCAAAACAAGCAAAAAGATGGACAAAAATTAAGCAAATTGGTTGGTTTCAAGTTCCATCACAGTGATAGCGACCAAATGGTCGAGTTCTCGTCCACCAGTGAGAAAGACCTGACGACGCTCTATCAGATCCTCAACTGTAGAGTAAACATCGTTGGTTTTCATGAAAGTTATAAGGCATTAAAGAAAATCGGAAAAGGCAGTTTCGCCAGCGTAACTACCAAAAATTAAAAAATTAATAAATTTATTCAAAATATTAAAAAAAGGTCTACCTTGTCAGCCATAAGGAAACAAGCATTCAATACGCAGTCAAAGCCTTCAGCAAAGAGGCAGTGTTTGCCCAAGATCATGGAAAAGTATTATATTTCTAAAGAAATAAAATTTAATGTTGTCGTTTAGGAATCGTTGATAAATGAATTAAAAATCATGCGGATGCTTGATCATCCGAATATTTTAAAACTATACGAGGTCTGTGAAACAGAAAACTCGCTATATATGGTAATGGACCTTTTGCAAGGGGGAAGTTTGATCGATAAAATTAGAGAAAAACCAGTTTTTACAGAAGCTGAAGCGGCTCCTCTAATGAAGGGTATGTTGAGAGCCATAGAACATGCTCATAGTAGAGGAATTATGCACCGGGATCTGAAACCGGAAAATATATTGTTTAGATCAACTAATTTTAAGGAAGATGATGTGGTTTTGGCAGATTTTGGCTTATCGACTGTGATCAATGAGAAGAAATATTTATTTTTCAGATGTGGAACTCCTGGGTATGTAGCGCCGGAAGTGATTAATTTGAAGGATGAAAATGCAACTTATAGCGAAGTGTGTGATGTTTTTAGTCTGGGAGTCATTTTTCATATAATGTAAAATTTGATTTTTTTATTGAAATTTTTTTAATTTTGGATTTTTAGATTTAATTTTTAATAAAATTATTTTTTTTTTATATACAAATTGTATATTTTTTCATGTCTGTTTTTTCTATTCAAAATTTTAAATAAATGATGTTTTAGGCTTTTGGGAAAACCTCCATTTGCTGGCAAGACTTACAATGAAGTGATAAACGAGAACAAAACCTGCAATATTGATTTCAACCAAGAAAAATACACCAAAATTTCAAAAAAAGGTACATCCTTCTTTCGCTAAAGAAAATAATAGAAACAGCTAAAAGTCTATTGGTGAAAATGCTCGAACGTGACCCAAAGATCCGTATCTCTGCTTCCAAGACCCTAACCCTCAAATTCTTCATGGAAGGAAATCTCAATCTCAACAAAAGTGACGATGGTGCTGATACCCCTCTTTTTTTCGAGCCGCTTAATCCTAATGAACGCGATGCCGATTCCACCACAATGTTTTTTTTTTTTTTTTTTTTCATGATTTTTTAAAAAAATTAAATAAAAGTAAAAAAAGCAAAATAAGCTCTTTGAATTCAGTTGATTCCCCCTCCAACACTCTACCAAATAACCATAAACGACACACTGTTGATGTGACAAGCTTTAAACTTAACCTCCATCATGGGGACGACAATGATCATATCAGCAATTCAATCAACAACTCCCATCTTCTTGTCACCAGAGAAACAGTTTTGAACGGACAAACAAAAACTGTGGAATATGTGGGCGATAGCTCTCAAAATAGCTCGGAACTCCCCATCCGAGAAGGCAGTAAATTTAGAAAGGAAAGCTTACAAGTGAAAATCTTCAAATCTGGGACGGTCGAGACTTGTTCTCCTTTTTTGAGGAAGGATTTGGAAGATTACAAAAACGAGAAAGAAAATGAAAAGGAAGATAAAATTATCAGTCCAATGATCATTATTAGAGAAAACGATGAGGAAGAGGAGAAAAAAAATGAGGGGAACTAAAACTAGTCAAGAAATTTGACTATTTATTAAAAAAATGACAAATATAACTTTTGAGTTTTTTTATTTTAAAAAATCATCTGAAAATTCATTAGAAGACTTAAATTCTGAAATTTACTTGTTATAAATTTGTTAATTGAATAATGATTTCATTTAAAATTTTTTTTTTTAAATTATGGGGTTTAAAAAATTTAAAAAAGTGGCCAAACCTTGAAAATTCTTTAAAAATTTAAATAAAATCCCCAAAATTCTTTATCTTAATTTAATATTTATTTACAAAATTAAATATTGTCTTTCATTCAAAATGAAGCTGCTATTCCTTGTTTTCTCTTCTCTCCTGATAATTTCCATTTTCTCTGTCAAAATAAGGCGAAGTCACAAACGAAGCCATTTCTCTTCTTCGTCTTTCATTAATCAGGAATGGAAAAGCCATTTCGACACAATCATCAGCGAAAAAGGTGTCAAAAAAATAACTTCTAAGCTTTTCTGTGATGAAAATACCCAATGGGACAACTATTTCGATCTTATTTGGAGTCCACAAGCTTCCATGCCCTCAGGTTTGTTTCCTCCTGATACCTGCAAGTTCCTTTGGCTGTATACCTTGCAAGAAAATCAAGTGAAATCTTACATAAATAATTGTCTGCGAAAAAAAAAACTATCAATTGATTCTGATGGCAAGGTGAAGAACCCCAAAAATTTGCCTTTGGATCATGTAATTAAATTCATTGAAGGGTTGAGAAAGGAAGTATTATTCCAAGGTTCTGAGTGTTTAGCTGACAAATCTGGATTCGAACAAAATCTTGGTGATTTGGAGCTGATTTGTTGCGATGGACATCATTTGCAGAGTGATTTTGAAGGAAAACGATTTTTACTTACGAAAGCTTTTATCTCCGCTTCGCGAAAAGATAGTTGTCAATCGAGTCCTCCCACTATTATTCATTTAACGATAATAGGACAAAATAAAAACATTATTGGGAGAGATATTGAGAGATTTTCCGCTCATAGAAATGAGGAAGAGTTTTTGATTTTGCCTGGATCATGTTTTAAGAAGTTGCCTAGAAAATTGGGAGCTGGTAATAATGAGTTCTTTTATAAAAATGTATCAACTGAGGATTGTGACCATAGTAATTAGAGGTTTTTTAGCAAAAATTAGAAAAACACAAAAAAAATAAATTGATTAATAAAATTTTATAATAATTTCATTTTCCATTTTTTTTTTGACAGTAAAAAAAATCATTTTGAATTTGTTGATTTTGGTTTTTTATTTTTATTATTTAATAAAAATTAAATGGAATTTTGGTAATTATATTCAAAACAATAAATTTTAAGATTTTTATAAAAAATCTTTTTTTATTATAGCTCATATTAAAATTTCTTTCAAGAAATTCAAAATTTAATCATATTTTATTCCAAATGTATCAAGAAAAATCAGAATTGAATTTATAAGCTTCAATATCTATTGAAGAGGAAAATATCCAATGGTGTTCCTCTCTTAATTAATTTTTATAGGACTAAATCAAGAAGAATTTAAAAAAAATGGATTTTCTCTATTCTTTTTTTTCTTTCAGTTTTTTTTTAAATTTTCCGATCTAATCTTAAAATTTCAACTGTTCTATTTCTTGGTTGAAGCTTCAGCAGCCAATCTCTTTCCTTCTTCGAAGGCTTCTTGTAAAGTTCCGTTCATATAAAAGGCACCTTCAGGGTAATCGTCACCTTCTCCGTCCAATAGGGCTATTTTGTTAAACAAATAAAAATAATTTTCAGCCTAATTAATATTATTGATTATCAACCTCCAAACGATTCAATGGTATCATTCAATGACACAAATCTTCCCTTTCTTCCTGAGAACACTTCGGACATGAAGAAAGGTTGGGACAAGAATTTTTGAACTTTTCTGGCTCTGGCCACAGTGACTTTATCTTCTTCACTTAACTCGTCCATACCCAAAATGGCAATGATATCTTGCAAACTTTTGTAATCTTGGAGCAGCTTTTGCACTCCTCTGGCCACTTGATAGTGTCTAAAAAAAAAAATTACCGACAACAAAAATCTGCTTTAACCTCTCTCCCACAATTGTAGGGTTCAACATTCTAGAAGTAGAATCCAAAGGATCCACGGCAGGGTAGATACCCAATTCAGTCAAGGCTCTTGACAGCACAGTGGTGGCGTCCAAATGTGCGAAGGTTGTTGCAGGGGCAGGATCTGTCAGATCATCAGCAGGCACATAGACAGCTTGCACGGAAGTAATGGAGCCTTTCTTTGTGGTGGTGATTCTTTCCTGCAAAGCACCGAGATCCGTGGCAAGAGTGGGTTGGTAACCCACGGCAGAAGGAATACGACCTAACAGGGCGGACACTTCAGAGCAAGCCTGGGTAAATCTGAAGATGTTGTCGATGAAAAGCAGCACATCCTTGCCTTCTTCGTCTCTGAAGTATTCAGCGACGGTAAGCCCGGTCAAGCCTACTCTGGCTCTGGCACCTGGTGGCTCATTCATTTGACCATATACCAAAGCACATCTTGATTGAGTGTTGTCTTTAATATTGATGACTTTGGACTCGATCATTTCGTGGTATAAATCATTGCCTTCTCTGGTTCTTTCTCCCACTCCAGCGAACACTGAATAACCACCATGAGCTTTGGCGACATTATTAATTAACTCCTGAATCAACACGGTCTTGCCGACACCGGCTCCGCCAAACAAACCAATTTTACCTCCTCTGGCATAAGGAGCCAACAAGTCCACCACCTTGATCCCTGTGATCAATAAATCTGCTCCGGAACCCTGCTCCTCAAATGATGGAGCTTCTCTATGAATCGGGTAAAACGTCTTGCTATCAATGGGGCCTCTTTCATCGATCGGTTCACCTGTACATTATCAGATGAATTCAAACGAAAAACGAAAAAAAATTAAAAATAATTTCATTACCGATCACGTTCATAATCCTTCCCAGAGTCCCGGGACCAACAGGCACCTTAATTGGGCTGCCAGTGTCATTCACATTCTGACCTCTGACCAATCCTTCGGTGGAATCCAACGCGATGGTTCTGACTCTTTGATCTCCCAAATGTTGGGCCACTTCCAAGACCAATCTATAGCTGGTTCCTTGGACCTCAAGGGCGTTCAGAATAGGAGGCAAGTTGTCATCAAATTGCACATCAACAACTGCACCAATAACTTGAGCAATTCTCCCAACACCGAGTACTTTCTTGGGAGCGGCAGCTTGAGGGGCTGGCTTCTTAACCTCCTTAGCAGCTGCTTGGGGTGGGGGTTGGACGGCCTTTTGGGTAGGGGCTGCGGTTGTGGTTGTGGTAGCTGCTTTAGTTGAGAACGCTAGATAGTGGATAAAATATTTGAAAGTGTTAGGGAAGGAAGGGGAAAAATAGAAATGTACTTCGGATGAAGGAACGAAATAGCGTCTTCGTGAGCATGAATTCGAGATTCCTTGTTTTATTAAAATGATTAAGATTATAACTTTAGTTAGGAAATTTTTGTTTAGAAGGTGATAAACTCATTGTATAAAAAATATCCTTGAAATTTTAAATTTATTTCAGAATTTATTTTTTTAAAAGTTTTGAGTCTTTTTAAAAAAAATTTCTAAAGCATATTTTAGCGCATACTAAAAAACGTGCTGTCTTCGCGTTTTTTATTTAAAAATTTCCATTTTTTGGTTTTTTAAAATTTTATTTCCTGTTGATTTTCAAAACTAACGTGATTGCGTAAATGACGCAAACTTACAAGATAAAAAAGGAACCAAAAACCTTTAAAATTATAGCATTTATAATCCAAAAGATCTGATAATATTATAATTCGAAATTCAGAAACTAGAGAGCTTCCTAATGCTGAAATACAAATACGTCCCACCTGAAAGTGAGAAAAATCTCAAGACCTACACCTATGTTGGGGGTGATAAATCATATTTATACGCATATCTCCTTTCTCCGATTGCCAACTTTTGCGTCAATTATTTGGTCCCAGAATGGCTTGCGTAAGCATTTTCTTTTTTTCCGATGGAATTAAAATTTTCTTTTTAGTCCAAATCTGGTAATTTTTTTTTCACAGCCCTTTTTCAAATATTTGAACATTAGATCACATTATTGGGATTTCTATGTGTATTGATCCCTCACTTCATTCTTTTCGGTATGTTTCCTGATAAATTAGAAGGAGACGTGCCGATTTGGCTTTGTGTGGTCTTAGGATTGTTGCATCTCATTTATATGGTAATAAAATTTTCTTAACATTCATAAAAATCATAAAGAATTTCGATAACATGGATGGTAAACAAGCTAGAAAAACAGGCAATTCTAGTCCTTTAGGCTTGTTATTCGATCATGGATGCGATTCTTTAATCCTTATGTTACAAGGATTGTCCCTGGCTACAGTGCTTCAAATTGGAAATAACTGGCAAAGTCTGATGGTCTATTTGATCGGGTGCATGCCTTTCTTCTTCACGACCTTGGAAGAATATTACACCAATGCGATGATTTTACCAGTGATCAACGGACCTTGTGAAGGATGCCTGGTCATTGGAATGTTTTTCTTGATAACAGGCATCAATGGTAACATTTTTTTATATTTTGAATATTTTTTTTTTGATCTTCTTGTCTTTCATTCATTTTTTAAAAAATTAATTTTTTTCAGGATGCAACTACTGGAATGAAGAAGATATTATCTTTCCAATTGCTAGAAAAAATTTGTTGTTTGTAGGGTTTAGCTTTTTCTCTATTTTGAATGTGAGCTTCAAGTAAAAAAATTCCTTTATTTTTGTCTTAATGTTTGATCTGTTTAGCTTCTATCAAATGTACACTAAAGTCAAAGAAAATTTCAAAGATTCCTTGTCTAAGATGGGCTTCTATGCATATTTAATTGGGTCAATTCTTTTCGTCTTTGTGTTGTCCCCTTCTGGAATCTCTCAACGCCAGGCTCGAAATCTGATTTATTTATTAGGATTGAACTTTGGAAAATTGGTGGTAAAATTAAAACTTCTTAATTTTATTTCATGGTCATTAATTTCAGACTCATTTGCAAATCGCTCATGTTTCAGGCTCCAAATTCATTCAATTTAGAAGAACGACCTTCATGATTTTCACCACTCTTAATGTAAACACAGTTTTCGGACTTGTTTATGGGTAATATTTCAAAAAAATGTTTAATGATTAATTTATTATTTATTAAATATTAAAGAGCAACGCCTGTCAATGAAGACACTTTACTTTATATCTTACTTTTGATTTCCATTTTTGGTAAATTTTGAAATATTTTAAATGATAAAAGTTGATTTAGCCTATATTCATTTGGTTGTGAATGTCATCGTTCAATTTACTGAGGTCCTTAAAATAAAGTGCTTTAAAGTGAAGAAGGGCATCAAGGATTAAAAAAAGCACACTTCAATCGCAGCTTTAATTAAAAAAGCATCTTGTCAAGAAAAAATTTCCCTTCATTTAGTTTTTTTTTAGATTCATTATTTAAGATTATTAAAACAATCATTAGATGTTTAAGAATTTTTTTTTTTAATAGAAAACCAAGTGAATGAAAAATAAAAACATTGGAATTTAAAATTTCTGCTATTTTAAAACTTAAAATAAAAATACAAAAATAATAAAAAAAGAATATTTTAATTTTTTATGCTTCATCCTACCCCAATTTAAATTAAATCAATTTTTAAAACTAAATTTGTTGTATTGTATTTGAATAATAAAATTTCTCCTTTTTTTTTCTCGATTTTTAAAATTAGGGAAAATTATATTTTATTTTTGCAAAAATGATCATCCGATCTCTTTTTAAAACAAAATTTATCTCTGAATTGCCCAAATTTCATGCTCGTGCATTCTTCAAAAAAACCACTAACCCTCTCAGACAAATGAAGGACCATCCTCCACCAGAAGAGAGCAAACTTTTAGAAGATGAAATTTTTTCCGAACAATTTAAAGAAACTGAAATGAAAGAAACAGAAAACCCTATAATTCCCGCAAATGATAATAAAGACATTGAATCCTCGACAAAAATGGGGGATGTCTCAAAAAAAATCGATAAAGAAAAAATAAAATTTATTCAAGAAACGCTTTTATATTCCGGAGATGATCCTTTTCCTGAAAAACTCGTGGAAAGACCAGAGAAAGGCGTTGTGTGGGGTCTCGGGGGAGAGTTGTTGAAATACAAAGAAAGTGAGTGATTTTTTGATGTTTTGAAAAGTTATCAAATTGTTTAGATTTTTTCAAAAAGGGAGTGATGCCAACTCCGGAGGAAGTCATAGCATTTTTGGAAGTATCTTTTCCAAATTTTAAGAAAAATTTATCTTTTGAGAATGTTTAGTTGGAACAAAGCAAAGATATTTCATTGGTGGATCTTTTGGAGCTCGGAAGAACTGATATTGGAAGATATGGCATCATTGCAACAACCTTTTCAGCCAGACACAATTACAAAATAGCAAAAAATCTGTTGAAAGCTTTTCAAAAATGTGAACTCCCTCATGAGGGATCACCTCCAAGGATTCATGGGGCTAGAGATGATGATTGGTTTATTAGAAAAAAAATTGTTTTGAATGTTTGAAAGGGTCATGGTTTCATTTAAAGATATCGGAGTTCATTTGTTTATTCAGGAAGCAAGGGATGAAGTGGATTTGGAATGGAAATGGAGAAACCCTGCAAAGGAAGAAGATATAATGAAAAGGGAAAAGATGAGAAGAATGAAAAGGAAAAAAGGAGCTTTTGAGCCTTTTGATGAATAAATATACATAAATCAATTTTTTGTTTATTTTTATGAAAAGAAATATATGAAGTTTCCAATAAAGAAAAAATATTATTTAAAACAAAAAACTTGAAAAATTTGAACCCCAAAAACACATTCATTAAAATCTTGTTCAAAAAATTCATATTAAAACAAGAATTAACTTGCAAAATGAATTTTCTTGCAGATCTTTCTTAAATTCAAAATTCCGCAAGGAAAAAATAAAGGCAAAAACAAATTTAATTAAAAAAAAAACTTTTGAGAAAATTTTTTACTTTAAATTAAAAATTTTTTCTTAAAAAATGTGTTGAGTTATCATTTCTTGTTTTGAAAGCTTATTCAAATCTATTGCCTCCTGCTTTAGAAAATGCTTTTCTCCAAGCTTCAGTATTTTTTTTTCTCTTTTTGTTTCCTAGAAATAAAAATTAGGCTCTCGATCGAAACTAAGGGGGGCTGGACCGAGTTCGAATTCATCGAATAATGTTCATGATCAAGAAAATCCTTCCTGAATTTCATAGAGGTTCCTTGCAATGAGTAATAGGAATCTGAAAACAAAAACAGAAGAAATTAAATGAAAAATAACTTTCAGTGTCTGAAAATGGCAAAAGTTGTTTTGAATATATTTCTTCGTCGTTACAAAAAAACAAATAAATTTTTGGTGAAATAAAAAATGGAAAATATTCTGTTAAAACTTTTCTCTTATTTATCTCCCCTTCAAAAATATTCATTTGCATTTGTTTTTCCCCTCTATGAAAAAATCATAAATCTCTCTTAATTTCTTTTTTTATTTCTGGCTTCCAAAAACGACCATATTTTCGCACCTTTGTTGGTTTTAAATGAATCGCCCACTTCCATTCCTCTTTTTCTGGATTAAAAGTATGGATTACTTCCTCTTTGTCAATGAAACGATGGAACGACATTCTGGCCCGAATTGATAACAGACGATAAAATTCATGATTTTCAAATTGGTAATAAAATGACCTTGTTATTCTTCTTATTCTTTGAACATCGCGAAAATAATCTTGAAAAAGTTTGTATATAGAAAAAATCAAGTTTAAAAAATCTACATGATTTGAGTGTTTTGAGAAATTTTTCAAAAAGTCTCATTCACAATAACCAAAAATATTTAATTTTTCTTCAAGGTTTGAGAAATGTTTTCAAAAAACAAAAGCAAATAATAATTTTGTTGGATTTTCTTTCTGTATAAAAGCAAAAAAAATTACACATAAAAATAATTATAGGCCTCATTTTTCTTTTTAAGTCTTTTATTTTATTTTTTTTTCATTTTATTGAACTCATATTTTAGATATTATGGACATAAAATTTAAGGAAAATAAATGGCTCTATCTTGCCTGGTCTTCCATAACAGTAGCCGGTTGCTATATCATGCTAGATCTCTATAACAAATGGCGTCTTCATTCAAAAAGACATAGTTATTTTCAACCTCAAATTGAAGAGGAAAGATCAAACGATTCAATGGGTAATGATCTAAATCAAAATTGAGCAATATTTTATTTGTTTTTTAGCTGAGATCAGCTCCCAATTACCCGAGCCAATTCAGAATTCAATACAAAGGAAAATAAATCGAAATGATAACGAATTTACAATCCATAAAATCTGCATTACAGGAGGTCCATGTGCCGGGAAAACCACAGGTTCCAATATTTTAAACTTCCAAAAAAAAAGAGTCCAAAATCAATTTTTTCATAAAAAGGTCTTGCCTATGTTGCTGAAAAACTCAGAGAGCATGATATTGCAGTTTTCATCGTTCCAGAAGCTGCTACTTTAATCGCCCAAGGAGGAGGAATGATAAAAACCGTGGCTTACAGTGATGATGATGCTATCAGTTTCCAAGTTTTTCTCCACTAAATATAAAACATATATTCTAATATAATTTCTTTATGTAGACAACACTTCTATTAACGCAATGCCATTTGGAGGAAACCTTCATGGAATTGGCCCTTTTGGCCAAACAAGAGGCTGTGATTTTGACAGATAGAGGCTTAATGGATGGGTGCGCTTATATGAAACCTGAATGTTGGCAGACTTTGATGGATGAAAAGGGATGGAGTGAAGTGACATTGAGAGATAGGAGATATGATGGGGTGATACACCTAGTGACTGCAGCCAACGGAGCAGCAGAATTTTACAATTTAGGAAATGTGGCCAGATATGAAGTAATTTATTCGGTTTTTTAAGAGATTAAATAAAGATTATAGAGAGATTTGCAAGTGGCGATTGATATTGACACGAAGATCCAAAATGCATGGATGGGACATCCCAATTTTATCATAATTGATAATAAAGCGATCAGGAACTTCGAACACAAGAAGAATAGGTTGTTGAGTGTCATAAGTAAATTAATAGGGAGACCACATACAAAAAAAATGAGATACAAAAGAAGATATTTGCTTGATTTGCGTAATTTTTGTTTGAAACAAATCAATATTTAATTTTTTGAAGCTGATAATCAAAAGCCGGATCTCCCTAGCGATATAAAAATTAAGAAATTTAAAATCGAAGAAACTTTCTTGAAAGAGGAGACAAATCCTGAAGACATCATCAGAGTCAGAAAAAGCGTAAGAAATTTAAATTACTGCTTTTGAATATATAAAAAATTTTTAATTATTTAGTATTCAAAAGGGTATTATACATACACATACTCTTGCAAAATGACAGCTCTGAATAAAGAGACCATCAAAACGAAAAGACAAATTTCGCAAAGAGAATACAATTCGTTTTTATTCCAAAGAGATCTCAATAAACGCACCTTGAAGAAAGAAAGAATTTGCTTTATTGGAAAATCGTTGAAATCTTAATACAATTTATATTATCATTTATTTTAGATATTTCATCATTGATACTTATCTAAATGACAAAACCTTTTCGTTATTAAAAATCGAAGTCGAAGATAAAGATAGCGAGGTAGAATTCCCAGAATCTGTGAAAATGCTTCGCGAAGTCACTGGTAAACATTTATATATTTTTAAAAAATTAAAACATTTAAATCTAGGGGTTGAGGAATATCGATCATATTATTTATCAAATAACCAATGGGTTTTCCCAGAAACAGACCTCAAATATTTTAATTTGCAAAAATGACCATAAAATTAAAAAAAAAAAATTTAGTTTTGAAAATATCATTTTTTTTGTATTTTTATCAAAGTAATAATTTAGATTTAAAATAATTATACAAATCCATTATTATATTGAAAAAGATATAATAAAGAAAAATTTGAAATTCATTAAAAAATAAGATTTAGATAAAAAGTCTTTCATGTCTCTTTCTTCCTTGCTTTGAGCAAAACATTGCCCCTAAAACTCAATTTGGTTAAAGCGTTTTTGATATCAAGGTCAGAAGCTTCTGAAATTTTGTTTTGTACATTCTCAAATTTATAATTTCCGTTATCAGTGACCCATTCATCATTCTTTTTAATATAATTAGAAAGGGAATCAAAAAATTATTTTTTATAAAAATCAAACATTATGTAAAATTAAAAAAAGGAAATATTATAAAAAAAAATATCTTCAAAATTAACCAAGAAATCTTCAATTGTAGTCATTTTGTTATCAGTTATTTTTTCAATTAAGTTTTGCAAAGATTCAGGCCAATCTTCATAAAGTTTGGATTCTTTGATCGATTCATTTCCCAAAAGCATTTTTCTTAACAAAAGTATAGCGAAATTCATATCTTTATGTTTGCTGTCAAGTTCTGCATCTTCCAAATTGGTGAGTGTCGAAATATCGTGGTCAAAGAGATCCTTCATCCAAAAATCCCAGATTTTTAAATTATTTTTTTCATCGACAAACACTGATCGCACTTTCAACAATGAATGAGTTCGATTTAGAGTCTTATGTACTATAAAATTAAAAAAAAAAACATTAAATTTTAACAAAAATATGAGAATGAATTTTTTTTAATAAGTGAAATTAAAACCAAGAAAAAAGTAGTACTGAAATCAATAGCACTCAAAAATTGTCTGAAAAAATTCAAACTTGCATTTGGAGTTAATAAATCAGCCTTCAAAAGATTTTGCTTTTCCTGTTGCTTCAGAAAATTTTCAGACAAAATCACACCTTTCTTCATATAATCCATGACAAAATAATACTTGTTTTGAATGAAATCATAAATGACTTCATGCAATTTGACCAAATGTGGATGTGACTAAAATAAAATGAATTAATAATGCAAAACATTTATTTTAACAATGTTTTTATAAAAAGCAATCTTTTTGTCTAATTCCGAATAATTGCTGATAGCTGATTTTTCCACGCAAAAAACCGTCTATTAAAACATTGAAGGGATGATAAAAACTATAAAAAGTTCAATTTACAAAATATTTTCTCTTGATATCATCAAAAGCAAATTTCAAAATTCCGACATTTTTTAAACTGGAATTATTGCTAAAACCAAAAAATTATTAAAAAAACACAAGAATTTTAAAACTTCCTCAAATTCTTGATAAAAACATATTGATTCACCTTCTCGTTCGTCAATTCAATTTCTTGTTTTTTTCCCTTGATGTTTTTCAGATCCTTATTTAAATTGTATGATAAAGGAATCAATGTTATAGAAAATCTTGGCAAATTCTTTTTCGGTGAGATAGGGCTGTTCACTCCTGAGGAGTTCGATAAAATAGAGTTAGAACTATCTTTTGATTGAAAAGCCCCCGAATCCGGTTTGTCTTTGATAGTAAATAAATGAAATAATATACCACTGCAAATTCAATATTATACCTGGAATCTCTATAATTTGGTCTTGAAATCTTAAATATACGCTAGGCCTTGGTAGTTTGTTGGAATTTTTCTGTCCATCTGAATCCTTTCTTGGATATTTTATGATGCTTTTTAGCGGGGTTTCGACCTTTTTGTTGGATTCTTTAACTTCCTCATTTCGAAAAAACTCGATTAGGTTCATTTTGTATAGAGAAACATCATTAAAAGAAATCACGTTTTGGGATTTGTTGGTCGGGGTTTTCAAGGATGTGTAAGAGGAAGAATCCTTTTCTTTTGAAATTAAGGAAATCTCACGAGAATTTGGTGTCATGCAAGAAATTTCAGTCTTTTTTTTGTTATTCACAGGACTGCCGAACCTTAAAACCGGGGAATTATAATAATTTGCCTGGCTTTTTCGCCGAAACTTGATGTTTGAGGCTGGGTTAGGCAAATTGTTTGTGTTGCAGAGGGAATTTTTCCTGATCAAAGGAACATTTATCGTTTTGATGTGAATGACTTCATTTTTCAACTGGTTTTTGGAAAATGTCGGAAGTTTTATGAAAAATTTTTCTTGTTGATGCGAGTCAATTTCCTCTTTGATGTTTTCGATTGAATTTATTTGCTCTGTATGAATGGTTTCCTTGAATTTTGTAGCATTTGACTAATATTTTTAAAAAAAAAATTAAAATTTTAGGAAGAACATATACAAATATACTAAAATATGTGGTTGCAACGAAATATTGGAGTGAGGTTCTGTTCCTGCAGTGATTGTTTTGATGAGCACTGGCTTAAGGATGGGTGGTTGAGAAATATTTTGAGGAGATGGCACTGGATAGCTGAATAAATAGTAGGGGATGATAGCTGGTTGATAAAAAAGAAATAAAAAAGAAGAAATACTTGATAAATATTTTGTCTTTTTTTGAAAATGAACAACCCATTTTAATGATTTGAGAAAAAGTTTGGCTTATTATATAATTCTCGTCTTAAGAAAATAAAATTGCAATCTTCAAAAGTTGTCTTTTATAAATATTAATTTATAATTTGAGTCTTGGTATTAAAAAAAATTTGAGAGTGGCTTAATTTTATGAAAGTTATAAAGAAAGTAATTTTTTGGTTATGAATTTTCGATTTTGAGTAAATGATAAAAATTAAGCAATTAAAATTTTTTTTTTATTTTTTGCAAAAATTACAATAAACGAATTTATTTTTTTGAACAAAAAATAATTTTTTTGAACAAAAAATAATTTTTTTTATTAAACAAAAAAAATTATTTTTTTCCAAATTCAATATGAATTGAATAATTTTTATGAAAAACCCTTACTAGCTAGCTAATCAAAGATTATCTTTTTGATTTTAATAAATATAAAATGAAGCTTAAATAATTCTTAAATGAGATTAAAATGTTTCCAATATTATTCAAAATATTTATGAAGAAACAAGCTGTTTATAATTTCTTTTTCAATTTTTCACTTTTTTTCTACCAAGACATTCATCGTTTTTGAACTCTTCTTTGGAATATTTTTTCAAAAAATTTTGTGGAATTGAATTTATACCATTCAAAACAATCCTTTGAAAGAAAGGGAAATTTTCCTTCGCCTTGGTGAAATCAGCCTCTTTTTTCATGTAAGTGACCTTCATTTCTTTCCTTTTTTAGGTTTAATTAAATGTTTGCTTTTTTTTTTACGTTTTTTTTTCCGTCTTCAAGGTGAGAAAATTGAAATTATCGTCTAGAAATAATTTTCGTACCGTCCTTCCTTCTTTTTGAATGAAACTCAACCTGTTTATGCGAAATACACTATAAAATGAAATTAATATTTTTTTTTGCCTTTGGTTGTCATCTGTTATGGGAATTTTTCCCCTTGGTTCAGGAATTTTCAGGTGTTCTCGGAAATATTTTTTTTTATTTTGATCTTCCTGGTCTTCTTGATAAAAATAAAATTTTATAATAAAAAAAACTTAATATTCTTCATTTACCTCTTAAAATCAATGGAACTTTCTTCATGTTTTTAAATTTACTTGAACTGGATTGTTGGCGGAACCTTTTCAACAATTTCCGTTTGAAAGGGATGAAAGGCATGCTTTTGAGCAGCTTTTTGGTCGGATATACCATTTTGTAAAACTTTGAATTGAACAATGATGCGCTAGAATCACACAAAAGGAGAAATTTTGCAATAGATAGAAGAAAAAAGCAAGATGAGAGGCAAGTTTTTATCTCAAATATTGATACTTAGATATTTTTTATTCATTTGGCTTTTGGGTGAATTTTTGAGGGTTTGTGTTGGAAAAATGAAAAAGGAAAACCTTTTTTTTTGGATCAAATAATTTGCAAGCAAAAATTAATTAAAAAGCTATTTTTTTTCATTGTTTTTTTTATTTAGAAAAAAATATTTTAAATTCGCATTTATTTCAGAAATTTTAGGACTGCCAATAAAAAAATATTTTATAAAAGAATTGCTTTTTTTTCTGATATTTTATATAAACTTCAAAATTGTGCACCATCATTTTCATTTTTCTTATAAATTCTTTTCTTTGTTATTTTATAATAATTTTCCATTAATACAATATCAAAAAACTTTGGAAATCAATTTCCATTCTAGACAAAACTAAGATTTTTATTATTTATTAGAAGAGTAGTTGCCTCCCATATAGCCACTTGTTGGACCTTCACTGGCACTGCCATTATTGTTTAGTTTTTTATGATTGTCCATCAAATTAAACATTATCACTTTTTTATCTTTTCCAATATCTTTCTTCGCTGCCATTTCGGCAGATTGTTTGAATGGATTGAATGAATTCATGATATTCGAAGCCTTCAAATCGGTTCTGCTTTGAGAGTTTAGATGTGATTCCCCTTTGTAAAATTCAGTTTTTGATTCATTCGCGCTTTTTTCTTTGGCGAAACTATTGTTGCTATTACTGTTGTTGGTTGGTTCTTTGGGGTTTTCTTTAATAAAGGGGTTTCTCATATGACTTTTAATATCGTTTGATTTTGCTTGTAAAAGTTTGCTTTGGTTGATTTCTGCTATTTTTAATTGACTATTCATTTGGCTATTGATGCTGGTTTGTGTTTGAGGCAATTTCGCTAACCCTTGTTGAGAATATATCAAACTGCTTTGTTTCTGAATCATTAAATTACTTGTTTTCTCATTATTTTGTCCCATGTTATTGCCATTTGTCATATTAATGTTATTACTACTGCTAGATGGATTTTGATTTGGGTTGTTGGAAGCCCCGAGACTAGTCATTTTCTTTAATGTTTCAGGTTGTTTTTTTATTAATTTTGAATCCCCAGAGCCGGAACTGTTATTTTCTTCTTGATTTTCATTGATTGGGGCCAGGCCACCGAAAGTTTTTTGTTGTAGGACAGTGTTGGTTTTTGGGTCTTTGGCCTTTTCGATTTTGTACATTGAAGCTGAAGGGGTCATCATTTCATTAATGATTAGGATAGGTGAGGAGTTTGGAGGCAATTGTTTGTTTTCTAATTTATCAGGAGGACGATCTTGAGAATCAAAGGCTTTTGATTTCAAGAGAAGTTTTTGAATCTGCTTTTGAAAATCATCATTTTGTTGTTTAAGCTCGTGATTTTCCTTTGAAATCTTGTTGATATTCTTCTCCTTTTGTTCTTCGAGTTCCTTGATGATTTTTTCATAATTTTTTGTTAAATCTTCTTCTTTTTGAGACATTCTTTCTGTGTAATCTCGTTCTAAATTTGAAAATTTTTTCTCGAGTTCAAGCAGCTTGGATTTTATTTTTGAATTGTCGTTGGTGATATCTGTCAGGTTCCGCTTTAATTCATCATTTTCCGTTCTTTTACAAAAAAAATACATGTTTTATTAAATTTGTCATAAAAAACCTCCTCAAAAAAATTTTAAAAATATATAAAAAACACTCCACAAACTACAAAATTTTTTAATTCTGAAATTACTTCATTTTTGATGACATTATTTGAGGATGAGATCCTTCTTTTTCATCATTTTTTGAACCTTTATCTTCTAATTCCTGGAATTTTTCCTTCCAATAGTGTGATTCTTTTACGGTATTGTTGAGATTTTCATTTTCTTGGAGCAAATTATTAATTTTCTCTTCAAAATCATCCAAATTGCATTTTACAAAACTACCGACCCTCGAATTTTGTATTGGGCTCGCACTGAAAATCTTGGAGTCATTATTTCCAAAATTATTCGAGAATGAAAATTGCAGATTTTTTTGATTTGAATTGAATTTCTCCTTCTCCAAACTCATAAATCTGTTCTTTAATTCCAGATTCTCATGTTTTTTTTCCTCATACATTTTATTAATATTTTCCAATTTCTTCTCAAGTTCACTTGAATTTTCCTTTTCTTTCTTCAATAACTCATGAAGTTCCTTTATTCCATTCGAATTTTCCTGAGGTTGAAGATCCTTAGGACTTTGGTTTTGTTGTTGTGTTTTTATCAACATGATTTCCTTCTTAAATTGGCTCAATTTCTGCTTATAAATTTCTTCCAATTCCTCATATTTCTTCTGTTTTTCTGATAATTTTTCTCCCAAATCCTTATTTTCACTCCTCAGCTTTTGGATCTCAGTTTTGGAAGATATCATCTCTTGTTCTTTGGTGTCTGTTTCCACAGAAACGATTTCTGTGAGTTTCTTTTCCAGATTTTTTATTTCTGTTTGTTTTGAAGTGACTTCCTTTATTAATTTGGAGTTTTCATCTGTCAACCGTTCGATTTTCTGTTTGTAATTCTTCTCAATTTTTTCCTTTTCCTCCAAAATTGTCATCAATTTATCCTTTTGTTCTTTCTCATCGATGCTTCTATTCATCACTGAAGTTGATTTGGTACTGATGTTGTCTGATAATTTTTTGTTTTCGTTGCTCAATTGCTCGATTTTCCTTTGCAATGAGTCTATTGTCGTTTGGTAGGATCTTTCTTTGGATAAAAAATCCTGCTTAGAGTTCAAATTCAAGGTTGAGGTGCTATTATTGTTCGACGAAGCTATGTTATGATTAGAGCCGTTATTTTGCCCATTATTCTCGACATTTATATTATTATTAAGACTATTACGATTATTACTTAATGAGTTCGAATTCGTTCTCAGATTGATGTTTGTTTGATTTGAAAGGTTGGATGCGTTGGAAATGGAATGGGATTCAGAGGGGTTGGAACTTTTTGAAATCAGAAATTTGGAATCAGGTTTTTTGTCAGAAACTGTTGCGAGCGATTCTTTGTTAAGATATTTGGATTGGTTGTTTGAGGTAAGAAAGGATTGTGTAGTTGAGGAGTAAGTATGAGAAAGCGAGCCTGGAACCCCAGTACGAGAAAAGACGTATTTGGATTGGGCATCTGAAGATAAATAGGACATTTGTTCAGATATTACTTAAAAAAACATTTCATTTTTTTTTTAATTAATAATGAATATTTTTAGGTTTTTTTGGAAGTGATTTTTTCCTATGCAGAGCAAATTATCAATATATAAGTTTTATTTCATGAGAAATTATATGTTTTCTTATAAATAATTTAAATAAATGAAATGGAATATTCAAAAAAATTAAAAAAAATCAATTGAAAATAAAATACTTAATA